>LQAG01000085.1_pt1 | contig 44507 bp, 55 predicted proteins | sample 1535801 | NCBI WGS metagenome assembly LQAG01 (sample SAMN04331584, study PRJNA305678) | bioreactor metagenome | isolation source: bioreactor_3 inoculated with Wadden Sea sediment 1st replicate of a... | place: Germany:Bremen
TTCTAATTTGCGATCTATCATAGGAGGTCACAATTTCCATGTCAAGAAAAGAATAATTATTCAGGATCGCTGTCAAACAGCGACAAATCCTGTCTGCATCATGCTTTCATCCGTGTCTGAGGCAACATTACTCCGTCCTCTTCATCAAGCCCCATTCTATGCAGTTCGCCCCGGTTGGCTCCGACTCCGCGAACTTGTTCATGTCGATGGGAATGGATTGATGGTGCATTCGCTTGCCAGATAATTGCTGATCGATTAGGTTCCACAGGGAGCCGGCGGTTGTCGCGATGCCGCGAAGGTGTTGCAGCGGGCGATTGAATTAAGTCCTGAAGAGTCGGAGTATATGACCTTTTTCGCCTGGGCATTGTTCAAATCAGATCCTGACAAGCCGGGGAATCTGAACCGGGCGCTGGAAGTTTTGCTTGCTTCGCGTGAGGTAAACCCAAGTTTCGATCTGACCCATTTGTACCTGGGGCATGTCTATCAGGCGCAAAAGAAGGAGCGCCAGGCGGAAAAATCATTTGAAATGGCGGTTCAGGCCAATCCTGAGTGTACCGAAGCTCTGCGGGAATTGCGCCTGATTAATCTTCGTCGTGAACAGGCCCCGCAATCGAAGGGGTTGTTCAAGAAGTTCATAAAAAAGATTAGCGCTATTGTGAAAAGACAGTTTTACGGTGCTTTAGGGCGGGCCTGACCTCAGTGAGAGCAGGCCCGTTTTATTGCGATGAGCCTGTTTTCCCGACAAGATTTTCATCTTGGCTCTATCCAGACGGTTGAGTTTCAGCTCCTGAGTTCAGTCACGAGGAGATTCCGTTGTTGTGGTATTAACCAGCAGGTGGCGCAACTGGACATTTTTCAACGCATTGAGCATGCTACTGCGGATTTCCGGAATGTCCCCGGCCAGGTCCGGACCAGCTGTTTCATTTTCTGGCGGTTCTGATCCGTTGTTCCAGCGACCGGACAGCAGCAGCTGACAATGGGGAACTTCATCAACCGGCTCAATCGACTGATGTCCTGTTCTTCGACATAAACCAGTGGGCGGATGACGGTGTGCTTGCCGTTGTCAGCTTCCAGTTTGGCGCTCATGGCCGCTAGTTTACCGCTGAAAAATTGATTGAGCAGCAGGGTTTCGATGAAGTCGTCCAGATGGTGACCCAAAGCAATTTTGTTGCAGCCAAGCTTATCTGCCAGAGTATAGAGGTGGCCACGGCGCAGGCGCGCACAGAAGGCGCAGTAAGAGGTCCCCGCACGCAGATTGTCTTCGATGATCTCGTAGCTCTGCGTCGTTTCCATGTGGTAGCTAAACGATTGCTGCTTGAGGTAGCTTTCGATGACATCGGTTTTGTAGCCGGGGAAGCCGGGGTCTATGTTGGCGGCGATCAGTTCGAACCGGATGGGCGCTTTCTGGCGTAATGCTTCCAGCATATGGAGCAGGGTGTAGGAATCTTTACCGCCGGAAACGCCGATGATAATCCTGTCCCCCTCTTCGATCAGGTTAAAGTCACCGATCGCTTTGCCCGCCTGACGTTTGATTTTGTTAAATAACTTATCTGCTGAAGTCAATTCTGTGTTCCTCCCTGAGGCGATCAGTTTTAGTCAATTAGCAGCTAAAAGACAAGCGGTGTCATCTGATTTTTGGATCGATTTTTGCTTGTTAGATTAACGGGACAGAATTTTCAGTTAATAGAACAGAGGTCTTTATGAGTATTGATCCATTACAGCTGCTTATCGGTATCGGCAATAGCCCCAGAGTGAACAGTTCACAATCAGGAACGGAAGCGCAAAAAGGTTTTGACAAGATCATCGATGAACATGTTAATAAGCTGAATTTACTCACGAATCAGGACGGGTTTCAGGATGCTGCACTACAGAAGGTGAGGTTCGGGCTGTTGCGCGGGCTGTTGGTTGAAGAGGATGAAACGAGCGATGATCTGTTCTTCTCTTCTGGGGTGGACAGTTTGATGGTGCAGACCGATGCACTGCGAAGTCAAATGATTGACAAGTATGCGGGTGTTCAGAATTTGTCTCTTCAAACCGATCCCGGTAGCAAAGATACGGACATTAAGCAGTTGATCGACCGGGTTGCCGAGCGGGTCAGTCTGGCTCCTGATCTGATTCATGCGGTTGTCAAAGCTGAAAGTAATTATAAACCTGATGCCGTCTCTCATGCCGGAGCCCGGGGATTGATGCAATTGATGCCGGCGACAGCTGAAGAGCTCGGGGTGAAGGACAGCTTTGATCCGCGGCAGAACCTGCTTGGTGGCAGCAGCTACCTCAAGCAATTACTGGACAAGTACGAGGGTGATCTTGACCACGCTCTAGCGGCTTATAACTGGGGACAGGGCAATGTCGACCGTCACGGATTGGAGAAAATGCCCGAAGAGACCCGTACTTATATCGCCCGAGTCAGGCAGGGGATAGATGGTCCCGCCTGATTCAGGTCCTGATCGTGTCAGAGGTGGTACATGACTTTACCATCGATGAGGTTCAGCCAGCCCTTGGCAATGCGATAAATCAGCCAGATCATGCCGGCAAAGAGAATGATATAACCGATCCCGATGATAAGGGTGATCGCTCCAATCACTGACCATAGAAGACTGAACCAGAAGGTTCTGATCTGCCAGCGGAAATGGGATTCAAACCAGGTGCCCCGGACATCGTCTCTTTTGACGTAATTGATGATCGCGGCCACAAACAGAGGTAAGCCCGTGACCAGAGAGACTGCCTGCAGTGCATAGATAATGCTTGTCAAAGTTTTGGCTGACTGTGGATTTTGCGGTACCACATAAACCCTGTCGTCTCTATTGTGTTTAAACTCTGCGTCCACTGTTCCCCCTATTCAAGAGATGTTTCCAGTTCGTCATCATGCCGCGGCCATGGTCTTCAGAAAAGCCGATCAGACTCCTGATATCTTCAAGAATCATGTAAAGAGCCGGAATTAAAAGCAGGATGATCCCGGTTCCGAAAAGAATACCGAATCCGAGAGAAATTGCCATAGGAATCAGAAACTTTGCCTGAACACTGGTTTCCAGAATCATCGGCATCAAACCGAAGAAGGTGGTGAACGAGGTCAGGATAATCGGCCGGAATCGGCGCGTCGCGGCACTGATAATCGAATCTTTGAGCGCCATCTTCGCTTTGCGATTGCGATTGGCCTTGTCGATCAGCAGCAGGGAGTCATTGACCACCACCCCGGACAGGCAACCAGGCCGAACAGGCTCAGCATGCTTAAATTGTAGCCCATGATGATATGCCCCAGAACCGCACCGATCATACCGAAGGGGATTGCTGCCATGATCAGCAACGGTTGGCTGTAACTGCGGAAGGGAATGGCCAACAGGGTAAAATGGCAATCAGGGCCAGGGGAAACCCTTCCATCATACTCCCGATTGATTCCTTACGTTCCTTTTCTTCACCTTCCATATCCCAGGTCAGGCCAGGATAATCCGCAACCAGTTGGGGAAGCACATCCTGCTTGAGATCGGCAATGATCTCCTGAGCGCTGGCCTGAGCGGCATCGACGCTGGCCGACACATTGATGACCCGTTTGCGATCAGTTCTGTTGATTTCGGCAAAACCAAGGCCTTCGCTGATCTCGGCGGCCTGAAGAATGGGAATCTCTCCTCCCTCGGAGGTGCGGATCCGCATGCTCTCAAAGTTGTAGAGCTGACGCCGATCGGCATCTGGATAGCGGACCATGACCTTGATTTCGTTACGTCCGCGCTGAATTCGCAGAGCTTCGGCACCATAAAAGGCCGCTCTGACCTGACGAGCCAGATCTCGTTCGGTGATTCCGAGCGTGCGAGCCTCAGGTTTTAGCTTGAGCTTGATTTCGCGCTTGCCGCGTGAGTAGCTGTCTTCAATATCACTGACTCCCTGATATTCCGCCAACGCTGCCCGGATTCGATCCGAGGCCTTTTCCAGTGCCGAAAAGTCCTGATGAGCCAGGAGCACGTCGATGTTTGCACCCAGATGCACCAGAGTCGACTGGAAGGTGATCGAGTCGACACCGGGTAACTCGGGAACCTTGTTGCGCCAGATATTGGATATTTCAGCGGCAGGGATTCCCCGTTGCTCGCTTTCGGTCAGGAACATGGAGATATTGCTCAGGTTGGTCGCCGTGGGCCGTGGCTCCGCCTCCGGGGCCGCCTCCAGCGATGGTGCCGCCGACAACCGAATAAATATTACGCAGAATACCGTCGTCAGCGGCCCGGTCGGCATTGAATTCGGCAACGGTTTCCAGGCCCTTTTCCAGAACGAGATCAGCAACCTTGCTGGTTTCATCAATCGATACTCCCTCGTTCATATGGATGGAGGCCTTGATCTTGTCGCCATCAACCTCAGGCATGAAGGTGAACTTGATCAGTCCGTTTTTGACCACGCCAATCGTCAAGAGCAGGGCGATCAGGCCGAGGGCGAGGGATGCATAGCGATAATTGATGTTCAGCTTCAGTAATTTCAGGTAGGGGCCGTTGACGAATGAGTCCATTCCACGACCGAACAGAAGGCGGATCGCATCGATCCGACCCAGAATTCCCTTTGATTCATGCCGTCTTTTGCCAAAACTCAGGTGCGCCGGTAGAACCAGCAGTGACTCGACCAGAGACATCAATAGCAGGGTGATAACAATGACCGGGATAACCCCCATGAATTTGCCCATCATTCCACTGATGAAGAGCAGCGGGGAAAATGCGGCAACGGTTGTCAGGATTGAAAAAGTAACAGGAACCGCGACCTCGAGGGCGCCGTCGACAGCAGCCCGGGCAAAAGGTTTCCCTGTTGGCGTTGTTCGAAGATATTCTCACCGACGACAATGGCGTCATCGACCAGAATCCCCAGAGCCAGAATAAAGGCAAACAGTGAAACCATATTGATGGAAACATCGAGGGCAGGCATTAAAAACAGAGTCCCGAAAAAAGAGATCGGAATGCCGAGCATGACCCATGCAGCGAGGCGGATTTCCAGGAACAGGCCAAGAATGATGATGACCAGAGTCAGTCCGAGCAAGGCGTTTTTCTGCAGCAGGTTCATACGGCTGGTAAAGATTTCCGTGGTGTCGTTCCAGATCGACAACTGCAGGCTTGAGGGGAGCTTTTCGCGTTCCTGCTCAACATACTGGATGATCTGTTCGGAGATTTCGGTCGGTTTCTGATCGCCGATCCTGAAGACCTGGACCATGGCTGCCGGGAGACCATCGAAACGGCCGTAGGTTTCACTGTCGGCAAAGCCGTCGACGACGTTAGCAATCTGACCGAGGGTGACCTGGGTTCCGTCCGGGTTGGCCAGCACAACAATATCAGCATACTCCGGCCCCAGTAGCGCCGCTCTTTGGTGCGCAGGAGAATCTCACCAGCACTGGTCTTGACGGTGCCGCCAGGCAGATCGAGGGAGGCCGAACGGATAGAGGCTGCAACCTGATCAAGGGTCAGTCCATAACGTTGGAGCGTCTGTTCCGAAATTTCAAGAGTGATCTCGAAAGGTCGTACGCCACTCAATTCGACCTGAGTGATATTCGGCAGTTCAAGCAGCTCATCGCGGATCCGTTCTGCCTGCTCGCGTAGAATATGCTCGCTGACCTCGCCGTAAATGACAACGGAGATGACTTCACGGCGGTTGGACATTTTGCTGACGATCGGCTTTTCCGCTTCTTCCGGAAAGGTGGTTATGCGGTCGACTTCACTGCGGATATCCTGCAGGGCCAGATCGACATCGGCATCGGAGTAGATTTCAGCGATGACAGTGCCGATCCCTTCGGAAGCGGATGCCTTGAGCTGTTTGATTTCGTCAATCGCTGTCAGGCTCTCCTCTATTTTGAGAATAATTCCCTCTTCCACCTCCTCCGGCCCGGCACCAGGATAGGGGACTGAGACCGAAACCCGATCCAGAGAAACTTCGGGGAAGACTTCCTGCTTGATATTCGGTCCCATGATCAGTCCGCCAATAATCAGGGCCAACATCAGCAGGTTGGCGGCCACATGATTTTTGGCCATCCATTTTACCGCTCCGTTCATCGGTTGATCTCCTGTTGAACCGGTCTGAGCAACGTTCCGCCGGCGACTCCGGACAGAGCCGAAAGGATCAGGCGGTCACCTTTATTGACATCGGGTTCGATGATAATATTCTCGCGTTCTCGGCGGATAATCCGAACCGGATGAATCGCCAGTTTATCGTCACTGTCGGCCAGCCAGATGGTGTTGCCTGAGCGCAAAGCGCGACGCGGAAGACTGTATACGTTGTTCAGCGTGCGGCCTTTGAGAACGACATTAACGAACTGTCCGTTGGGAAGCGGGAGGCTGGTTTGTCGCTTCAGCTGATAGGGATCAGCGACGACAACTATCAATGTGGCCAGCCGGCTTTTACTCTCTATTTCACCCAGGGTACGGACTATTTTACCCTGCCATCGGACCTGATTTTCTCCCGGCAGGAAAATATCGGCCGGGATCGTGGTCATGGTTTCGCTGTTCAACCAGTTCAACTCATCGGCAGCAATCGGAATGTGGATTTCTGCGCGGTCTGTACCAGCCAGTGTGCCGATACTGGCTCCACTTTTAATGAACTGACCGATGTCGACCTGTTCTGTGCGGATGCGGCCGTTGAACGGGGCGTGGAGCTCAGTCCGGCTCAAGTTCAGCTGAGCCTGTTTCAGGTTGGCCTGAGCCGCTGCCAGCCGAGCCTGCTCCTGTTGAAGCTGGATCTCTCTGGTCACCAGAGGACCCGGTTTGCCCTTGTCGGTCATTTCGACCCGATCCCACTCACTCAGCGCAATTCGGGCCCGTTCTTTTTCCGTGGCCAGTGCCAGCGTTGCCTGAGCAATTTCGGCATTGGCCTTTTCCGCCGCCAGCTGATAGTCGCTGGCCTCGATTTTAAGCAGTAGTTCACCCTTTTAAAGAAACCACCAGCGACGAAAGATGGTGATATCCAGACAACCTTGCCGCTGACCTGCGGGACCAGATCGATCTCCTGTTCGGCCTGAACCGTGCCGTTGGCAAAAACGCTCACTTGGTGGTTTTGCGGCTGCAGTTCAACAACATCGACCAATATGCCCTGTTGTATCTGATGCTGACGTTGAGGGCTTTTTCAACTCTCCCATCATTCTGAAGGCGAGAAAACCAAGCACCAGAATCAGCAATGGCAGAATGATCTTAAGGAAAGTGCGCAATTTTTTGTTTGTCTCAGTCATTGAATTGGTCCTGTTCCGGATTGTCGGTTTCAAGCTGTTGGTCCAGCTTTGCTGCCATCCAGCTGCCCCCCAGGGCTCTGGCGAGTGAAATCCGCTGGCTCAGCCGCTGGCGTTGCTGGCTTAGCTGCTGGCTGAGGAGATTGATATGGCTGATCTCCTTGTTCAGTAGCTGGTCACTGTCGGTCAGACTGAACGGTAATTGTCTTCCGTCAGCTGCAGGTTATTGCTGTTGATCTGCAGCTGTCGAGCTAACAGTTCGTAGCGGACAGCGCTGTTGTTCTCGGCAACCAGCGCTGATTCGACCTCTTCCAGGGCCTGAAGAACAACCTTGCGATATGCGACGAATGTTTCATTGCGAATCGCACTCTGACGGTCACTCTCGGCTGCCCTGCGGCCGCCATCGACTAAGGGTTGTGTCAGACCGAGTGCAAGACTCCAAAAGGTGCCGTCAATATCCCCCGTGCTCAGGCGGGTGACTGAGCGGCCGAGGGTTGCCGTCAGATTGACTGTGGGCAGTTGCTCGGCCAGCGCTGCCGCCAGATCGTGATCAGCGGCCTTAAGAGACACAAATGCTGAGGCAACATCCGGCCGCCGCGACAGCATGTCCGGCCGTAATCTATCCCGGTGACCGGTCAGCAGTGGTAGGCGATCGGTGGCAACTCGATAGTACCGGGCGCCGACCGAGCAGCAGAGCGATTTTATTCTGAGCCAGGTGCAGACCGGTCATGAACTGCGGTCGACGACTGCGCAGAGAGACCAGATTCTCTCTGGCTTGATAGAGATCGCTGGTTGTTGCCAGCCCGGCCCGGTAGCGATCACTGATTGTTTCCAGTAAGGCCTCATTGCGGTTGATCTGACGGTCGATCAAGTTAAGCTGCTGACGTTGTTCGACCGCCAGATAGAACTGCTCACTCAATTGTGCGCTGAGACTGAGTAAAAGAGCCTGAATGTCGTGCTTATTGGCACTGACGCGCAAACTTGCCGCCGTTTGTCTGTCTTTCAGTTTATTCCATAAATCCAACTCATAAGCCGCTGCCAGGGACAACTTTGTGCGGGTTGAGTCGCTGTCACCGTTGGCCGTCGGCGTCCTGTCGCGGGCAACGGAACCATCCAAGTTCAGGTTGGCCAACGCGACGCACCTGCCTGTTTTCTGTTGCCTGTAACTGTTCGAGGCGATGCAGGGCCTGAGCCAGGTCAAGGTTGTCTGAAAACAGCTGATCCTGGAGTTGATTGAGTTGCGCATTATTAAAATCGGTCCACCACTGGTCTGTGATGGTTAATGAGCCATTTGCCGATGCAACGGAATAGGTCGCCGGTGGCTCTGGTAATTTCAATGACTGAGGTTGCAGCGGATTACAGGCTGTCAGTAAAAACAGAAATAAAAAAAGACGGATCATAATGGTGCCTCCAGCCCGGCAAGAACATATGTTTGAAGTTGTTGGATGAGGGGTTGATTGATATCTGTCACACTCATTTCATTGGTGGTGAGCTGTTCGGAAACATTCATACTCAAGGCATAGCTCATCGTCCCGACAGAAAGCTGTAAACGTGCTTTCAGGATTTCCGGTGGAAGATGTGGAAGAGCCAGCTGTAGCGCATCAAAGAGTTGCTCAAAATTCGGTTTAACCTGTTTCAGGAAGCAACTGCGGACCGCTTGATCCGGTTCGCTCAGAGAGCGGCTGACGAGACTGACGAATGCGCGTGCCCCGGACTGGAATTGCGGAACTCGAGGGTCGGCTCAAAGAACGCCTTCAGCAGATCGGCTGTTGCGGGGCGGGTTTGCCTCTGTCTGGCCCGGTCCAGGACCGCGCGCATCCGTCTCTGCCGATTTTTATTTAAGGGCTGCATTCTTCTTTCGATCACCGCTTGCAATAACTTGTCTTTTGAGCCGAAGTGATAATTGGCAGAGGCCAGATTGACCCCGCTTTGGTTGCCAGCGCACGCATTGAGGTACTGCCGTACCCTTTGCTCGAAAACATCAGTTCCGCACAGTCGAGAATTCTGTTCTTGGTATCGCAGGGAGCCATGACGATCCTTTCAGGTAGTTCTGATATGGCATTTAAACACTCGTTTAAAACGGGTGTCAAGCCCTGCGAAGTATTATCTTTATTTTTGCTTATCTGTTGATCATATCCTGTTTTATTGCCTAATTAATAATCAGTATCTTTGGGTGTCTCTTTATTGTTTGTGTGAAAACAGGATGTTAGGAGTTGGCACGTTTGATGCGATATCAGGGGTATCTTCAATCCAATATGTTTTGAAAGGAGATCCTCAGGATGAAAAAGGTGGAGTGCATTATCAAGCCATTCAAACTTGATGATGTGAAAACGGCAATCAGTGAATTGGGAATCAGCGGTATGACCGTCAGTGAAGTTCGCGGATTCGGGCGACAGAAGGGGCATACAGAACTCTATCGCGGGGCCGAATATCAGATCGACTTTATCCCTAAGCTCAAGCTTGAGTTGATATTAGCAGACGAGCTGGTTGACGAAGTGGTTTCTGTTGTTCAGCGTGAAGCCTGCACCAATCGTATCGGTGACGGCAAGATTTTTGTCTGTCCGGTTGATCAATCTGTGCGGATCAGAACAGGTGAAACAGGCGAGGACTCACTTTAATCAAAATCTCTAATAAGCAAGCGCTTGCAGTTATAATAGGAGAAACCGATGACTAAGCTATGTATGATTTTAACCGGCGGGATTATTTTTATTCCCGCTATCGCCTGGGCCGAAGAAGCTCCGGTATCAGAACTGGCATTTGTTCTGAACACCTTTTCTTTCCTGATTATGGGGATTTTGGTCATGTGGATGGCGGCCGGTTTCGGCATGCTTGAAGCTGGCTTGGTGCGATCCAAGAATACCGCGACGATCTGTTTAAAAAATATTTCTCTGTTCGGGATTGCAGGTGTCCTTTTTTATCTGTTCGGTTACAACCTGATGTATGCCGGTGTTGACGGCGGTTTCATCGGTAGTTTCGGCTTCTGGAGTGCTGATGATGCTGCCGCTGCCGCAGGCGATTACAGCGCCGGCTATGCCGCGGCATCGGACTGGTTTTCCAGATGGTTTCTGCGGGGCCGCCTGTTCGGTCGTCTCAGGCTGTGTGGCTGAGCGGATCAAGCTCTGGTCCTTTCTGGCTTTCTGCGTTGTGCTGACCGGTTTCATCTACCCGATCCAGGGCTCCTGGAGCTGGGGGGGCGGTTGGTTGTCTGAAATGGGATTTGCCGATTATGCCGGCTCGACCATTGTTCACTCCGTCGGTGGCTGGGCTGCCTTGACGGGGGCTGTCATCCTTGGAGCCCGTAAAGGGAAATTCAGTAAAAACGGTCGTGTTAATCCGCTCCCCGGTTCTAACATTCCCCTGGCGACCCTGGGGACATTCATCTTGTGGATGGGGTGGTATGGATTTAACGGCGGCTCGGTGTTGGCCCTGGGAGATGCGGCGTCAGCAATCGAGATGTCGAATGTCATCGCCAACACGAATATGGCGGCCTGTGGAGGGATGATCGCTGCCATGCTTATGGTTCAGGGCTTGTATAAAAAAGTTGATGTCACCATGGGACTTAACGGCGCATTAGCTGGATTGGTTTCCATTACCGCCGGACCGGCATCGCCGTCATTGGGGGCTGCTCTTCTGATTGGTGCGGTTGGTGGTGTTCTGGTCGTTCTGGCGGTGCCATTATTCGATAAATTGAGAATCGACGATGTTGTCGGTGCCCTGTCGGTCCACCTGGTTTGCGGCATTTGGGGGACCATGGCCGTTCCGATCACTGATTCCGAGGCCAGCTTTGTGACTCAGTTTGTTGGTGTCGTTGCAACCGGAGCATTTGTCGTGGCGACCAGTTCGGTGGTGTGGTTGGCTTTGAAATACACCATCGGCATCCGTGTCAGTGAAGAGGAGGAAATGCTCGGTAGCGATGCGACTGAAATCGGTATGGAAGCCTATCCCGACTTCAGCGGGTCAGTATCGGTGGTTCAACCGGGATGTCGGGCTATGCTGCTTCACACATGGTAAGCAGAGCCAGTGCAGAAAAGGTGACGAGCTGAAAGTCGGTGCCCGTCTGGTGTAGCCACTGAGACGAGAACTTCAAAGGCAGGGCGATCGATGTTCGTCCTGCCTTTCGTTTGTCAGGCGATCTGTTTTTCCGTGGGGACTCGATCCGACGATTTGAAATGTTTCAAGGCCCTCTTGGCGCCCTGGTGTTTCCGTGTTTTTCCTTTCCCCGGCAAGTGCTTTCAGGCGTCCAGCGGGCGGTTGTTGTCGACGCGGTTCTGCTCGCGATGGCGTGATGCTGACCCCTGTGGATAACTTTGTGAATTCTGTGGATATTGTGGATAAGTCCGATCGGTTACCTGGCCGTTTTGGCTGGTGACGGCGCATCGGAACCGAGCATGATTGCCAGCCAGCGGGTGGAAGGGTTCACCTCCAGAGCTATCTTGACGATCATGGTCAGGGGGACTGACAGCAACATGCCGACCGGACCGAGAATCCAGCCCCAAAAGACCAGGGACAGAAAGACAACCAGAGCCGAGAGGCCGAGTTTTGGCCCATCATGCGTGGTTCAACTGCATTTCCCATAACAATATTAGTGATCAGATAGATCAGGCCAACAATCAGGGAGTAGCCGGGGCCGATCTGGACAATGGCCAGCAGTATCGCCGGTACGGCAGCGATGATCGAACCGATATTGGGTACATAATTGAGCAAAAAGGCAATCATGCCCCAGAGCAGCGCATAGTCGAGACCGAGTAACAGCAGGCCGACGGCAATAATGATGCCGGTGACAGCACTGACGATGGTTTTGATAACCAGGTACTGGCGCACACTGGTGACGAATTTTTCAAATGATTCAAGCGACGAGTCGGCATCCCCGAGAGCGGCACGAACCTTGCTTGGCATTCCGGCTGCTTCGAGCAGAATGAAAATAACGGTCAACAGGATCATGAAGGAATTGGTCAGGACCCCCCCTGCTTTAGCCAGCATGCTGGCGGCCGACTGCATCAGGGCACCGGGATTGAAGTGATCCATCAATACCTGGCGAGACAACTTAATCCCCATATCTTCAAGCCATTCAAACAGGATCAGGGTCTGCGCCCGCAGCTTTTCTTCGTAGAAGGGAAGCTGGTCAGTAAAGTCATTGACGGAGGTCCCAACCAGAGTCAGCACGAGAAAACCACCGAGCATGACGAAGCCTATAACGACGAGTAAGGCCGCCGGAGCTGGAACTTTGTGCTGTTGCAGCCAGTAAACGGCCCGGCACAGATAATTGAAATAAAAAAGCCAGCAGAAAAGGGACCAGCAGGGCCTGGGCGGTCTTGAACCCGGCGATGACGATTGTCAGAGCGCCAGGGTCATCAGGAATGTCAGCGCTTTGTTGTCTGATCGGGACATGCTATCTCTTGTATTCGTGTGCCAGCGTGGATAATTTTAACCTGTCAGGATTAAATAAACAGGATGGATCGCGGTGTGTCAATCGTTTCCTTGATCATTGCCGTCCTGCTCCGGGATGAAATCGAGGGAGGCAGAGTTGATGCAGTAACGCAACCCCGTAGGTTCCGGTCCGTCCGGGAACACATGACCAAGGTGAGCGTCACAGCGGGCACAGAGAACTTCAGTGCGGACCTGAAACAAACTGCGGTCTTCCTTTCCCGTAACATGCTCCGCCGCAACAGGTTCGTAGAAACTGGGCCAGCCGGTCCCTGAGTCGAACTTGCTGTCTGAATGAAACAGTTCCAACCCACAGCAGACACAGCGGTAGAACCCTGGGCCTTGTTGTTCCAGTAGTGGCCGCTGAAGGAGCTTCCGTTCCAGCGGCGCGAGTGACAGAATAGGCCTGTGGACTCAGTTTTTCCCGCCATTGCTGATCTGTTCGTTTTATTTTGTCCATCATGCATCCCGTCTCTGCCCCAAAAGGAATATTGCTTTACAGGGCGTAAATCTCCTGAGCCCATTTAACCGCATCCATATAGGCTACGGGGAGCGGTTGCTCGTCCAGCTGCAGTTGCGTGGACAGTGCTGAAACCTGATCCCACTGGCCTTTTTCCATCGCAATGACCAGGTCGAGAACCTTCTTCAATTCGTTCCCTTCGCCGGTCAGAGCTTCGACAATATCTTTTTCGACGGTAATCTCCTCCAGAATTTCATCAATCGGGCGGGACATGATGGCGTCGAGTAATGAAAATAATCCCATAAGGAACATGTCCGACTGGCGCTCACTCATTTTGCAGGGCTGAGCCAGCTGTTCACACATGCGGCCCGGATCAGCGAACAGACAACCAGTTCTGCCGGTTTGTCGTCGGCCATGGATGATATGGACAGCAGAGAAATCCAGGAACGAATTTCACGCAACCCGAGCAGGGATAGTGCCTGCAGAATCGATGTGACCTTATGACGCAGGGCAAAAGCGGCGGAATTGATCAGTTTTAACAGTTTGTAAGTGAGCGAGACTTCACTTTGGATTGTTTGGGCCAGCTTCTTGAAATCAACATCCTGAGCATGAACATCTTTTAGAATGCGTAAAAATTGAATCTTGTTGGTCGGAATGTCCTTGCGAGAAATAATGACCGGTTTAGCGAAAAAATAGCCTTGAAACAATTGGTACCCCATGGCCTTGGCCTGTTCGTAGACTTCATGGGTTTCAACCTTTTCAGCCAGCATCCTGATCCCGCGCGGGATCATCATCTGGGCCAGGCGCTTCTGCTCATCAACATCGCTGAGCAGAAAATCGACCTTGATGATATCGGCCAGTTCGAGCAGCGGTTCATAATTTTTGTGATAGACGAAGTCGTCCAGAGCCAGAATATAGCCCTGTTCTTTGAGACGGCGACAGGAGGCGATTAACTGCTCATCCGGCTCAATATCTTCCAGTATCTCGACAACAGCCTGCTGTCGTGGCAGGGTGGTCATCAGGTCTTCCAGCAATACGCGTCGGGTACAGTTGATAAAAGCTTTGGTGTTGCCGGTCATTTCACTCAGGTTAAACAGCAGGTTGCTGTTGGCTATGACACTGGCAGCGGCGTGATCCTGATCGTCGCAGTCAAAATAATTATGCAAACCTGAACGAAACAGAAGTTCATATGCGTACACACGACCCTTGGTGTCGAAGATCGGCTGACGCGCGATGAAATGTTCCACATGGGCTCCCGCTGCACTGATTCTCTCAGTACAAATTAATGAGTTAGACTATTAATATTAACTCAAATCTGACTGATAGTTCAATGTATCTTATTTTTTACCAAGTATTGACCTGAGATAGTCAATCCGATAATCTTTTCAGGGTTTTTAATTTTTATCTCGTTGGAGTATTGCTTTTTCTCTTTAAAGGATGGCTTTATGAAAAAACTTGTTTTGCTTTTGACTGTGTTGATTTTTGCTGCTGTTTCTGTTGCGATTGCTGTTCCGCCGAACAAGACTTTGACCTTTGACAAGTCTTCCATGGGAGATGTGACCTTTTCCGGAAAGGTCCATAAGACGCAGGTATCAGCTGTAAGGAGTGTCACAGCAAAGATATGTTTCCGAAGATGAAAAAGGAAGCGTTGAAATCACCATGGATAAGATCTACGCCGGTGAGCTCTGTGGCAAGTGTCACAATGGTGACCGCGCCTTTGAGGCCAAGAAAAGCTGTAATCGCTGTCACGTGAAGTAGTTTATCGCTTCACCAATAAGTCTGCACATTGAAAGGCCTCCGGGTTCAGCCTGGAGGCCTTTTTTTACGTCCTCAAATGTTTGATAGTCGGGTCTCAGGTCAGCAGCGTCCGCATGATTGCCAGCGCTGAACGACGGCCATCGGCTGCAGCCGTGACGACCAGATCCGCGCCGCGGAAGCAGTCGCCGCCGGAATAGACCTTGGTGTTGCTGGTCTGTCCGGTTCGTGGATCGATTTCAATCTGGCCCCAGCGATCGGTTTTTATCCGGCTGGCTTCAAGTTGCGGAAACGGGGCAACATCGAAACCGAGCGCCAGGATGACCAGATCCGCTGATACACAGTGGACCGTGTCAGCCACGATCTCAACACGTTGGCGGCCATCGGTTTCTTTTTCACCCATGCGGGTGTTTTCAACTTCAATACAGAGCAGTTTGTTGTCTTCCTGTCTGATCTCACGTGGACTGACGTTAAAGCAGAAATCGACCCCTTCCTCAATGGCGTTATGTAACTCTTTAGCGCTGCCCGGCATGTTTTCCTGATCGCGTCGATAGAGGCAGCTGACCTGAGCCGCCCCATCGCGAATGGCCGTTCTCAGACAGTCCATGGCGGTATCACCGCCGCCGATAACGACCACTTTCTTATCTTTAACCGAGTAGGCCGGGTCCTCCCCCTTGCCGAATAATTGTTTCTGTTTCTCAGTCAGGTAATCCATGGCCAGGATGACGTTTTCTTGTTTACCGCTGACAAAGTCTGCTCTGCGACCTTGAGTTGCGCCGACACCGATGAAGACCGCGTCATTCTGTTCGATCAGGGTCTCAAGAGCGATGTCCTGACCGATCTGTTGCTGCAGGTGGAGTTGAAGGCCGGCTTCACACAATAGTTTGAAGCGGTAATCAACGATCTTCTTGTCCAGTTTGAAGCCCGGGATGCCGTAGGTCAGTAAACCGCCGGGGCGGTCGGCCTGTTCGTACATGTCGACCCCAATTCCAGCTCGCAGCAGGAAATGGGCACAGGACATCCCCGCTGGACCGGAACCGACAATCGCCACCGTGTGAGGATGGCGGATTCCCGGATAGGGCAGTTTCATGCCCGCAGCAAATGCAAGGTCTGTTATAGAGGCTTCAATGGCACCGATGGTGATCGCGCCATAGCCATCGTCAAGCGTGCAGGCCCCTTCGCAAAGATGGCCCTGTGGACAGACCCGGCCAAGAATTTCAGGGAAGGGGGAGCTTCGTTGGACAGTTGAAAGGCCCGTTCCAGGTCGCGATCGGCAATCGCTTCCAACCATTGGGGGATATGGTTCTGCAGTGGGCAGCCGATGGTGGTACAGAATGGGTCGCCGCACTGAACACAACGTTCCGATTGCTTGCGCACCTGCCGGTTGTTGAAAACTGGTAAATCTCTTCAAAGTTACGCAGTCTTTGAACCGCTTCGGCCTTGTCCGGTTCGTGGCGGTTGGTTTCTACAAAGCTTTGCATCGATATCTCCAAAGTGGGTCAGTTGCTGGTACTGACTCTATACTAATTCTTTTTTCTGTGAGGTTTTGTGTTCAGTAACGTCTTATGTTCATGAAATAAGATCAATCGCCTTCTTTGGGGTTAAGCGGTGCTTTCATATCTTTTGGGGTCACCATCCAGAAATAAGCCAACTCTTCTCTGAAATCATTGAGGATACGTTTAGCCTTCGGACTGCCGGTTCGATTGAAGTAACTGGTCAGTATCTTCTTGAGGTAGAGCCTGCCTTCATTATCATCGTCGACGTCGATGCGGCGGGCAAAGACCAGCTCCTGATTCAGGCGGTCGATGAAGTTTTCCGGCGGTCGTAAACAAAGGCGGCTCCACCGGTCATGCCGGCCGCGAAGTTGATCCCGGTTTCACCCAGAATAACAACGGTGCCTCCGGTCATGTATTCGCAGGCATGATCGCCGGCACCTTCGACCACAGCCAGGGCACCAGAGTTACGCACGGCGAAACGCTCACCGGCGGTGCCGGCGACAAACAGTTTACCGCCGGTCGCACCGTAGAGGCAGGTGTTGCCGACCGCTGAGGATTTTTCCTGGTAGATGGGCGGGGTGATGATAATGCGGCCGCCGTGCATTCCCTTGCCGACATAGTCATTGCCGACCCCGCTCAGGTAGATCGACATCCCCTCGGACAGAAATGCCCCAAGTGACTGCCCGGCAACACCTTTCAAGTTGAAGCTCAGCGCTTCCTTGGGTAACCCTGTATCGCCGTAGAAGCGGGCAATCTCGCCACTGATCAGGGTGCCGAAGCTGCGGTTGGTATTTACAATGTCGCGCTCGATGACCATTTCGGTGCGCGGGTTCTTGATCACCGGATAAGCTTCTTTGAGAACATCCTTTTCAAAGGCGTTATCGTCAAAGGGAGGATTTGCCTTCCGCTTGCAGTTGATTCCTTCAACGGGCATCAGTATGGCCGACAGATCGAATTTGTTGAAATAGGGATGATCCAGCTGCTTGAGCAGGTCGGTCCGGCCGATGATCTCATCCAGTGATTTAAAGCCGAGTGCAGCCAGGATTTCCCTGACATCTTCAGCAACGTTGGTCAGGTAACTGATCACCTTTTCCACCGTGCCGACGTAATGGGGCACGCAGGTTGTCGTCCTGGGTGGCGATGCCGACGGTGCAGCGGTTGAGGTGGCAGACGCGCAGAATTTTGCAGCCCAGGATGACCAGCAGTGGCGTGCCGAAGCCGTACTCCTCGGCGCCCATCATGGCCGCCTTGACTACATCGAGACCGATCTTAAGGCCGCCATCGGTCTGCAGCTTGACCATTTCGCGCAGGTTGTTGGCCTTAAGGCTCAAATGTGCTTCAGACAGGCCGAGTTCCCATGGATTGCCGGCATATTTGATCGAGCTGAAGGGGCCGCTCCAGTGCCGCCATCGTTACCTGAAATAACGATCTTGTCGGCGTAGGCTTTAGCCACCCCGGCAGCGATGGTGCCGACTCCTTCGGTCGAAACCAGCTTGACGCTGATGACGGCGGTCGGGTTGATCTGTTTGAGATCGAAGATCAACTGGGCCAGATCCTCAATGGAATAGATGTCATGGTGTGGTGGCGGTGATATCAGGGTGACACCCGGAATGGTAAAGCGCAGAGTGGCGATCAGCGGCGTGACCTTTTCGCCCGGCAGCTGGCCACCTTCACCCGGCTTGGCTCCCTGGGCCAGTTTTATTTGAATTTCTTCGGCACTGCGCAGATAACCGGGGGTGACACCAAAGCGTCCTGAGGCGATCTGCTTGATCTTGCTGTTCTTCAAAGTCTTGAAACGGGCCGCATCTTCACCGCCTTCGCCGCAGTTGGAAGAGCCGCCGAGCTGATTCATCGCTTCTGCCAGAGCTTCATGGGCTTCGGGAGAAAGAGCCCCTAATGACATGGCGGCTGAGTCGAAGCGTTTGGTAATCTCCGTGATCGGTTCGACTTCGCTGATATCGATCGCTGTATTGGGGCTGTTAAAGGTCAGGAGATCGCGGATGAAGCGCTGCCGCGGCCGCTGATCATATCGCGGAATTTCAGATACTCGTCACGATTACGGATTTCGGCAAAACGGTGGAGTTGGGTGACCACCTGCGAACTGAAATCGTGATATTCGAATCCTGGATTATCACGGAAAAATCCGCCGATCTCAAGCGGGTAGACCGGCTCCATAAAGTTTTCGCTGAAATGCTTGAGGTGGTTTTTCTCAATCCGTAGTTCCAGGTCCTGCAATGTCAGGCCCGGTATGAGCGCGACAGAACCTTTAAAGCAACTTTCCACCAGCTGGCGGTCAAGGCCGATGACGTCAAACAGGGCTGCGTTACGATAACTTGAAACCGTACTGATTCCCATCTTTGACATGATTTTCAATAGCCCCTTGGTCAGGGCGGCGTAGATGTTGTTGAGCGAGTCGCGTATCTCTTTAGCTGAGAGCTGTTTCTTTTCACAGAGCTCAAGCCCGGTTGCGTAGAGCAGCCAGGGATAGATGGCAATACAGCCGTAACCGAGCAGAACCGCAGCCGAATGGGGGTCCATCACTTCGGCTGTGACAGCGACAATATTGGTGTCCTGACGCAGCTGCTCCTGAAACAGGCGCTGGTTGATGTGACCAACGGCCATGGCCATGGGAATCAACTTCTGCTCTGCCAGCAGGGCGCGGTCATCGAGAATGATGATCCGGGTTCCTTTTGCGCACCGCATTGATGATCTGATCACCCAGCGACTTCAACGACTGTTCCAGATCACTGGCGAAGGCGGTGGTGAAGGTCTGGTGCTTGTAGCACTCCTCGTAGCGCGGCTGATCCGGATCGCCGAAGGAGAGCAGGGCCTGAAAGATGTCGTAAGACAGAATCGGTGAAATGCTCTTCAGCCGTTTCGCTCTCTCCTTGGTTTCGACCAACGGGTTGCCGACAGCGCCGAAACCGATGGTGGTCGACATGACCGCCTTTTCGCGCAGGGGATCGATCGGGGGGTTGGTGACCTGGGCAAACTTCTGTTTGAAAAAATCGCTGAAGTTACGCTGCTGCTCGGAAAATGCGGCCAGCGGACAGTCGTCACCCATCGAGCCGACCGGTTCCTTGCCTTCGGCCATCATCGGCCGGATGACCAGATCGACCACCTCACTGGTGATGTTGTGATAGCGCTGCATTTTGCTCAGTTCGGGATAGCGGTAATCGCTCAAATCTTCGAACTGGCGCTCGATAAACTCCTGCAGGTAGTAGGTGTGGTCAGTCAACCAGTATTTGTAGGGCTGGGACTCCATCAGGTAGGCATCGATATCCCTGGTGAAGAAGATCTTGCCCTGCTTCAGATCGGCGGCGATCATTTCACCACTCTGCAGGCGGCCACGCTCGCGGATATTTTCCGGGTCTGTGTCGAGCACGCCATATTCGCTGCTGATCAGCAGACGATCGTCATGGGTGATCATATATTTAGCCGGACGCAGACCGTTGCGGTCGAGTACGCAGCCGATATAGCGGCCGTTGGTCAGACTGACCGCCGCCGGACCGTCCCAGGGTTCAAAGGCTCCCGAAGCGTACTCGTAAAAGGCCCGCAGCTTAGCCGGCATATGGGCGACGTTGTGGCGGGCCGGCGGGATCAGCGAGCGGATCGCCTTGAAAAATCGACGCCGTTGGCGAGCAGGAACTCCAGCATGTTATCCAGATTGGCGCTGTCACTGACACCATCTTCAAGGATCGGCATCAACCGTTTCAGCTCGCTTTCGGAAAAGACCGGACTTTCGGCATTGGTGAACTTGTTCAGTGCTTTAAAGCGGTTGCCCTTGATCGAGTTGATCTCTCCGTTGTGGGCAATGACCCTGAGCGGCTGGGCTAACTTCCACTGGGGCAGGGTGTTGGTGGAGAAGCGCTGATGAAACAGGGCAAAAGAGACCTCGAAATCGTCGCAGCGCAGATCGGGGAACAGTTTTTCGATATAGGTCGGCATGACCAGTCCCTTGTAGGAGACCATGGTGCGGGAAAACCGGCAATGTAAAAAGCCGGATCATCCTTCAGCTTGTGTTCAACCTCTTTACGGGTCAGGTAGATTAGCGCGTCAAAGCGATGGGTCGCAATCAGAGCCGCAGGGACAACAAAGAGCTGAATAATATTGGCAGGGTCTTGATAGCGTAATCACCCAGGGGCATCGGTATCCAGCGGAACAACGCGGGTCAGCAGGATCGCAAGGTCATTTTTTCACACTGCCCCTCAAAAGCTTGAGCTGCTGTTCGGCGTCACTCAGGAACAGGGTCGCTACGGCAAACTGCTTGGGCAGTGAAATTCCCTGTTCTTCAGCCACGCGGCGCATAAATGTGGTCGGCATGGAGCAGAGCAAGCCGCTACCGTCACCGGTTTTGCCATCGGCGGCAATGGCACCGCGATGCATCATCCGGCTTAAGGCCTGGATCGCATCCTGCAGCATCTGGTGGCTGGGCCGGTTGCGGATATTGGCCAGCAGACCGAAACCACAGTTGTCATGGAATTGTTCAGCGAGATTCATGTATGATTTTCCTTGTTGATCAATATGGGACAGGAAGTGTGTGAAAATTGAATTATACTACCCTATTTGGATGATAAGAAAATAGTTCAGCAAAAATCTTGCTCTCCTGAAAATTTGCTGAAAAGGCAGGCAGACAGGCACTTGAATAATGTGCAACTGCTTAATTGATAGGCACGAAATTGTGTTTTATTGGTGTTTAATGATTGCTGGTCCGAAATAGAAACTCTGTGCTATAAAAAACACCATCTTTGCCCTGGTTTGTCTCTAGCCTGTCATTGATTGAATTGCTCTTTGTCGTTGAGGAAGGTTTGCCATGAATTCAGCAGATTGGGTTTCAACCGGATATACCGAACTGGACAATATCCTTGAAGGCCTGAGGATGGGGGACAACGTGGTCCTCAAGGTTGAGTCGATCGATAATTACCGCTACTTTGTCGGTCCCTTCGTCGATCAGGCCCTGCGCGACGGGCGCAAGATCAACTACATGCGTTTCGGTGATCACCTGCCGCTGTTGGGGGAGAGTCCTCAGATACAGATCCATCACCTCGATGCCCGTCTCGGTTTCGAATCCTTCGCTACCAGTGTTCACAATATCGCCAAGGAGCAGGGCGAGGAGGCCTTTTACGTTTTCGACTGTCTCTCCGATCTGCTCTCCGCCTGGGCCACCGATCATATGGTCGGCAACTTTTCCGCGTCACCTGCCCCTACCTGTTTGAGCTGAACACCGTCGCCTACTTTGCCCTGATCCGCGATCATCATTCATTTGAAACGGTTGAACAGATCCGCAATACCACACAGGTTCTGGTCGACGTCTTCAGTCATGAAGATCACTTTCATATCCAACCGCTCAAGGTCTGGATGCGGCGCTCACCGACCATGTTTCTGCCCCACCATAAGGAAGGAGAGCAGTTCATCCCGTTGACCAACAGCTTTGAGTCGACCCGGCTTTACAGTTCCCTGGCCGAACGGACCCGCAACGCTTCGCGCCGTCAGCTCGATCACTGGCACCGGCTCTTCATCGAGGCGGAAGAGCTGTGCAGCAGCTCGTCGACCGAGATTGAGCGGGCCGGCATGGTGCGCCACATCTGCCGCCATATGATTGCCCGAGAAGATCGGATGCTCGACCTGTCACGTCGGTATCTGACCCTGCAGGATCTGCTCGAAATCAAGTCGAGGGTCATCGGCACCGGTTTTGTCGGCGGTAAGGCGGCGGGGATGTTGCTGGCCCATAAATCCTGCGCGATGATGAGGATTTTGACTGGTCCACTTATCTGGAACATCATGATTCTCACTATGTCGGTTCCAACGTCTATTATTCCTATATTGTTCATAACGGTTTGTGGCGTCTGTTCATGCGTCAGAAAACCGATACCGAGTACTTTTCGGCGGCGGAGGAATTGCGTACACAGATGCTTAAAGGCAGCTTCCCCGAGCAGATCCGGGTCGGCTTCCGCCACCTGCTCGAGTACTACGGCCAGTATCCGATTATCGTCCGCTCCAGTTCGCTGCTGGAAGACGGCTTCGGCAATGCCTTTGCCGGTAAGTACGACAGCTTTTCTGTGTTAATCAGGGTGGACCGGATGAGCGGCTCGAACAGCTGGAAGATGCTATCCGCAAGGTCTTTGCCAGTGCCATGAGCGAGGACGCCCTGACCTACAGAAAGCAACGCGGTCTGGATAAGCAGGATGAGCAGATGGCGCTTCTGGTTCAGCGCGTTTCCGGCGCTTATCGCCAGCACTACTACATGCCGGAACTGGCCGGGGTGGGTGTGTCTTATAACACCTTTGTCTGGGACAAGGAAATGGATCCCAGGCCGGTATGTTGCGGCTGGTGGTTGGTCTGGGAACCCGGGCTGTCGACCGGGCCGAGGTCGATTACCCCCGCGTCGTTGCCCTCGATTCGCCAAAAAAGCGCCAGCACAAAGGGTTTGAGGATATCCGTAAGTTTTCACAGCGCGATATTGATCTGCTCAACGTCAATGAGAACTGCCTCGAAACGGTCTCACTGCTCGATCTGGCCCAAAAGGATGTCGGTATCCCCTGGCAACAGTATGCGGTCAAGGATTATGATACCATCCGCCTGCTTGAACAGCGCGGTCGCAAGGGGGAGGACGTCTGGCTCTTGACCTTCGATGACTTTTTGGAGCGGACCGATTTCGCCAGTTTGATGCAGAGAATGCTGAAGACGATTGAGCGGGCCTACAATTATCCTGTCGATGTCGAATTTACCGCCAATTTCACCGCCGACCGGGTGCCGAAGATCGACGTGGTTCAGTGCCGTCCGCTGCAAACCAAGGGCGCCAAGGTCAACTTCACCATGCCCGATAAGATCGAGGAGGAAAACCTCTTCTTCCGCTCTTCAGGCAATTTCATGGGTGGTAATATCTCGCAAACGATTGAATGGGTTGTCTGGGTCGAACCAGCCGAATACTTGAAATTGCCGTTGCCGGAAAAGTATGAGATCGGGCGTCTGATCGGACGCTTGAACCGCCGCATTGCCGATAAGGAACACAGCCGCACCATGCTGATCGGTCCCGGTCGCTGGGGCACTACAACACCTTCACTCGGGGTGCCGATCTCCTTTCCGAAATCAGTAACCTGACGGCCCTGGTTGAAGTCGCCTTCACCACCGGCGATCTGATGCCGGAACTCTCCTTCGGCTCGCACTTCTTTCAGGATCTGGTTGAAGCCGATATCTTTTATCTGGCCCTGTTCCCGGACAACAAAAACTGCTTTCTCAATTCCCCCTGGTTACAGCAGCAGCCCAACGCCCTTGATGGTTTGATTCCATCCTGCAGTCGCTATAAGAAGGTGGTTAAGGTTTATAACGCCAAGAAGCAGAAATTGAGATTAATGGCTGATGTGGTGTCGCAGGATCTGGTCTGCTTTTTTTGAGTAGCAGTTGGATATAGGTTTATTTTTACTGGAAAATTTAGAAAGGCTGTCTTCTGTTTTGACTTGATCTGTAAATTTACATATTTTATTTGGATTGGGGAGGGGATGATGTTGAATCAGAGATAAAATCGATTTGTTTATCGAACCGCTGTTTGCCGGCTTTTGCTGGCCAGCGGTTTTTCGTTTTAAGGTTTGAATTCAAATCTTGATGACGCAATTAATTACAGTTTTTGGTCCGGCTGATTCTTAGTTATATGTAAAGATGAATAAAAATGCAAAATATTGAGCACATCGTCGCATTCGTTGCGCTTTCAATCGCGGTAGCCAGCGTCCCAGGACCAACGTCACTTTAAATTTATTATATTAAAAAACGTCCAGGCTCAACCCGTCGTCTGTGGAAAATCACGTCAGGTTTAGTCTTAATAGGGGAGGTGGCTGGATTTAGTAAGGTTTGGATTTAGGGGAATGAGTTCAAACTTATGATGGCACACAGGACACTCTTGTGCATTCCACATCAGGTTTCAACCGAAAGAGGGTAGTCGGGAAATTACCGAATCATGCCAACGGCATGATATCCACCTATCATCCTTTAACATGTCGAGCGTTGGGGTCCCCTTTGGAATATCTGCCAAGCCGACATGGACTCCTGTTTCGAAGATTGTCGTCTCATTTCCGAACAGCTCAATCGTGATTTTGTTCTCCTCGATTTAACGACTTCTCCTTGGATGCCAGTTGCAAAAGTCGTACTGGCGATCAGTAGCATTGTGGCCAGCAGCATCGTCACTTTGTTCATATCATGTCTCCCTTGCTTTTGATCTCAGGGGTCCCGAAGCTCTCCTGTCGGTAGTCTGGTTTTTTGACCATTGTTTTCAATATTACATGTTTAGCCGCGTAAATGCACCATGCGGAGGGAAAATAGCGAAGGCGAATCGGGACATAATACCAATTAAAATACAGCAGAAAAGGCCCGGTTGATGTTTATAGCTGGTCTCCATTGCGTTGTAAACAGGAGAAGAGTAATATGATCTCCTGAGTAATTCTAGGTATTTACCAGAACCTTTAGGTCTCTAGTTTTCTGTCTGAAATTTCATGTTGGTTGGGTGCAAGTATCGCGTCGCCGTTGCCTGTCAGGAACGGTTATTTTTAAGGGGAGAATGAAGGTCGTTATTCAAGAAGAGTCGCCCGGTTGCGGTCTCGCCTGTATCGCTATGCCGGCAGGTGTTTCTTACCAACAGGTTAAAAAGAAGACCAATTCACTTGGCATTTTCGCAGAGGACGAAAGTTGTGGTCGCAGACAGACTCCGTCCGCCGACGAGTGGGTTGCAACCCCACGATCTTGATAATGTCCTGCCCCAAATCATTTTTATCACGAGTTCTTTCTCTTTGACGATGGGGTTTTTATGGCTATCCGCTATGTCCACACGAATATTGTGAGCACCGATTGGAAAAAACTGGTCAAATTTTACACTGAGGTGTTCGACTGTGATCCCGTTCCTCCGGAACGGAATCTATCCGGGCCAGTGGCTCGATGAAGGAACCGGCATCGACAGAGCATCTCTTCAGGGGATGCACCTTCGCCTGCCTGGTTGTGGTGCCAGCGGGCCGACGCTTGAGATATACCAATATGGCGAGATGGAAGACAACTATCCTCCCAAGGCCAACAGAAAAGGATTCGGACATTTAGCTTTTCACGTTGATGATGTCGAGCAACTTATGGAAAAAGTGATGTCGTATGGTGGAACCTGTCTGGGAAAGGTTACAAAAAAGGAAGTTCCCGGCGTTGGTCTGCTGACCTTTATCTATATGACTGACCCGGAAGGGAACATCCTCGAATTGCAGAACTGGTCATGAGGGATATGGTTTTGCTGTGACTCGTTTATGGGGCGTCGCATTAGCCTGAATGTTAGATTTGCAATAGGTGTCATGCCGGGGCTTGGATGTCAGAGAAGGATTGGGGAATCATGCTTGCTTTTGATTCCCCAGCTTTAATTACAGGTTCACCGATTAAAACTCTACAGTGATTTTTGCATATACATCCCATCTGGTATCGATGATCGGCATCAGCGAATGGACTTTTCCTGCTTTAACGTCATCCATCTTTTGCGGTTTGCCAACCGGGGAACCACTGCCTGTATATTCATAATCGTAGTAAATACCACCGACTCTGATCGTCACATTGTTTTGATGTTGAGGATGTAATAGGCTTCAGCAGCGTGACCGCGGGTTGTTAGCTTATTGCCCAAGGCATCATTCTGCGCTTGATTGAGTGGCATCCAGTATTTGGAGCCGTAGTTGTATTCAAGGCCTAGCTTGCCCACTGGTGTGGGGAGTTGAGTCCCCAGGTAGATGCTGTAGCCCTCTCGTGTTTCGGCATTCTCCGCGCGAACAGGAACCATGACAATTGCACTTCCATCATCGCTTAACTTGGCCTGAAAAACAGCATCAGAACCTAAGCCACCAAATAGTCCAGCTTGACCGTTGGAGTCAAGTTGGCTCATTGCCGCTGAACCAAAGAGTGTCACGCCGTTTTTTGTTTTGTGGGAGGCATTCAGGCCGATAAGGTTGATATCGCCAATCGTGGTTCTCGGAGAATGGATGATTGTGAAGGGGGGAATAGGGAACTTTGGCATGTCCTGATATAGGGATGGCTCATATAGGTGGGATAGTTGAGCTGGAAACGCTACGCTTCCATTAACACCATCGTTGACGTCCATGGCTCTGAACAGGCTTAGCTGAAGAAACGTTTTTCCATCATTATACAGGTCAAAGTTGATGCCTCCGATGTCGGCATCAGCAAGATTCTCAGAAATACCATCCTTCAGGCGATTGTCGTTGCCCCATTCGGAATCGATTGCCCTGCCGTAGCCTATGTGAATGTTCATACCTGGAACACCCGTGAGAGTACTTAAACGATAACCGATTGTTGCGCCATCGATATTGAAATCGATCGGCTCTCCGTATGCTGTGCCGCTATGGATCTTGTTGCCAGTGGGGTTTGATGGTGGTTTGTAAAATGACGGGCGCCGACCTATTGAAAGGTAGAGATCGCTGTCTGCGATATTGGACCAGTTGAGATAGGCACGTTCTGCGCGGATCGTATCGGTATAGACTTTATTGAAGTCACCCCAATATTTGTACGCATCCACGCGACCGCCGAGAAAGACCTGGTCGGTGAGTTTACCTTCCAGCCCTAATTGAAGTTGGGCGCTATGCCTGATGAGCTTACTGTTGTCTGCATCGACCGATGCGGTTGTCAGGAAGCCCTTGCCTTCTGCTGAAAACCTGTCGGTCTCGATAAATTTGGCGGGAGCCAGGCTTGGCAGCAACAGGCAGGCAATCAGAAATGTAAAAACTTTATTCATTGGTCCCCCCACGAACTTAAAAAAAATAAAAATTTAAAAGATACTTTTGTTCGAGCGATGATATGGGAAAATATGAATAAATGGAACAAGAAAGTATGAAATACAGCTGAGATTTGTTGCAGTACTTGTTTCTATACAAAAACAAAAGCCCGACGTTTTCGTCGGGCTTTTCAGGTTCAGTGTGGTGTGAATCAGACGACACCCATGGCCAGCATGGCGCGGGCGACTTTGACGAAGCCGGCGATGTTGGCACCGACAACGTAGTTACCCGGTGCGCCGTAATTTTCGGCAGTTTCAAAGCAGTCCTTGTGGATGTTCTGCATGATCTTGTGCAGGCGATCTTCGGTGTAGGCGAAGTCCCAGGAGTCACGACAAGCGTTCTGCTGCATTTCCAGGGCGCTGGTGGCAACACCACCGGCGTTGGCCGCTTTGCCCGGACCGTAAGCGATACCGGCTTCGAGGAAGATCTTAACACCCTCTGGGGTGGTTGGCATGTTGGCACCTTCGCCGATGGCGATGCAGCCGTTTTCAACCAGAACCTTGGCATCTTTACCGTTGATTTCGTTCTGGGTGGCCGATGGCATGGCAACCTGGCATGGCACCTCCCAGATGTTACCATTCTCGACGTACTTGGCATGTTTGTGGTAGTTGACGTAGTCCTTGATCCGACGACGCTCGACCTCTTTGAGGCGCTGTACTGTTTCAAGGTCGATCCCCTGCTCGTCGTAGATGTAGCCGTTGGAATCTGAGCAAGTGACAACCTTACCGCCGAGCTGCTGAATTTTTTCGATGGTGTAGATCGATACGTTACCGCTACCGGAGACAGAGCAGATTTTTCCGTCGAAGCTGTCTTTACGTGCTTTGAGCATTTCGTCAACAAAGTAAACAGAACCGTAACCGGTTGCTTCGGTCCGGACCAATGAGCCACCCAGTTGAGTCCTTTGCCGGTCAGACGCCCGCTTCCCAACGGTTGGTGATGCGCTTGTACTGGCCGAACATAAAGCCGATCTCGCGACCGCCAACGCCGATGTCGCCAGCAGGAACGTCGGTGTGTTCGCCGATGTGACGGTAGAGTTCGGTGATGAAGCTCTGGCAGAAGCGCATGATTTCGCCATCGGTTTTACCCTTGGGGTCGAAGTCGGAGCCCCCTTTACCGCCACCGATCGGCAGGCCGGTCAGTGAGTTTTTGAAGACCTGCTCAAAACCGAGGAACTTGATGATGCCGAGGTAAACGGATGGGTGGAAGCGCAGGCCGCCTTTGTAAGGGCCGAGGGCGCTGTTGAATTCAACCCGGAAGCCGCGGTTGATCTGAACAACACCATTGGTATCGACCCATGGCACGCGAAAGATGATCTGGCGTTCCGGTTCGCAGATGCGTTCAATGATCTTGTGCTCGGCAAACTCAGGGTTCTTGACCAGAACCGGGCCAAGAGATTCGAGAACTTCGCGTACGGCTTGATGAAATTCAACTTCACCTGGATTGCGGCTCAGAACTTCCTGAAGATAGGTTCGATTTTTTCATCTAATGGTGTGGTCATATGTTCCTCCTTAGGGGTTGATGCTATGACTAAAAAATAAGCAAAAAATGAATAAGCTCTCTCTTGTTGTTGTGGACAGGTTGCTTTTAATTAGCAAATAGGATGCCATATTGATTAAAAAATAGACTTTTCTGTAAGTGCCTGAAAACTAAAGATTAAAAAATAGGCAAATAATGGAGTCTGTGAAGTTGTATTATTGATTATGTCTGTTTGTGTTGAGGGTTACTCATATTGATCTTATTGAGTACATTGTTGTGGGGGCTTAAAGTATATGTGGCCTTATGGTAAATTGTGCTTTTTTATGCTTCGGAGAGATTTTGATGGTTTTGCAGGGAACACTGGTTAACATTTCTGCCGTTGCAGCAGGCTCACTGATTGGTTTCTGGGCCGGAGGCTACCTGTCCAGTCGGATGAGAACGACCCTCATGGTTGGGTTGGGGCTTGCTGTTTTGTTGATCGGTCTGCAATTAGCGCTTAAAAGTCAACAGCTGATGATCGTCATCGGCAGTCTGATTTTCGGCGGCTTTATTGGTGAGCTTCTGGGCATTGAAAAGTGTCTTGAGGATTTCGGTAAGGGCTTGCAGAACCGGTTTTCCCGCCTTGGCAGCGTGGCCGAAGGTTTTGTCACGTCGAGCCTGTTGTTCTGCGTCGGCGCCATGGCGATTATGGGAGCGTTACAGGACGGTCTCGGTGATGAACCGACCATTCTTTACGCCAAGGCGGCCCTGGATGGTGTGGCTGCCATCGCCCTGACATCGACTCTGGGGATCGGTGTCCTTTTTTCTGTTATACCACTGTTGATTTATCAGGGCGGAATCACCCTGGCGGCAGAGCTGTCGCAATCGATATTGACCGAGGCCGTGATTGTTGAAATGAATGCCGTTGGCGGATTGCTGATTGTGGCCATTGCACTTGACCTGCTTGGAATCAAACGTCTGCCGGTCGGCAATCTGTTGCCATCAGTGTTCGTCGCCATTGCTCTGCTGTGGATATTCGGTTTGGCTTAACCTTTTTTTCCAGACAAGTATTCATCATTCTTCGTCTTTACCTTTCAGTTCTGTAGGATATTATTTAACATAGTCAATATTCTATTGATCCTGTTGTCACAGGGTTTGTCCTGCTATGCCTGCCTCTCGTGAGGGGTGGCTGAAAGCTGTATCGTCAGCTTTGGCCATTCAATCTGTCATGTACGAGGATAACTATGTTGCCTGAAACGGTAGAATCATCCTGCCCCGATTCCTCAATGGCGCTTATTGAACCAGACGCCAAGCTGATTGTGCAGGAATGGAACGCTTTTGTCCGTAGCGGCCATCGCCCGACTCATGTTGATAGGCCTGTCCTTCATTCATGGCAGCGCAGCAGGGATTTTGGTGTCGATCCTTTCGGTGGTCGATCGGAGCTGATTCTGTCGCGGCAGGAGCTGGAAGACCGATTGGAGCGCAGTCGTTTGTTGATTGATGTCGCACGTTCCTATATGCACAAAATTTTTGATGCCGTCAGGGACCAGCATCACCTGATTTATTTGACTGACGAGTATGGCAATATCCTTGATCTGTTTGGCGAGCAGGCTGATAAGCTGGCATTTGAGCGGCACTATAATTTCAGGATCGGAGCGTCCTGGAACGAACAGGCCGTCGGAACAACCGCTGTGTCGGTTGCTCTGCATGAAGACATAACGATCCCCTATATGTCGAGTGCCAAGTATTGCTATGATTTGAAGGTGACTTCATGTGCAGCAATTCCATTGCATGGCGAAGATGGTGATGTCATGGGAATTCTTGGGATAGCAACCGCTTCGCGTCATCTCAGTACACAAATATTCTGGATGCTGGTCTCGGCTCAGATGGGCATTGAGAACCGCTTCAGGCTGCAGCGCTACGAAGCCGATATCCGTGTCGTCAGCCAGCAGTTTCAGGCGCTTTACAATGCTGTCTCCGACGTTGTCATCTGTGTTGATGATGATGGGCGGATCTGTCGCATGAACAGTGCGGCAGAAGAGCTGTTGAATTTGAAGTCGGAGCGTGTCAGCGGTCAGCAGGTGGCTGATGTCCTGGACTTTTCTCCTTTGCTGCTCCAACCTCATCACCAGAGCGATGCTGTCCGTGAGGGATTTCTGCGCGACAGTCGCAAGCGGATTTATCCGCTGCGGCACGAAATTGCACCATCACCCGGCAGCGCTGAGAGGGAGCATATCTATATTTTCGGGAATCAGGGTGCTGCAGTGCGAGGGGGGCGGGAACAGCTGACTCCGCCGATTGTTCGATCCTGTTATCAGTTTAAGGATCTTATCGGCGCGGCACCCTGCTTTGTCGAAGTAAAAGAACAGGCAGGCGTTGCTGCCGGTTGCGATGCCAATGTATTGATCAGCGGGGCCAGCGGAACCGGGAAGGAGATGTTTGCCCAGGCGATTCATGCTGCCGGGAAGCGCGTACGGGGTCCCTTTGTTGCAGTTAATTGCGGAGCGATCCCGAAAGAGCTTATCGAAAGCGAGTTTTTCGGTTACGCCAGTGGCGCTTTCACCGGAGCCGATCGTAAGGGACGGGCAGGGCGGTTTGAACAGGCCGATGGTGGGACGCTCTTTCTTGATGAAATAGGTGAAATGCCGCGCGAGCTTCAGGTCAGTCTGTTGCGGGTCATTCAGGACAGACAGGTTTCCCGTATCGGAGGAACCAGGATGATTCCTGTCGATGTGCGGGTGATTGCCGCTACGAACAAACAGATGCAGGATGAAGTGCGTATGCGGAACTTCCGTAGTGACCTGTTCTGGCGCTTGAATGTCATTGATCTGCAGTTACCGACACTGGCTGAGAGACGTGACGATATCCCCCTGCTGATCGATTTTTTCATTCGTAAGCACGGTTTGCAGAGGGATGATTACCGGATGGAAGGGGCTGTGCGCAAAACATTGCTGGCCTATTCCTGGCCGGGAAATGTGCGTGAGCTGGAAAACACCATTGAACGTGTGTTGGTCTTTGCCCGAACAGGGACAATCACAATGGAGTCCCTGCCGCTGCATATTCGCAGTGCGAGCCTTGGCGATATGGGAGCCCCTGCAGTCCATTCACTTGAACAGGGAGAAATGCATCAGATCATGCAGGCGCTGCAGGCGCATGAAGGCAATATCAGTCGAACTGCGCGGACGCTTGGAATCGCCCGCAATACACTTTACAAAAAGATGAAACGTCACGGAATCAACTGTTCAGAAAGCTAACAACTGTTCAGTTTCTGTCCACCTGCAGCTCCCTGTCATGTCCGTGAAAAACTTCTTTTCGCAGGCACGATAGGGCCGTTTTCACGGTTTCTCCCCCCTTTCGAACCTTTCTTGTCCTGCTTGGCATTTGCCTTGCTCTTATCTCTGGGTAAACGCTGTGCTTAGCCGGCAGGTGATTGTTGTCGTACTTCTTTATGCGCTACAGGAACCCGCCCACTTTCAAGGAGGACAACATGTCAGGAAAGGTAGCTCCAGATTATTCCCTTGGTGGCAAAAATCAGTTGAAATGGAAGGAAAAGTATTTTTTCGGACCTAAAGGGATTGGGTTTCTCGAGCCGGGTGTCGTCGGGCTTGATGATGCGACCATGAGTGCTTACAATGTCGCCAAATCGTCCTATCAGATTCATCCCGAAGTTTTCAACCTCGATTACCTTGTCAAGTCGACCGGATTGAAAAAAACAGATATTTCCAAGCGTATGCTGCGAATGTATGACGAGCATTACATGATGTACGTCATGAACCCTGCAACCCAGGTTTACGGCTGGGGGCTCTATTACTGGTTTGTTAAACTGAAGGAAGGAACCAGCCCTGAAGATAAAGCGCGTTTGTCTGAATGGTTTCAGAATAAAGACGATATTTGCACCGGCTATGAGTGCGATGGCGGCGATTTTGATTTCTACAACGGCAATCACATGCGTGTGCTCGATAATCTGTTGTCGAGCGTGATTGCCCCGTGGAAAGACGATCCCTGTGTCGATCTTGTTCATATCTGTCCGATCCGGCGCGACATTCGCGAATCTCACGTCAATATGTGGGATGCCCTGCCAGACACCTACCGGGACAACTTCTGGGGTGACGGCCAGCTTGAAAAACTGGCGAAATATCAGAAAAAACTCGATCTGGATGATCTTAAAATCGTTAAGGCACTGAACGCCAACAAGCCTGTCGGTGAGATGTTTGATTTTAAAGTGCTGGCCGATATCTCCGGTCTTGATCCTAAACAGATGCAGGCCGGATTCGCTTCCCTGGTCGAGCAGAAACGGATTATCGTCCCGCTGATTTATCTCAATTTTGAAAACTCGGTTTGACGCAACATGCCTTTGTCATTCGCATGTTTCAGACCACACCAAGCTATCGCAAAGGCGAAATTGTCGATGAACTGGCGGAGGTCGCCGAATTCAATCTGGTTAAAGAGTTCTCGGATGCCTTCTATGATGCCATCTTCTTTGCCTACAGTCAGATCAGTGATCTTGACGCTTTGCGCGAAAAATTTAAAGCTACGCCGAAATTGAAGAGATCAGGGAAACTGAAATTCAGCGGATGTACAGGCGTTGGGTTTGTCGCCTCGATGAGCAGAACGGCTATTGGGAGGAGTGTGTTTTTACCGATGATTTTCTGGAAGACCGGACCGATAAAAACGCTCCCGAATATTGCCCGATCCTGAAGAAAGCGGAGGTGCGCTCATGAAAATCGATGCTCCCAGAAAATATGTGGTCGATAACCTGAAGTATGCTTTAAGCCCGGCCTCGATTGCCGTAGTCGGAGCTTCGCGCTATGACGGAAAGGTCGGTTACAAAGTTATTGAAGGGTTGAATAAGTGGGGATACAGCGGCAAGATCTATCCGGTTAACCCACGGGCCGAAACCGTTCATGGACTGAAAGCGTACAAGACGATCAAGGATATCCCGGGAGAGGTCGATCTGGTCTTTGTTGCTGTGCCTGCTCATCTGGTCAAAATGATTCTGGAACACACTGTGGCCAAGAAGGCCAAAATAGCCGTTATTGCGACCAGTGCTTTTAAAGAAATCGGGCGCGGTGAGTTGCAGGATGAGCTGACTCAATACTGCCGCGACAACAAGTTGCCGTTGATCGGACCTAATCTGGTCGGCATGGGCAGCCCCTATCTTAACTTCAACTGTGGTTTTATCCCTTACTTGCCGGTTGAAGGGCCGGTGGCGATGATTTCACAGTCGGGAGCCAACCTGCTCGCTGCTCTGGGAACATCACAGACCCAGCACTTCGGGATGAGTTTTTTGTCGGACTCGGGAACAAGGCCGATGTCGATTTTCCGAGTTCATCGAATATGCCGGTCAGGATGAGCATACCGGGTGTATCTCCATCTATAGTGAGGGGATCGATTGTCCCGAAGCCTACATCAAGGCGTGTAATAAGGTAGTGGCAGAAAAACCGGTCGTAGCGATCAAGGTCGGTGGATCGAAGATCGGTGAAAAGGCCGCTTTTGCCCACACGGCTTCAGAAAACACCGGTACCGATGACGCCTTTTATGACGAGTTGTATAAAAAGGCGGGAGCGATCAGAGTCACGACCTGGCAGGAATTTCTTGATGTCTCTCTGGCGTTGGGGCTGCAGCCACCGCTCAACGATGATAATGTCGTTATGATTACCAACGGTGGGGGCTCGGGGCTTTTATCCTGCGATCATTTTGAACGTATCGGGATGCCGATGCGCGAACTGGGTGAAATTTCGCCTCTGCTCGGTTTGCGGATTCGTGCCTACATGCCGATGTTCGGTTCACCTCTCAACCCTGTCGATATTGCCGGTACAGCTTCGCCGAAGAACTATAAAGGTGCAATCACCCAGGCGGTCCGCGATCCCAATGTCTCTTGCCTGTACGGATCGATCTGCCCGACTTCAGTCACCGATGTTCCGGCTGTGACCGATATTTATATCGATATCTATAAAAAGTACAAGCACCTCGGCAAACCGTTTATCATGGAATGTCAGGGCGGTCAGGAATGTCAGGACGCGATCATGAAATTGCGTCAGAATGGTATCCCCGCCTATCCGACAGCGGAGCAGGCGGTTAACGCCATTGTTGCGTTGCGCAAGTATGGTGAGATCAGAAAGCAGTTCCGCAAGTAGACTGTGATTGATGGCGGAATGACTGATATTGCAGAGGTGCCGGGCCCGGTGCCTCTGCCTTTATTCCTGTCTGTGATTGCTTCCTGTGCCGATCCGCTGACACAACAAACCCACCACAATCAGAATCAGGCCGACGAAGGTCGCCGGCAGGATCTGTTCTCCCACCAACAGATAGATGAAGATCAGTGACAGGAATGGCGACAGGAAAATCAGGTTGCTGATCTTGGCGGTGTTGTCGGTCAGTTTCATCGCCATAAGCCAGAGTACGAAACAGGCTCCCATCTCGAATGTGCCCACATAGGCGGCACCGATCAATCCCAGAAATGGCGGTACGCGCAGTTCCGCTGTCAGCAGGTAGTAGCCCAGCACAAAGGGAAAACTGAACACGAAATTGATAAACAGCCCGACAATGGGATCGCGTCGGTCTCTGGTATTGTAGATCCAGTAGAGCGACCAGACGATGGTACTGAGCAGGGCCAGGGCGACACCGTAAGAATCGGTAAATTGCAGACTGAACGGTCTGCCTTCGGTCGAAATGACCACCACCCCACAGTAGCTGACAACCAGTGCCAGCCACTGTTGCCAGCCGATCTTCTGTTTCAGCAGGGGCACCGCCAAAAGAGACAGGGTAATGGCCCAGGTGTAGTTGAGCGGTTGAGCCTGCTGCGCGGGAAGCAGATCATAGGCCTTGAACAGGATCAGGTAATAGAGAAAAGGGCTGAGCAGGCCCATGAAAAGCGATAGCAGGTATTCCTGTCGATGACATTGAAAGATCAGTTTTAACTTACCTTGAGCGAGCAGAATAGTCCCGAGCAGCAGGGTTGAAAACGAACCGGAGTAGAGCAACAGCTCGATGGGGCTGAAGTGGCGCAGCGACAGTTTAAAGGCGGTCGCTACCGTTGACCAGAGTAGAACGGCACTGAGACCGTAGAGGATAGCTTTACGTTGAGATTGCATGTTGAACATTCTGTCTGCGTTTTGCCACCAGCACAACCAGTCCGGCAAAAATAAAAACGATACCGCACATGGCCTGAGTGGTCAACTGCTCATCAAGAACCACAACGCCGAGCAGGGCTGCGGTCAGTGGCTCAGCCAGGGCCAGGGTCGTGGCGGTGGCGATGTTAACGGTTTGTAAGCCGATGGCAAATATGCTGTAACCGACAGCCATGGTGATCAGCCCCAGGTGGAGCAGTACGAGAATGGTTGCGGGTTGCCATAACCATTGTTGATCGATATTGACCAGCAGTGGGCTGAGCAGCAGGGCGGCAAGACAGACAATGACGGCCATGATGGCGTTAGGGGACACCCTGCTCAACATCCCCTTGATCATCAACGAATAACCGGCATAAGAAATGCCGGCCCCGAAGGCGAGCAGAATGCCGATGGGATCGATGGTGATTTCAGCGGATGACAGACTCAACAGGGTGCAACCGCTGACCGCCAGGGCTGTTGCCAGATACCAGCGTTTATTAAGCCTTTCACCCCGGAAGATACGGCCCAGCAGGCCGCCGATAATCGGAGCGCTGCCGACTGCGACCACTGTCCCAACCGCAACGCCGGTTTTAGCCACGGCTGAAAAAAAGCAGAGCTGAAAACCGGCAATAAAACAGGCGGCAATCAGGGTCGGTACAAGCCTCCAGTCGCTCAAGCGTCCCAGCTCTCTTTTTTTAATCGCCATCAACATCAGCGCGGTGCCGCCAATCACCAGGCGCAGTTCACCCACAATCTTTGGGTCGAATCCGGTCGGAGAAAAGGCCTGGGCGGTTCCACAGGTTCCCCAGAGCAGGCTGCGCCGAGAATATACCAGTGTCCGGCGATCGCCGGCCTTTGAGCTGTTTTTTTCATGTCAGGCCTCAGTTGTCCGGAGTTTGTCTTGCGTTTCGTCACCAGTACGACCAGCCCGGCAAAGATTAATGCTATGCCTGAAAAAGATTGTGCCGTCATCTGTTCACCAAGGATGACAATACCCAGTACCGCAGCTGTAGCCGGTTCCGCCAGCGACAGGGTCGTTGCACTCGAAACAGGAACCGTGGCCAGTCCGCGGGCAAAGAACCAGTAGGAAACAGCCATGCTGATGATCCCCAGGTGAAGAATAACAATGATGGAACGCGGTTGCCACAGCCATTGCGGATCGACGTCGGCCAGAATCGGGCTGAGAATAACACCTGCAAGGCAGACGACAGCCGCCATGATGGCGTTGGGAGGGAGCTTTTCCAGCATCCCTTTAATGATCAGGGTGTAAGCGGAATAGGATACCCCGGCACCAAGGGCGTATAGAATCCCAACGGTATCAACGGAAACGCTGCCATCGGACAGACTGAGCATGCTGCAACCGCAGATGGCCAGAACGGTGGCAATAAGCCAGCGCCTGCTCAAATGTTCCCCCCCGGAAGATTCGACCGAGAAGGCCTCCAGCAATGGGAGCGCTGCCAACACCGACAATGGTTCCGACCGCGACTCCGGTTTTAGCAACGGCTGAGAAAAAACAGATCTGATAACTGGCTGTCAACAGCGCTGCTGCCAGGAGAGGGAGAATGCTCCAGTCTCTGAGGTGTCCCATATCCTTGCGTTTGATCGCCAGGAACATCAGCGCAGCACCGCCAACGACGAGGCGCATGGCGCCAATCACTTTGGGATCGAACCCGGCTGGAGAAAATGCTTGTGCTGTCCCGGTTGTCCCCCAGAGCAGGGCCGCAAAAATAATGAACCAGTGACCGCTGAGACCGGGTTTAGTTTGCTGAATCGAAGACATGGAAACTCCTGTAGCTGAAACCGTATCTGCAGTATAGAGGTTGAGGATTGCTCTATTCTTGTAGGAAATTGACCTTGTTCTGTTTTTTCATGATCAGGTGGAGCATTGCAATGGCCATGATGCGACCGCTGACATAGGCTGTTGCTGCAACAACCGCCCCCGGAAGAGTCGAATAGATGACTCCCATCGCCAGTACGACAAAGATGCCGGCAGACTCCAGCAGAGTCGCCATGGAGACCGGCTTTGTTCTTTTGTCAACGATGAGCATTGAACGTTGAAAACTGATCAAGACCGTCAAGGCTGGAAATAGTGCCAGAATCTGCAGGGGTAACAGGGCAAAATCGGTCAACCCCTGGTCAAGGCCTGAAATATTATGAAACCAGACCTGGTTAAGCGGAGTGAACGCAATCAGCGCCAGTCCCGCCGAAGTTGCGATGCCAAGGGTTGCGGCAAAGTTTTTGACTTTGCGGTGATTGGAGCGGTTTTCTCCGACTAAGGCGATGGTGACCTCCTGGTAGGACAGTCCGACAGATCTGAACACGAAACTCAGTCCGTGGATGACCGGCATGACGGCCAGTGATTCAATGGCGTAGAGGCTTTTGCCGAGGAAAAAAGTCACCAGGGGATGGACCGACAGCGCAATGAATGGGGTCATGGCCAGGGGCAGGTAGTAGTTCCAGATGTCTTTCAACCCTAAGGCCGGATCGTTGTCTGCTGCCGTTTTTTTGAGTATCGACCCAATAGCGTGACGAGCCAGATAGCGGGTGAAGAGAGCTTCGAAGCTAACCCCCATCGACAGTGAAATCGCACCGATGACTGCACCATTGAAATGACTGAAACGATAAAGCAGGAAGGCGCAAAGTGACATGCTCAGCAGGCGGAACACGGTCGCGAAAGCCACCCGTCTGGTCTTGTGGGCGGTAATCAAAACCCCTTGGTAAAAGCGGCGAATACCGATGGCGCCGGGCCAGGGTAAAAAACAGAGCAGGGCGGTGTGGGCCAGTTTTGCAACATCTTCGGGCAGGTCGAGCAGGGTGAGGATGACCAGATTGAAAACCGGCGGAACGAGAAACAGCGCCAGAAAAATGTGACCGCCAGGCTGATCAGAATTGAAAAATTACGCAGTTGCATGTAGCTGCGGCTGTTCCGGCAGAGCGCAGTCGCGGCACTCATCAGCATGATGACCGGAGATTCAGCAACCAGGGCAAAAGCGAAGGCGATGCCGTAAGCGGCCAGGTTGAGTTTTTCGCCGTCAAGTCGAGCGATAATGGCGGCAATATACGGTCCTTCGACCGACATCATCAGCCAGGTCAGGGACAATGGCACCCAGAATAGAAAAATCTGTAAATAACTTAAGGAAACAGTCTTTTTTGTCATAGGGCTGAGTCAGAAAGCAGAAGTCGATCAGCCACCTACGATGGTTGTCAGGCCTTGCTTTTCAAAAATACTGCAAGCGTGTTGCAGGTCCGTTTCATTCGGTTCTTCCAGATTGTTGGCCAGATATTGGCTGCCAAGTTTTGTATGCTTATGAGTGGCTATATCATGATAAGGAAGCAGATTGACAGTCTTTTTTTCTCCGCCTAGGGCGGCGATAAAGCGAGCGCTTTGCTCAAGATTAGTCCGATCGGCATTGACACCACGGATCAATGGGATACGGATCTGAATCGCTGTGCCGGTTTCGGCCACGGCTTTCAGGTTGGTCAGGATCAGACTGTTGTCAACACCGGTGAACTGCTTGTGACGCACAGTGTCAAAGAGCTTGAAATCGTAGAGGAAGAGGTCGGTTTGCTGCGCCGCACTCAGGATATCCTCTGTTTTGACATAACCGCAGGTATCGATGGTCCGGTGGATGCTGTGTTCGCCACACTGACGCAACAATTTACCGAGGAATTCGGGATGGAGCAGTGGTTCGCCGCCGGAGAATGTGACTCCGCCCCCGACTGGTCGAACAGATGGCGCTCTTTTTCAATGATTTTCATCAGTTCTGCAATTGAATATGGACGTCCTGATATCTCCGTCGCCAATGTCGGGCAGATGCGGGCGCAGGCTCCGCACAGGTCACACCTGTTGCTGTCAGTGACGATGCCTTCTGTCGTCATGCTGATGGCATCATGCGGACAGGCCTTGATACATTCGCGGCAGCCGATACATTTGGCTGCGGTGAACATTTTCTGCTGGAGTGCAGAAATGCTTTCAGGGTTATGGCACCAGATGCAAGAGAGAGGACAGCCCTTGAAGAAGATGGTGACGCGGATGCCGGGGCCGTCGTTGATGGCGTAGCGTTTTATGTCGAAGATGTTGGGAGTTTGCACAACGGTACCTTTGCCGCTGAATCAGTTTTGCTTCAGCGGGATTTGTAATATGAGATCTGAAATTTGAATTAAACGAGGCTAAAACGCTTCATTCTCTGTCCGGTCGATAACTTCCTGCTGGAGATCGGCGTTCATGTCATTGAAATAATCGCTGTAACCGGCCATGCGCACGAGCAGATCCTTGTAGTCCTCCGGGCACTCCTGAGCCGCTTTCAGGGTTGCGGTATCGACGATGTTGAACTGGATATGGTGACCGCCCAGGGTGAAATAACTGCGGATCAGGTGACCAGTTTTTGATGTCTTCATCGCGTTTGAGCAGGCTGGCAAAAGCGCTGGTTGAGCAGGTGCCGCCGACATGGTTGATCGAGCTTGGTCATGGAGCGGATAACCGCTGATGGGCCGTTGGTATCGGCACCGTGTGAGGGAGAGGTCCCATCCGAGATCGATTACCGGCCAAGCGGCCGTTTGGGGTGGCGCCCATGACCTTGCCGAAGTAGATATGGCAAGTGGTCGATAGCATGTTGAGGTGAAAGCTCTCCCCTTTGGTGTTCGGTTTGCCATCGATCGCTTCGAGCAGATCAGCGTAGACCTTGAGGGCGATATCGTCAGCGTAATCATCGTCATTGCCAAAGAAAGGGGTTTTGTTGAGGATGGTTTGGCGCAGAAACTCTTCGCCTTCAAAGTTTTTGGCCACCGCATCAAGAACACGCTCCATGCTGAAGGTATTGTCCTCAAACACATGTTTTTTAAGGGTCGAGAGGCTATCTGTCACTGTTCCCAGACCGGTGCATTGAATGTAATTGGTATTATAGCGAGGACCTCCGTCGTAGTAGTCGCGCCCTTTTTTGATGCAATCATCAATAACGACCGACAAAAACGGTGCGGGAGCATACTTGGCGAACATGCGGTCGATGTAGTTGCTGACCCGAATCTTGGTGTCGATGATGAAGTTCAGCTGTCTGTTAAACGCGGCGTAGAGATCATCAAATGTCTTGAAATGGCGTGGGTCACCGGTGGCAATTCCGGCGACCTTGCCGGTGACCGGATCGATGCCGTTGTTCAGCGTGACTTCGAGAACCTTCGGGACATTGAGATAACCGGTCAGCAGGAAGGCTTCCTTGCCAAAGGCGCCAACCTCAATACAGCCACTGCACCCGCCTTCGCGGGCATCACGCAGTGATTTGCCCTGGCGCATCAGCTCAACCACATAGACATCGGGATTAAAGACCGATGGATAACCATGGCCCTGACGAATGACTTTGCAGGCTGCCTGCAGAAAACGGTCCGGTGTTTTACTGCTGACATGAACCGAGTTGCCGGGTTGGAGGGTATGTAGCTCCTCAACAATCTCAAGCATGATGTAAGACACTTCGCTGACGGCGTCCTTGCCGTCGGCATCGATACCGCCGATATTGATGTTGGTGAAGTCATTGTAGGTGCCGCTCTCACGGGCAGTGATGCCGACCTTCGGGGGCGCCGGATGATTGTTGACCTTGATCCAGAAACAGCTCAGGAGCTCCTTGGCCTGTTCTCGGGTCAGGGTCCCTGCTTCAATCTCGGCATTGTAGAAGGGTGCCAGATGCTGGTCGAAGTGACCGGGGTTCATGGCGTCCCAACCGTTGAGTTCAGTGATGGTTCCCAGATGGACGAACCAGTACATCTGGATCGCCTCCCAGAAAGTGCGTGGCTTGTTGGCTGGAACCCAGCGACAGACCTCAGCGATCTTGAGCAGCTCTTGCTTGCGTTGCGGATCTGTCTCGGTTTTGGCTTTTTCTTCGGCCAGGTCGGCGTGACGTTCGGCAAAGACGATGACCGCGTCGCAGGAGAGATCCATCGACTTCAGCGCTTCAAGTTTGTCGGTCGCTTCGGGGTCGTTGAGGAAATCGAGCGCCTCAATTGCGGCAGCGATTTCAGCTTTGAAGTCGAGCATCCCCTTTTGGTAGAGTTGCGGACCCATGGTCGTATGGCCCGGGGCGCGCTGCTCCATAAACTCGGTAAACAGACCCGCTTCGTAAGCAGCGCTCCACTCTTGCGGGACATGACTGAAAATCCGTTCGCGGATTGTCTTGCCCTGCCAGTATGGGATGACATCACGCTCGTAAGTGTCGATATCCTCCTGATTGATGGTGTAACGCTGCTGTTCACGTTCATTGAGAATGTGAAAATCCTGAACGCTGTGACAGGTTAATTCAGGGAAAGTCGGCACTACCTTAGGGGCTGGCCCACGTTCGGCCACGATCAACTCGTCATCGCCAAGGTAGAGTGTTTTTCTCCGGCAGTGATCAAGAAAATTAAGCGCCCGTAAACCGGAATAGAGTATTTGCCGTAATTGTCTTTGTAGAAGTTGGTTTCGTGCACTGCTCGTTCGATCGACAGGCTGGGCTCGGTTTCAACACTGAGCTTACGCAAACGCTGGATACGTGGATTCATTCCGGGTCCGCCAGTGTTGCTATCCCGGTAGAAATTGCCTTCGGCACGGGCTGGACGCTCTGGAGTTTGATCGTTGCTATTCTTCTGTTCAGACATGGTTGCCTCCTTGAATGTTCAATAGTCCTAGTCGATGGTGGACGGGGCGTAAAGGTGGTTATAGCCAGTACGCTGAACAGGAGAGCTAGTGGTAGAGCATGGAGCAGTTGTACAGTTTCCTGTAGGTTCTGCAAAGAGAGCGGATAATAATTGCGTCATTCATGGTTTTTACGATCCTTCAGCGGCCACACAAAAATATTGACGGATACTGATCTGGGTATTGCTGAGTTTAAGTCCTTATTATATAGCTTGATCAAGGAATCACACAAGAGACTCTATGAAAAAATGCAGGACAGACCGGACCGGGGTGTTAACCCTTTTCCCTGGTCGAAACTTTTTTCATTGCGTACCAGTTGAGCAGCAACACTGCTGCCAGGCCGATGACAGACGTCAGTTCCACAGTGAGGTCCTGAATTCCGTCCCTGAAGGTATCCATCGTAAAAATACCGAAAAACATAGCCCAATGATCATGTTGGCTTTGAAGTCCAGCTGACCCGACTACGCCAGGCCAGCTGAGGAGATAGATGTTGAACAGACCGTAACCGCCGACGACATAGGCGAAGGTTTGCAACCACTCGGAAGCGTCGGGGCTGAAGTTGACGTTGACCGCATAAAACACAAACAGAAATGACGTTATAAGACTGAAAAGGGCAAAACCGTAAGTCAGTAATCTGTCCTGAGATTGCATGTCGTGGCCTCTGCCTGAGGATGATGTTTGAAAGACTGGTTATAAGTATAACTTAAAATAGGCGCGAAGCGGTGAGCTGCCAGCGCTTGGGCCCTGCTTTTCCCACTTAGTCATGCTAAAACGCATAACTCAGCGTAATCGATCCAAAGCCGTGACTTTTTTCTGTTGCTCAATTCTCGCGTCTTGCGGGTATAAACGACACTTAAAGACAGGTGTTTGTAGCGTGTTGTTACACCGGTGGACATTTCGGCAACCAGGGGCTCCTTGTCGACATGGTGGCTGTCCTTAAAGGTGTTGCCATCCAGAAATATATTCCTGACGACAACTTTGCCGTTGAGCGCAGCAAAGAGATAGCTGCTGAAATCTGAACTGGGGACGATCCAGGTGCTGCCTGCCGGGCGAATCATCGAGACAGCAAAACTGCGTGGTATATTCCAGCCGACCCGGACTTCCGCTCCGCCATTCAGGTAGGTCATGACGTTGCCGACGGCCAGACCGGCATGGGTCATGGCGTCAGCGCAAAACCACCATGACTGGTGGGGTGGTAAAGCCATTTACGTTCAAAGGCCAAAGCCAGGCCCAGTTCATCTTTCAACTGGTTATCCCAGCCGTTCGGCCGCTGAAGATCCCGGACTTTATGAATAAATTTTTGAGCATCCTCAGCTAAGGAGGAGGGGCCAACCATGCCGATCTGTATTTCGGTTGTGTCCATCTGACTCCATCCTTCACCGGTATCGCTTTGCGGTGATAAGCGCTGGACAGATACAGAAATCCTGCGTAGGGCGGTCATTCTCGATCAGGTCATAACGGCTGATATCACGTGGAGTGTACATATTCTGTCCGAGGGCGAGTTCAATTTTATGCCCGGTTTCCGGAGGCACATTTTTGATCAAGGGCAGGTTATGGAAAAAATCAAGAACAAAACGTGGGATCGCAGCCGAGCGGTTCAATGGTGCTTGGGGGAAAGATCAGGCGAAATCAGGGAATATTTGATTCCGTTGGTGTAGTCGTTGTCCGTTCCGGTGAACAGATCATTTTCAAAAAAAGACTGTGAGTCCAGGGATTTCTTTCAGCAAAACAGAGTCCCGGCAAGGTGAAAATAATCATGGCAATGATGGTGGTTTTCATTGAGCTTTCTCCCGTTTGAGGAATGAACTGGGAAATTAAAGCATGACAGGAAGATAAAATCTAATAAAGAAATGTCTGAGGTGTTGAATCCGGTGGTGCGGTTTTTATCCTTAGGCGGGCTCAGATGCGTCCTCAGGCTTGTTGTCGATTATCTGGACTGATGAAATAAGCTCGCCAGTTCCAGCCCGATTTTTTCAGCCGAGTCCCTGGCATCATCAAGCGATTTAATAAAGAGTGGAAAATCATGCACCTGTCCTTGGTAATGATGATGGGTCACCATGATCCCCGCGTTACGGAGTTTTCGCACATACTCATGCGCTTCGTTATTCAGAGGGTCAAGCTCCGCAGTGACGATTATTGCCGGGGGCAGTCCGGCAAGCTGTGAAGCCAGTAATGGTGAG
>LQAG01000086.1_pt1 | contig 44398 bp, 58 predicted proteins | sample 1535801 | NCBI WGS metagenome assembly LQAG01 (sample SAMN04331584, study PRJNA305678) | bioreactor metagenome | isolation source: bioreactor_3 inoculated with Wadden Sea sediment 1st replicate of a... | place: Germany:Bremen
GCATGGCAGAATGGACACCATACACCCTTGCTTCATAACTGGCCGTTGACACAACTCCCCGCCGACTCGTGCCGCCAACAATAACAGGTTTGCCCCGCCACTCTGGGTGGTCAAGCTGTTCTACAGCAGCAAAAAAAGGCATCCATATCTACGTGTAGAATTTTTTCTTTCTCTTGACTGATTACTGGTCATCATAGGCCTCCACAAACATATGTTCCTAGCCATATTTTATCATAGCTTGGTGTCAAATATTTAAAAGAATCAAAAGTTTTTATAAGAAATTATATCCACTGAGGCACACTTTAGATCTTGTTTAAAATATATCTTATTTAAACGATAAGAGCCTGCAAAATTCGCAGGCTCTCAAGTTTATACGTTTCAATATTTTTATTTTTAATTTATCATATTTTAGTCAGCCTTAATTGTATGAAGTCAATCCTAATTGACTCAATCTACAAGTCTGTTAATACTTGACTTGTCTTATTTGCGAATCAAATAACCACCATAAACAGGTTTTGTGTCTGACACTGTGATCACTGCGTTTTCTTGAAAACTCGTAAGGTGGTCAACAACCTCTTTTACCTTTTTACGCTTAACGTACATAAACAGGACGTGTCTAGCAAGAGATTTTCCATGGCCTTCTACCACAGTAACCGCATACCCTTGTTCTCTTAGGTGGGCCACTAACTCAGGACCGTGTTCATCTTTAACGATGGCCTTCACTTCAGAAACACCAATACCAAGCTTTTCTTCAAGTTTACTACCATAGTAATTTCCTAGTGAAAACCCTACGGCATAGACCACAGCTTTTATTGGGTCGGCTGAAATATCTTTTAAAACAGCACCTACAATGTAGATCCATAACAAGACTTCAACAAAACCAATCAGTGCACCTATTTTTCTTTTCACCTTTAGTAATTAATACCACTCTTACTGTCATTAGCGACACTTCAGCTATTTTTGCCAGTAAAATTGCGACATATGTCAGTATCGTCATCAACATTATGTCATCTCCTTTTTCTAATAAGATATGATATCGACACCATCACTTCGTTTTCCAATAATCTCTACAGTTATTTTGTTGGGTAGGCATACAAGCATGGAGCCTGTCTTTTTATGGTGCCTTGCTGAACGCAAAGCTGGTCAGGACAGTCTGCTTCTTTCATATAAACTTCATACCCATCAATCACTAAAATATTATTATGCCCATCCTCGTCTAGATTAATCTCCATTGGTGTGTCTAAAGGCAGTGAATACCTTCCGTAAATTTCATTATTTACTTTAACTTCAACAAGATCGGGCGCATCCGATGGTCCCCATAACAGCATGTATCCAATTATGATGCTTATGGTAATATAAACCGTAATTAGGACAAAGTCTAGTCTTTTCATTAAAAAATCTCCATTACAATTTTTATTTCAAGTTGGCTGTATTCGTTTTTTAAGATAGGTTATAATATACACTAGTCGCATACACACTTCATTCTAACATACTTAGGACAGTTTAACATGGAGGCAACATGAAATTTTCAGGTAACAAAATGAACAATATATTAATAATTATGGTCATGATATCTCTAGTGATTTTTACAGGGTGTTCAGATCAAAAAAAACCAGCCCCAACCCATTTCCAAAACGACCCTTCAATTTGGAACGGTCATACAAATCACTGTTTTCGATGAGGCAGATGCCCCAGCTCTTGAAAAAGTTCTTTCCCATATGAAGGTCCTTGAAGATGAGCTCAGCACCTCTGTGGAAAACAGCAATATCAGTCTTTTTAACGCCGCTGATTCTTCAGAGACCATACAGCTGACTGATCATGCCCAAGCTGTTATTCAGCGCGGTTTATACTATAGTGAGCTTTCTGGCGGAAAGTTCGATATAACCATTGAACCCATTGTGGACTTATGGGGTATTGGTCATGAAGACGCTCGGGTTCCCGAGGTTGATGAACTCCTAGAGGCCACGGAACTTGTCGATTATAAACTCCTGGATTATGACCCTCAGGCCGGCACACTGAAAAATTAAAAGATGGCGTTAAAATAGATTTGGGGGGATTGCCAAAGGCTATGCTGCCGATGAAGCCGCTCGTATTCTTCATGAAAATGGTGTAGAAAAGGCCTTATTAATTTAGGGGCAATGTCTATGCCCTAGGAAGCAAGGATGGAAAACCGTGGAAGGTTGGTGTTCAAAACCCTCTGGACGCCCAGGGCACCATGGTTGGTATTGTAGAAGTGGAAGACACAGCGGTCATAACTTCTGGCGTCTACGAACGTTATTTGAAGAGGATGGTGTACGCTATCATCATATCCTTGATCCTGACACTGGCTATCCTATAAACAACGAAATTTTAGGCATTTCCATTATCACCGAAAAGGCCATCGACGGCGACGCTCTCTCCACCCTTGTTTATGCAAAAGGGCTTGAAGCCGGTATGGATTTTGTAGAATCACTGGATGGCGTCGATGCCATATTTGTTTCCAGAGACAAAACCATTTATTTAAGTTCTGGTGCCGCTGAAAAATTTGATCAAAACAACATGGATTTCGATTTATACACGTCTGCAACAAAACAAAAATAACACCAGACAATACAAAAGGGATTCGCCTCTTTTTAACATTGCACCTTGCCCTGTTAAAAAAGTTGCGAATCCCTATATTTTAATGACTTGTTTAATGTAAGACCTTAGTCTTCACGCTGTCCTGCAACAAATGCCACACCCAGCATATCTGGACCCACATGGGTTGCAATGGTATGGGCCAGATTGGAAAGAATGACCCTTGAAGGGTCTACCTTTTCCTCAATTAGGCTTTTTAATTTCTTGGCATCTTCAATACAGTCCCCATGCCCAATCATAACGAGCATTTCTGGATGGTCTGAAGCAAAGGCCTCAACCTTGCCTGCCAAATACTTAATTGACTTCTTACGCCCTCGTACGTTTTGATACAGCTTGAGTTTGCCCTCATTATCAACACGTAGTATAGGCTTGACACTCAGCATGGTTCCTATTTTGCAACCGCCGGTGAAATTCTTCCCCCGTTTTTAAGGTACTCCAAATTGTCAACAGCAAACCAGTGCTGGGTTTTTAGTTTATTGCTTTCAAGCCAAACCACAATCTCTTCAGCCGATTTTCCTTCTCGGATCATATTGACTGCATAAACTATTTGAATCCCTTGACCCACTGATGCAGACACAGTGTTTGGAACAAATATTTTAGCCTCTGGCATTTCGTCCTCAATCATGGTCTTGGCTAAATTTGCATTGTTCATCGTGCCACTTAGACCTGATGACAAGCCCAAATAAATGGTTTGTGCACCTTGCTCACAATTCTTTCTAAATGCTGTTTCAAACATGAGAGGGGTGATTTGAGACGTGCTTGCCATTTTTCCATCGCGAAGTTTATCGTAAAATGACGATAGATCGGTATTTTCCCCTAAATCATCTACAAAATCTTCACCGTCTATATGTATAGGCATGCCAAGCAGATCGATAATATCCGCATTTTCTTTAAGATACTCGATCGGTAAATCACAGCATGAATCCGTCAAAATTTTAATTGTCATATGTTCCTCCAAGAAGCTAACCTTCTTTATTTTCTTTCCATTTTTTATAGGTATTGCCCCAAGTCTGAAGTGTTTCAATCACCTGTTCCATGGACTTTCCAATATCGGTCAGGCGGTACTCAACTCGAACAGGTGCCTCTGCGTAGACACAGCGCCTCACAATTCCTGATGATTCTAGATCTCTAAGCGCATTTGTCAGCATTCGCTGGGTGATTTCCGGCATGCACTTTTTCAGTTCACTGAATCGTTTTTCCCCATCCATAAGATGATACAGAATTTGCGTCTTCCATTTTCCACCCACTGCAGCCCATGCAGCTTCAAGGCCCTCAGTCATTTTCTGAGTCATGATGTCCTCCTGTATACTTGGTATACTTTTTGCACCAACAATATGTATTATACCGAAGCTTCATTCGATTGCCAAGTCCCAAAAATTGTAATTCGTTTCATTTGCAAAATAAATCCCCTGCTATAGCTTGCCGTAGAAGCCTTACAAGGGATTTAAAATGATTGTTAATCTTTATTTCTTAGGCAGGTCAATTTTAAATACAGCCCCACCCTTTGGACCATTTTCTGCTGCAATGGTCCCACCGTGTCTTTCAATAATGGTCTTTGTTAGGGAAAGTCCAATGCCCGATCCGCCCCCTTGACCTCTATAAAATCGTTCAAAAACTTTTTCACATTCTCCAGGAGAAAATCCCGGTCCATCGTCATAAATCTTAATATGTATGCCATGATCTTCATACACATCGACATGGATCCCGGTTCTAGCATAACGAGCGCAGTTACCTAATATGTTGATAAATGCTCTTGTAAGCTTTTCAACATCAAATTTTGAAGTCCCTTGGTCCCTTAAATTCAAATGAACCTTAACCCCCTTTGTTGAAAACAAAGATTTAAGGGATCTCACAGCCCCCTGAAGGATTTCTTCTATGCTCGCACTTTGAAGTTTAAAGGCTTCTTGCTTGTCTTCAAGTTTTGTCATAAGAATCATCTCTTCGACGATTTTTTTCAGGCGCTGACTTTCTGTAATAATTATATCAAGGCTTTCCTCTTTTTCATGTCCTTCAACCACTTGGTCCTTAATGGCTTCAGCATATCCCTGAATGGACATGAGAGGTGTTTTTAATTCATGGGAAGCATTTTGAAAAAAGACCTTTTGCTGGCCATGGTATGTCTGAATTTTTTCTGACATATTCTCAAAGGTTCTTGCGAGTTCTTCAATTTCGTCACCTGTGTGAATGTCTAGTGCCTTGACTGGTGCATTAAAGGAGTATGCCTTCATTGCATGACTGAGTTTTCTTATCGGCTTTCCGATCATTTTCTGAAAGAATAAACTAATCACCAAAGCCAGAAGGCCGCCGATGGAAAAACTTAGGGTGAAAACTTTAAAGCCCAGGTTTCGAAGGCTGACAACATCTTCAACAGCTGTGTAAATAATGACATATCCCCTAGGCATATTGTTTGTCCTAATGGTCTCTTTTTTTAAAATATACTTTGAATCAAACTCACGGGCTTCTGCTTCAATCTTAACAAGATCCTCGATTGTTTGACCTGGAACGGAAGTGTAGCGAATCCGTCCTTTGTCCGTTACCACTGCAATCTTTGAGTCAAAATACCGCCCAGCCAGACGCATCTCATTGTCTAGGCGTGCTTTGGCGATGGTTTCACCAACTTTATCAAGATCGGCAATATCCCGGTCAGGTCTTGGACCCGTTGCCATTTTTACAAAGCGCATTATTTCTATGAGCTCGTCGTCCATGCTTTCTTTGGCCTGATTGACAAGGTATGTTTTAGAAACGTTATTATAGACAATGAGGCTGACGATAAAGGTCACCAGAAGTACGGCCATGTATGACACAAGAAGCTTTGCTCCAATTGTTCTTTTCACTGTTCTATTTTTTCAATTTTATATCCATATCCCCACACCGTTTCAATACTCAAATCCGCACCAGCCGTTTTTAATTTTTTCCTTAATCTCTTCACAAGATCATCTATGACTCGAATGTCCCCTAAATAATCATAGCCCCACACTTTTTCTATAAGTCCTTCTCTTGTAAATGGCATGCCTGCATTGCGTCCCATAAATTCAAAGAGTTCATACTCCTTGGTTGTGAGTTTCAGTGTGATCTCCCCAACGGAAACCGTCCTGGTCTTTATGGAAATTTCCACATCTTTTAAAAGAATACTATCCGTTTGCATTTCTGCCTTATTCATTCTTTTGAATATATTCTTTATGCGAACAACGAGTTCTCTCGGGCTAAAGGGCTTAGACATATAGTCATCCCCTCCAATTTCCAGACCAATGATCCGATCAAACTCATCGTCACGGGCTGTAACAAAAATAATGGGTATCTCTGATATTTTCCTTATTTCTTTACAAAGTTCCATACCATCAATCCCTGGCATGTTGATATCTAAGACCATCAAATCTGGTTTTTGAGCCTCAAGCTCATGAAGTATTTTTAGACCATCTGGAAAAGTAGACACCATGTAGCCATCCTTTTCCAAATACTTTTTTATAAGATCACGTATATTCTGTTCGTCATCCACCACAAATATATGCTTCATAATCATCCTCCCAGGTGTGTCATGTACTTTATATGTTTCACACTTTATATCAAATATCCTTTGTTTAAATCATAATCCGGCTTTTCAAGACTTATCTTTTTTGGTATACATATAGTAATCTATGTATTCCCTTGATCAAATACAAATTATGAAACAGGTCTTGTGAGCATCCATATGGCTGAATTTATGATCTAAGTGCATATGTTGACTGATCAGGCGAATATGTGCTTAACCAGCGCTCTTAATATTCTATAAAGTAAGAAGTTGTTTTAATCTTATTATATACTCAAAATGTGTGAAAACTGTGGAAGGTGATTCGATGAATCTTACAGACATAAAAACAAAACTTAACGAACACCGATTGAATGGTGAAGCCAGTTATAAATACTACTCTGTCCTTATTCCATTTGTGACCATTGATGAAGAACCCCATCTTCTTTATGAAGTCCGTTCTGAAAACTTGCGCTCACAACCTGGTGAGGTATGCTTTCCTGGCGGTCGAATTGAAACGGATGAAAATCCAAAATCCACTGCCATTCGCGAAACCTGTGAAGAACTGGGCATTCGACCTGACCAGATTGAAGTCTACGACGAAATTGAATCCATCATAACCCCATTCAATGTTGTCATTTACCTGTTTGTAGGTGAAGTCAAGTTCGATGCCCATATTGACTCAGTGGATAAACTGAACTTTAATCTTGATGAAGTGCAACGCATTTTCACTGTCCCCTTGTCTCATTTCCTGGACAAGGATCCTGATGCATATTTTGTTGAGAGTGAGTTCAATTTTCCAGAGGACTTCCCCTTTCATAAAATTCCGCGTGGTCGGTCCTATAACTGGCGTAACGGCAGCTATCCCATATACTTTTATGACTACAAGGATGAAGTCATTTGGGGCATGACCGCACGCATGACTAAAAATCTTGTCGACACCATTCTAAAGGATGATTCCTTAAAGAATGACCTCCAGCAAAGTGATGAAAATCTGACCGATATAAAGAACACCAACTAATTGAATGACTCAGAAAAACTTACTTAAATCAAAAAACGGTAGGCCTGCAATGAGGTCTACCGTTTTTATTCTTTTATTTTGAATATGTGTTATGAAATTGATGCCGATTATCCAATAATAAGAGTGACAAATACTATAAAGCTAAAGGTCATGTGGAGCTTGTTGGTATAGGGAATGCTGAGCCTTTCAAACTTTGAAACACATTCATGCCCCTTAAGTGCAATGGGCAGGGTTACAAATGCTAGAAGGGCTGAAATAGGGTATAATCCCTTTACAACGTATACCGCTAAGAGGACAAATGCTCCAAAGACCAGTGTGTCATATAGAAGGAGGCTTTTACGACTGCCCAGTCGAATACTCAGGGTGCCCATGCTTAGACGCTTGTCCCTCTTAAAGTCTCTCATTTCATTGCTGATCATAAGGGCTGGAACGAATAAAGACATAGGTAGACCCATTATAACCGGGTAAAGCTCGATGGACTTGCTAAAGGGAAAATATGCTCCAATCAACATAAGGGGACCCATTAATATAAATGACAGGGGCACACCAAGCCCTTTGGTTTTATAGACAAAAGGCTCACCCGTATAGGCATAAGATCCAACCAAACCCACCAGACCTATAACCAGCATTCTATAGTCTGTTATGTATATTAAGTAAAGACCCACCAGGCCAGCTAATCCCAGTGCTGCAATGCCACTTAAAAAGACAAACACATCAAATAGAGACCTATCTTTTCCAAGAAATTTCATGCGTTTTTGAGAAGGGTCCCTATATTTGAACGAACCTTCAAAGTAATCGTTGACTAAGTTTGCGCCCGCTTGAGATGCCAGCCCTGCAATGGTTATAATAAAAATCAGAAAAATATCATGGACTGGATTTTCTCCAAACATGAGCCCTTTTCTATAAGCACTTACCAGGCCAAAAGATGTGGCCGACAAGGCAAGTGACAAAGATAGGACACGCATGGCAATCCAGTAGTTTTTAAAGTATGACTTAATAGTGTCAGTTTCCATATGAGAGTCTCCTTTGTGCGATTGATTATATTTCATAAACCTGGGCTTGTCTCGGTTTACTATTATTTCATATCTATTATATGATTAAAATGATTAAATCAAACTACAAAATGAACAAAACCATATTTTGATTGATGTATTTTTTTTGGTAATGTTAAGATATTAACGATCAAAAGAGAGGATGAATGACATGAAAAAACAACTTATTATTTTTATGATGGCGGTTCTAGTCATGCTGACTGGTTGCCAAGGAAATACACAGGACGTGACAGAACCACAAGAGCCTTCAGCCAAGTCAAACAAAAGCCAAACGGAAGAGACGCAGGAAAATATGTATCTTAGCATTGGCCTTATGCCAGCAGTGGATACCGCCCCAATTTTACTTGCAGATGAAAAAGGCTACTTTACTGATCTGGGTCTCGATGTCACCATTGATATTTACACCAACGCCCAAGACCGTCAAACAGCCCTTCAAACGAACTCAATTGATGGTGCCATGACCGACCTTGTCGCTGTTGCAACAAATGTGAATGGTGGATTTGACATTAAGGCCACAACCATAACAGATGGAATGTTCCCAATTCTAGCTTCTCCTGAAAGCATTGACAAGACTTCCATTTCTGTAGGTATGATGGAAGTCAGCGTGTCTAACTTCCTGGTGGATGAATGGCTGGGAAGTGATTACGAAATTGAAAAAGTCTTCATTAACCCAATCCCAGGTAGATTAGAAGCGGTTGCCACTGGACAAGTGGATATGGGCCTATTTCCCGAACCCGTTGCAACCATTGGTGAGTCAAAGGGGCTTACAAAACTCGTATTTGAGCCTAAAGACGGCAATTTCCCTGATGTAATGGTATTTACAGGCCAGGCCATTTCAAACAAGCCACAAGCCATTGAGGCCTTCCACAAGGCATATAATAAGGCTGTACTTGATATTCAAGAAGATCAAATGCTGGCACGTGATGTTTTGGTTAAGCGCATTCCCAATATTAAAGAAGGCGTGAAAGATCTCATGCTTTTACCAGAGTACGAAAAAGCACGTACGCCTGACATTGAATACATACAAAAGGTAATAGACTGGGCCAATATGGAATTAAATCTTGACCTATCCGTAGAAGCATCGGACTTAATTGATGGATCCTTTATAGAATGATTGAATTAAAAGATGTCTCTGTAAATTTTGATACAGAAGCCGCGCTTCGCCATCTCTCTTTGACCATTTCAAAGGGAGAGGCTCTTGCGGTAATAGGGCCTTCTGGAAGTGGAAAATCAACGCTGTTAAATCTTATCTCTGGTTTGATCCTGCCATCGCAAGGGCACGTATCAAATCATATGGTCTCCCATGACGGAGCCCATAAGACAGGCTTTATCATGCAGTCCAGTTCCCTCTTTCCTTGGTTGACCGTATCTCAAAACATTGCTCTCGGTCTGTCCGGCTCTAAATCATCTATTCAAAATAAGATACAGGCCGTGCTGGAAGAGGTCAAGCTGACAAAACATAAGGATAAATTTCCTGCCCAACTCAGCGGTGGCCAGGCTCAGAGGGTAGCTATAGCACGCACCTGGGTGCTGGGGCCTAGCATACTGCTTCTTGATGAGCCCACATCAGCCCTTGATGCCATTACCAAGGAGAACATCCAGGACCTGCTTCGGGCTTATCAGTTAAAAAACCAGACAACGAGTATTGCTGTAACACACAGTATCGAAGAAGCTGTTTACTTGGGAAGAAGAATCATCCTTCTGAACCAGGGTCAAATTCATGGTGTCTTTAACAATGAAAGCTACGGTGCGATCAACGCAAGAGAAAATATTGAATACTATAATAAAGTGATTGAGATCAGAGAAGCCTTTAAGGAGGTTGACGCCCATGCTTAAAGCAAAAGACAAAATACGAGGGGCTGTATTTCTCATTCTACTTTGGAGTGGTCTACACTTTATCATTCCACTGATTATTCCCAGCCCCCTCTCAGTTACAAAGGTTTTTATTTCAGCTCTTGCTTCTGGGGACCTTCTCTTACACACGGGGCACAGCACCCTGCGAATTCTTGGTGGTATTTTCTTTGCGGTTCTGATTGGTTATCCCGCAGGTCTTGTCGCTGGCTTGTCCAGCAGGGTAAACCGTGCTTTTTCATCAGTCGTATACTATTTGCACCCCATACCCAAAATAGCCTTTCTTCCCGTTTTCATGGTGGCTTTTGGACTTGGGGACGGCTCAAAAATGACCCTTATTTTCTCAATATTGGTTTTTCAGATTTTCTTATTCATAAGAGATGGGGTTAAGGAAATTGACCCCGCTTATTTTAAGGTTGCAAAACAATGCACTTCTCTGCTTTTAAAACCTTTTTAAAGCTGATATTCCCTAGCACCTTGCCCAGACTTTTCAGTGCACTCCGTATCAGTATGGGGATCAGCATTTCTGTGCTTTTCTTTGCAGAAAATTATGCAACCACTTACGGTATTGGCTACTACATTATGAACAGCTGGTCCATGGTCAATTACGAAAACATGTTTGCTGGAATTTTAGCGATTGCCATACTGGGCATGGTCCTATATGGGTCTATCGACTGGCTCGAACGCCGTTTATGCAGATGGCTTTTCTTGAATAGTCAAGAACCACTACATTATAAAAAAACGCAACTTTCTCAACTAGAGAAAGTGCGTTTTTTAATTGATATTATGCCAGTAGTATTCCAAAAACCAAAGACAAGACATAAGCGGCGCTTAATATAATAAAATTTTTCACGCTCACAATAAATGTATTTTTCTTGGTCTGTTCTTTTTTAAAAATATCCGTATGCTTTTTAATCACAGGCGCAGTGGCTAGGACAAGAAGGCATGTATAAGGTAGCCATCTAAGCAAAACACCCACAAGGATTGCCCCATAAGCCACAATATATAAGCCAACAAATAAGTGCAAGGCCTTATCCTTACCGATTAGCAGCGGAAGTGTAAACCGCCTGTTCTCAAAATCATCTTCCATATCGCAGGTGTTATTGGCCAGCATTATGCCTGCAATTCCCATTATAAGTGGAATGGTTAAAACAAGTATAGCTAGAATTTCGACAAAGTTAAGGGACAGACTCACCACACTGTTATTAACTCCGAGTTCAATAAGGCCCCTATCATAGATATGAATGTATAAACTAATAAGAGGGATTATGCCTCCCATAACAGTTCCTGAAACAATTTCTCCAAGAGGGGTTCTCGAAATAGGCACCGGCCCCCACGTATAAATAACTGCAAAGAAAAAAGAGACCATCCCCAAAAGCAAAATGAATACATCTGTGAGATAGACCAGGACAAGACCCAAAATCACCGTAATGCTCATTAGAAAACCTATTGTAAATTTCACAGTGCTTTCTTTGATCTTATCTTTGACAATGGCATTATGCTGTTCGTAATTAAAACCATGGGTTTTTAAAGCCAGCTTGTAATCCATATAATTATTGAGTGCTGTTGTGGCCATATCCAGACAAAGCATAGCCACAAGCATAATAAGAAAGTTCAAGAGATTAAACTGATTGTAGCGATATATTGCATAGAGGGTTCCAACTGCAAAGGGAAATACACTGGCCACTTTTGTGGGCAACTCCACCAGTTTAAAAAAGCTTTTAATCGTCATTCAAAGTCAACTCCACTAATGTTTTTATGAATTCTGTACTTGTTTCTTGGTCTGCCGACTTTGCCGTACTCTAAATACAGCTCTAGTTTATCTTCACTTTCCATTTCATCCAGATAGCGTCTTGCCGTAATTCTGGAAATTCCCAAATCATCAGCCACTTCCTGGGCTGTGAATCCCTTGTCCCTATTGTTTTTAAGCAGGTCCAAAATATCCACAAGTGTTTGATTTTTCTCTTCTGTGATTGAACTTGGCAAACTGGACATCTCATCCTTGCCCTTAGACACTTTTGTCATCTTATCTATGTCCGCCTGTTCCAAGCTCTTCTCTGATAAGAAAGCATCCCTTTGTCGTTTATATTTGCTTAAGGCCTCTTCAAACCGATCAAAGCGAAAGGGTTTCACAAGGTAGTCTACAGCACCAAAACGAAAAGCTCTCTCTATGGTCTTGGGATTCCTATCCGCTGTTATAAAAATGACGTCCGTATCAATATTCTCTTCACGAAGCCACTGGATAATGTCGATTCCCCGTCCCACTGAAAAGAAAATATCCAGAAGAAGCAGGTCTGGTTTTCAACCTTGACCATCTCCTTGGCACTTTGGATGTCATTCACACTTCCCACATGTTCGTAACCTTTGATCTTACTTAAAAAACGCTCATTAATTTGCATAACCATGGGGTCATCTTCAACTATAAGTGTTCTTATCATATGCTTTCATCCTTTATCTCTAATGCACATATCTCATCTTGAGTCATTCAGCATTATTTTTCTGTGATTTCCCAGGGAATATCAATAATGAATACGCTTCCATTTTCTCCACTTATGCGGATGCGTCCACCTGCATTATCGACAATTTTCTTTTACTAAATTTAGTCCTATTCCCCGACTTTTTGATTTGGTTGTGATCCCTCTTTCAAAAATACGACTGGCTATGTTTTCTGGAATACCAGGTCCATTGTCTGAAACGATAAGACGTATGCCTGTTTCTCTTTCCGTTAAACTGATGTCTATTCGGTCACCCTTTCCTGTGTAAAAGGCTTCTTGTGCATTATCAATGAGATTTCCAATGATAGAACAAAGTTCATCCTCATGTAGTTGTTCTGGTAATTTATCCAGTTGAGAATCTTCATGAACTTCCAGTGTGTATTTGGCTTCTGTCACCTGATTGTACTTCGCAAGAAGTATAGCCGCAACATGGGTTGGTTTAATATTCTGGCTCAAAACCTCTGCCAAATCATTTCTCTTTTCGGATTCCTCTGATATAAAATCCAAGGCTTCGTCCAGTTCCTCTAACTGAATAAGACCGGATATGGTCTGTAGTTTATTCATGAACTCATGGTTTTGGGCACGTAGTGCATTGGTCATTTTTTTATAGCCAATGAGTTCCTCAGCCATAAGCTTGACCTTGTTCATATTTTCAAAACTTACAACCACCCCTGAAATATCTCCATCTGGATCTTTTGTGACAATATAACTGCACATAAGAGTCAGGTCTTGATCTAGTCTGAGCTTCTGATTGTACTGCGGTTTATTGGATATTAAAACCTTTTCCACAGCTATCCCCAGTGTGGGATAAGCTTCTTTGATATCATGATAAAGTTTAGACTCACTCAGTCCAAACTCTTCTATAGCCACTTGATTGATCCAAGTAATTTTCAAATCTTCATCGACGGCGAGTATGCCCAGCTTTAAACTTTCCAAAATGATTTCACGCTGTCCTAGTAAGAGGGCAATTTCCTTGGGTTCCAGCCCATAGGTGCTCTTTTTAATATTTCTAGCAAGGGCCGCAGCGCCAATAAGCCCCATAATGCCTGCTGACAATATGGCAATATGTATTTTTTGTAAGTAGGCTTCATTTTCCCTATGAACCTTATCTGTTAGAAGGCCCACAAGAACTGCTCCAACCTGCTTTTCATTGTGATAAACAGGCACAAATGCCCGTATGGCTGAGATGAGAACATTTCTATCTGCAGACACATAGGCCTGTCCTCTTTCAAGAACGGCCTCTTCACCACCATTTTTATACTTTTTTCCCAGTCCATTTGTGTAAGGATAGGAATACTGAATGCCCTCCATATCCATGACAATAATATACTGGAAACGGGTTTTTGATTTGATTTTTTCGATTTTTATCGTGAAGGGGCATATAGTCCAGCTTATAGGCCAGGGTCTGCTCCACATCATCCATCTGTGCAATTGTCACAGCCATGTCCATAGCGTTGTTTCCCATTTGATTTTCAAGTGTATCCTGAAAATGCTCGCCGATCATAAGTGCCATAGCACCAAAAACGACGAGCAACATAAGACTCAACACCAGGGTAATTTTATATTGTAAATTCATGGATTCACCTCTTCTCGTCAGAGGTTTTATTGTTTTCAATACGAGCCTTTGATAAACCGTCTTCAATGGCTTCCAGCAGGGTACTGCTTGTATAAGTCGCCCCTGCTACAACATCCACATCTGTTGAGTTCGCTTTTATCACAGCAGATGGAATTTCATCGTAGACAATCTCGGCAATAATTGGTGTTTCATCTTCTTCAAGTATTTCAATTTCAGTTATTTCATATTCGCTCGTTGTCACAGCAACAACGAGTAGGCTATGATACCCTTCAGCAATCCCTTTGTAGGTCCCAGCAGTGTATACTTTTTCTGATGGCGTGCAGGCTGTAAGCAGTAAGGTCATGATTGCCATTAATCCTATAAGTCTATGCACAATGATCCACCTTCCTATTAGTTTACTGCTTTCGTTTAAGCATAACAGGTATGATTTCTTCAAGAACACTTTTGGCTTGACAGTCTGGCAACTGTTTTGTGTATTTTAATGCTCTATCTGTATACTTCTGCGCCAAGACTTCTGTTTCCTTCAGTGCCCCTGTTTGTTTTGTGATTTGGATTAGATGGCTAATATCATCTTCTGATAGGTTATTTTGAGCCAGCAGGTTCTCCATTTCTTTCCCGCCATCTTTTCCGATCGACCGGATGATTGGCAGGGTGTAGTAACCTTTTAATATGTCTGCCCGTGTGTCCTTACCAAACTTCTTATAATCTCCATTGTAATCAAGAAGATCATCTATGATTTGGAAGGCCATGCCGATGTTATACCCTATGCGCCCAAGAAGCTTGGCTGTTTTTTCAGACGCTCCTGATTCATAGGCTCCAACACATAGACTTATGGCCATCAGGGCTGCCGTTTTGCCCGATATAACCTTCAGATAGTTTTTTGTGCTTTTATCGATTTTATACCGTCTTTGGTACTGCATCATTTCACCAACGCAGACCTTCTTCATGGCATTTGCAACCCGCTTGATGTTTTCTTGTTTAAAATCATAATCAATAAGCATCATAAAGCACTGGGTAAACAGATAATCGCCCATATAAACAGCATATGGCTTACCATATTTTGATTGAATGGACTCTTGTCCCCTTCTCATTTTTGACTCGTCAATGATGTCATCATGGACAAGGGTCGCCATATGAAGGGTTTCTATTGAAGCTGCCAAATGTATGAGTTTTTCTCTATTTTCATCTTCTTGAGGACCAAAGCCACTGCCAAGCAGTACAAAGGCTGGGCGGATCATTTTTCCCCCTGCCAGCATGAGGTAATCAAGCGATTCATTTAAATAGGGCTCACTCGACTTATTGGCCTTATCTATTAGTACTGAAACTTTTTCTAGTTCTTTTTGTATGGATGGGTATCGATCCCAAAATTGACTCATTATGATCACCACTCTTGTGTCTTGTAAAGTCTGACCCTGTTAATTCTATTTTCTTACATACTTGTATTTTTATCGCAATCCAGTCTTAATAACAATAAAACCAGTTGCATCTTATTTTTTCAGATACAACTGGATTTATATTTTTTACCGTGATTCTCCTATGAAGGCTATGCCCGTTCCAATGAGGTCATAGGTGAAATGTTCTTGGAAACTGACCCGATCGATTAATCCGTATACAAGTAATTTCTCTTAACGAACTTGAGTTTTTTCCAGTATTTTCTTAAGAACAGGAAGAACGTAGTAGTCCATGCCAAACACACTGCCTGAACCGCCAATTGTTGCAAAACCACCTGCTAAATACCAAAGCATTTCCACAGGGGCCATACCTGAAGCCCAAATCATGAGGCCCATAGCAATAGAGGCAATTGAAGAAAGGGCAGTGAATAGGCCTGCGATCAAACAAAGACCAACAATCACTTCACCAACAACCATGGCTGCTTGGAATATTTCCGCCATCACTGTAAAGCTACCATCTGGTGTATAGAACATAAGATCCATAGACCAGTTGACAATGTTTGAGATAAACTCTGGCACTGGTAGGGCTTGTCCCCACTGTGATACGGCTTCTCCTGCCGCTTGAGCCGCACCTTCAACCGCTTGTGATGCTGATGCTGTTACATCAGCCGCCGTAGAAGCCGCTGCATCTGCGCCTCCTTCCCAAGCTGAGGCTGCACTGGTTGCAGATACCTTGGCTGGGATCAGGAATATGTTGGATGGATCAGCAATAACGCCTGGCAATTTGTGTATGCCTTGTTCAAGCCATTTATAGCCCAGGAATAATCTAAGTGGAAGCAACCAGAAGTTCGGTGATGACTTTGCAAAATGACCACCAAGGAAGCTTCTTCTTTCTCTAATATGGAATATTTCATGCATTGCATATGTCCATACTTTGTTAAATCCAGCAACTTGGATAAAGTAAATCACATTGATAAAATGCTTTATAAACATGGCAAAGAAGCCAGACATGGCAAACATGCGACTTGGTGTTCCGACTTCGGCCACACCATATTTGCCACCAATACAACACATTGAACCGTGGAATGTTGGCGTATAGGATTTGAGTGCCTTGCCATTTAGTTCGGCTAGAATGTTATGAGCCACTGTTGCAGCTGAATGCTCTGCATTTTCAACCATCTGCGGAACGGGTCTCTCATGACCTTCCGGAATGAAGAATGCGTTGTCACCAACAACGTAAACATCTTCATGGTTGATTGCTTGAAGCTTGTCATTTGTCTCAACACGATTTCTTGCTTTTTTATCAATGTCGATTGTATCCATAAGGTCACTGCCCTCAACACCAGCAGCCCAAATGACAGTATTTGTTTCAATACAACTGTCTTCATTAAGACATACTGAGTCTGCACTGACGCCTGTAATGCTTGTAGACGTTAGAATTTCAACACCCAGCTTGTGGAGTCTCTTTTCAGCCTTTTCAATCAGCTTAACAGGGTATTGTGGTAAAAGAGATGGCAGGGCATCAGCCACATAAAGCTTTACATCCTCTTTTGGAATGTTAAAGTCTCTACAAAGCTCGTCTTTATATTCACCCAGTTCACCGATCATTTCCACGCCTGTAAAGCCACAGCCAACAACAACAAATGTTAGCATGCGTGCACGAATTTGTGGATCTTTCTCAACCGCAGCCAGTCTGAACATCTTCAAAATTTGTTCTTTAAGAATCACGGCATCGTCATATGACCATAGCTTGAACGTATGCTCTGCAGCACCTTCAACACCGTAGAATGTAGGCTTTGAACCTGTTCCAAGAACTAGATAATCATATTCATATGTCGCTTTTTCTGCCACGACTTTCTTGCCTTCAAAGTCAACATTTTTGACTTCATCCATAACCACATCAATATTTCTATGTGCAAATATCTTCTTGAGGTCAATACGGATTGCATCTTCTGGGACTCTGTTTGCAGCAACTTCGTGGAGTTCTGTCAACATTGTGTGGTAAGGTCTTTTGTCGATAATCGTCAGTTCGACATCAGAGCGCTTACGCAGCTTTTTTTCAAGCTTTTTTAGCCGTCAGGATACCGCCATACCCTGCGCCAATTAATAAAATGCGCTTTTTATCATTCACTTTTACTCACCCAACCTTAATAAAAAATAGCCGTTAATAGTTTTAACATTAGTTCAGGAAAATTTTATCATACCTCATTTGATTTTCAAACGTTTTAGGCGCTTTTGGTCAATTGAGATGACTTTTGTACATTTAGGTCATAGGATCACCTGCGCGTCTTACAAAATATCATCACACTGTCATCATGAGATTATATATATTATTTCGTGGTGACCTCTTTTGTGATTTTGCAAGAGACTCATCTAATTAATTTCAAATGACGCATCTGTCCATTTGACTTCATACTCAGACAAATCCGTTGAATAAACATCTTTATCCTTTGTTATGAAGACAGCATCCACTTCTGGATGGTATTTTTCTAAATAAGCCAGTCCGCCTTCAACGCCTTCTGAAAAAAGTATCGTGGACATGGCATCAGCGTTTATGGAACTCTCTGAAATAATAGTGACAGATGCCAATTCGTTTTCAATTGGAAATCCTGTTTCAGTATTGAGGAGGTGGTGATACTTTTTGCCATCTGCTTCAAAAAATCTTTCATAAATACCTGATGTGACAACAGATTTATTCTTCAGTTCAATTATGCCAATGTATTCCCCTCTCGCTGAAAACGGATTTTGAATACCGATTCTCCAAGGGGACCCATCTGCCTTTTCTCCATAAGCATAAACATTCCCCCCAGATTGATAATGGCTCTGGAAACAGAGGCCTCTTTAAGAATTCTTACAACTTCATCGGAGGCGTATCCCTTGGCTATTGCACCAAGGTCAAGCATCATGTCTTCCTTTTTCAGATATACACTTTTCTCATACCCATTTAATTTCAACTTCATTCCAATCTGTTAGTTCTAGTGCTTTTTCTCTATCTCTATCAGATGGCACAGCTGCCCCTTCACTCCCCAATGCCCCAAAGCTTAACCAGTGGACCAATGGTCGGATCAAACTGACCTTCTGACTGATTTGCAAATTTAATGGCTGTGTCTATGACGTCATATGTATCTTCTGATACTTGAACAGGGTTTTTCCCCGCTGCGTCATTGATACTAATAACTTCACTTTGTGATGAATTGAAACTCATATGGTTTTCAATTTCTGTCATACGCTCAAAGACCTTATCGAGTATGGCTTCTGAACCATCTTCAAAAAGCTTTACGGTCACGATCGTTCCAAGTACAAACTCAGAGCGTTCATATGAGTCTTTCTTTTCATGATTTTCTTGCTTTTGAGTTTTGATGACCTGTTTTCAGTTGATTTTTCTGTATTTGTATTTTTATCTTGTGCTGTACATCCTGCCAGGAGTAGCAAGAGGGCCAGTGATATACTCATTATTTTCTTCATAGGACACCTTATTTGATTTTATTTTTCTCGAATTTAAATTCACTTTTTAGTTTACCTCACAGAGCAATCTCCGATTGCTTCTGTCGCGAGGCGCGCCAGATATGAAATTCCAAAGAAGCACAAAAATAAACTTTGTTTGCTTTTGTCTCTCTTCAGTGCATCTGTTTTCTTACCCAGCATTCTTCTTATTTTTACCTCACAGAGCAATCTCCGATTGCTTCTGTCGCGAGGCGCGCCAGATATGAAATTCCAAAGAAGCACAAAAATAAACTTTGTTTGCTTTTGTGCTTCTTTGGAATTTCATGCCTGGACTTTACCTTTCACGAAAAATAGGCCCCGGAGATCCAAGGCCTATGATTTAACAAATTCTCAAATTACTTAGCAGTGCTTAGAGCTTCTTCTGCTAGTGTGAATAGTGGAGAAACGCCAATTGATACACCTGAAATTGCATCTGTATGATAGTTGTCATCAGCATACTGGATATCAGTTGGGTCTTGTGTTGCTAGAAGGTGTGCTTCTGCCTTTGCTGCTTGTTCATGCCAAGGTGCTTGTGCGCCACCATTTTCTACCATGCCGTATTCGCCATTCATAGAAACAGTCTTTTTACCTTCGCCGCCATCTTTGTGAACTGCATTCCAGTTTACTGATTCGATGTTACCGAATAGAACTGTGATGTCCACTGTGCTCTTCCAACCTGATTTCTCAGAGAAGTCTGCTTCTTCAGCATGGTATGCACCATCTTTGTAAGGACCCATTTCTTTTGGACCTTCTTCAAGTGCCTTTGAGCCAGTGTGAACATTGGAGAAACACCAATAGAAACACCAGAAATAGCATCTGTATGATAGTTATCATCAGCATACTGATGTCTGTTGGATCTTGTGTTTCTAGTAGGAAAGCTTCAGCTTTTCAGCTTGTTCGAACCAAGGTGCTTGTGCGCCACCCTTCTACCATGCCGTATGCGCCAGACTTTGATGCTTCTTCTTTTGAAACGCCAGCGTCCTTGCTTACACCATTCCAGTCAACAGTTACAATCTTGCCATCTTTAACTTCAAGCATAACTGTGTACTTCCAGCCACTCTTTTCGCTGAACTCATCTTCTTTAGCAAAGTAGTAACCGTCTTCGTACATGCCTTCTTCAGTCATTTCTTCAGAAGACTCTTCACTTGTTGTTTCTTCTTCTGTTGTTTCTTCAGTGTTTTCTGCAGGTGCTTCCGTTTGAGTTTCCTCAGCTTGAGGCTCTTCTGCAGGCGCTGAACAACCAGCAAGCATTGATACTGCTAACACAGCAGTAAGACCTAGGGCCATTAATTTCTTGTTCATTTAATTTCCTCCTCCAAACATATGTATGAATATGTATTCACGTCTATTATAGTAACATTGACAAATTAATATCAATAGTAGATTCGCTTTTGGTCATTTTTGTTCATTTTGTTCAAACTGAAATGTAAATTATTTAGGTATATCCAGTACGATTTATTGTTCGAAATCCATGACTTTTACAAGTCATACCAGACTTGTTTTCCAACTAAAAGCGCAAAAAAATACGAGACATTCAAGCTAATCACTCTTGAATGTCTCGTCAGCAATAACAAGCACGTTCTTGTTTTTCATATTCAGTTTTGTTTATACTTTCCTTTTCGATAAGCATACCTCCTACGATTATTTCGAGCAAATGGTATTACTTTGATCGAATCCTTACAAAAATCATTAACACTTAATTTTTTTACCATGTCTTTTCATAGTATCGATTTTTGTTCTTTTAAAATGGACCTACGTCCCTTATTACGTCCTTGCTATCGCTTTTATAAGAATCCTTCGCAAAGGAAGGAGTTCCAACTTTGTTATTCTAGTATTACCCCTCAATAAAGACTTTAAACAATATCGTCTAAAGAACTTCACTAATATTCATATCTTCTAGATAATCAAGAGATATTTCTTCTGTCCTATGATAACTTCTGCCAATGTAGATGTCCATCTTCTGTACTGCCAGTTTAACCCTAAAGCAACGCGAATGCGTCTTGAGCCATTCTTATAAATCTTAAAATCATCAATTCTTTTCGTTTTCAAATATTCTGCTGTAATTTTCTGACGCAAACTATTGATAAGAAACATATCAATATCATCCACACCCACGATCATTTCATCAATGAAGTGTGCCATATCTCGAGATGTTCTCTTAACCCGCTCGATTGTCAGCTTCATTCTCAAAGTTTCAACACAGTACCCGATGATTGCCGTAATTAGTAAAGCGATTAAAATATACAACATAAGAAGCACCACCCTCCGATTTTATGTCCCTGTATCCCCCTAGTCACATGTTTATGTAGTGGCCGACAATCATAACGATTAAAACGATCTACTTTGGATATTATATTTATACCAAATATGTTTGCTCTGAAACTTGTAAATGATAATACAATGAAAATTTAAATACTTTCTTGAATATTTTTAATTCAGCTTGCAATCTGGATCAAATACAGATACAATTTTAAAAATCACCTATTTCCAGCGGGAAATGGGAGAATGGAGGAATATTATGAACAACGTTGCAGCTTTTTTTCGATATTGATGGTACGCTTTATAGAGATTCTTTGATGATTGAACACTTCAAAAAGCTTATTAAATATGAAGTTATCGACCCTGCTCTTTGGCACTCTCATGTAAAACACACCTACAAGGAGTGGCAAGAACGCGTGGGCGAATATGAAGACTATATGGAGGAGCTCGCTGAAATTTATGTGGATTCCCTGCGTGGACTAAAAAAAGAAGAGATTCAGTTCATCTCTCAGCAGGTCATAAACTTAAAAGGCGACCAGGTTTACACTTACACCCGCCATCAAATCGAATGGCATAAAAAACAAGGGCATAAGGTGTTTTTCATATCAGGCAGTCCTGAACACCTCGTTGCTAGAATGGCCCATAAATACGGCGTAGAAGACTACAAGGGCACGGAGTATCTTCTTAATCCTGATGGGACTTTTACAGGGGAAGTCATCCCAAATTGGGATGCTGACAGTAAAAATCGTGTGATACATGCTTTTGTGGAGCAGTACGGCATTGCTCTTGAGCACTCTTATGCCTACGGCGATACCAATGGCGACTTGTCTATGATGCGTCTGTTGGACACCCTGTGGCAATTAACCCTACGCGGGAATTGCTTGATCATATTAATGGCGATAAAGACCTCATGCAAAAGAGCAAAATTATTGTTGAGCGTAAAGATATTATTTATGACCTCACACCACAGGTCGCAACTATAGACTAAAAGACATATAAAATGCCTATAAAATTTTGAGTCATCTCAAAACTTTATAGGCCATTTTTCTTGCATTGACTGTCAACAAAACCAAGATATCGAGATTGTATTGACAGTAAGACACCCCGTTTCCGGGGTGTGATCCAATAGTATATGTAAGATGAGATAGAGAGGTCTGCAACTTACTATAAAGTTAAATTTCGACAAGCGAATCGTTTCCCTTTATTTTTTTGTATTTATTTTAAAACAATTTCAAAACGAAAAAGATGATTGCGTTGAGTATCCCCCCGGAGCACTCAAAACAATCATCTTCTCACCACTACGCTACTATGTATTATTGTCCCTAAAGACCATTTACATTAGCTGCTTGTAAGCCTTTTGGGCCTTCTTCGATATCAAACTCAACAGCTTGACCCTCTTCAAGAGTCTTGAAACCATCAGTCTGAATAGCGCTGAAATGTACGAATACATCATCGCCTTCTTGACGTTCAATAAAGCCGAAACCTTTTTCAGCATTGAACCACTTTACTGTACCTTGCATATTATGGACCCCCCTTCGTGCTGGAATAACAATGGTTATCTTAAACACCATTGCCGTTGAACGATAAAATCTTACACTTACCAACGAATCCATTGAGCTCGCCGTATTATGCAATTTATCCTTCTAAAGAATATTATAACAAAATCTAAACATCTATTCCATAAAAATCGCCATACTTTGGTATAATTAGGTGAACCTGTTGAATATATATGTTTTTCGGGTATCAATTTAAAGGGAGGTAGATTATGGATCTTCAAGATACTTTAAAACCTGGCAAACAAGTCGAACTATCCATTCGCGAAGAAGATGGCGACACTCGAAAACTGAAGACCCTTGTTGAAAAGGGATATACGAATGACAGCTTCACAGTTATAGCCCCTATCCTTGAAGGCAACTATTATCCTCTACATCCTAATGACAAGCTAGAGGTTACTTTGATGTCACAGAAGGAGAACAAGAAAAAAGAAAGCTGCCTACACCATGAAAGTGATGGTGCTTGAACGCAAGCGCATAGATGGGCAATCAGTCGTTATTTTTCGAAAATATCTTCACCTAAGAAAATTCAGCGCCGAAACACTTACAGGCTACACATACTTAAAAATGTCACATATGAGTATCTCAACCGCAAGAAAGTGATTCTACTAAAGAATATCAGCGCCACAGGCCTACGGGGGATTATTGAAGAACGTATACCTTTTGACACGGAAGTCAATATTCATCTTGACCTTGAAAATGGAGAAACCATGGATATAAAATCTAAGGTTGTGGCCTGTGACCAGGTCTCTAATTCAATGATTCAACACGACTTAAGACTTCAGTTTATTGACCTTGATAACTCCGACAAACTCAAGCTCAACAATTTTATAAACCGCAAACAGTCAGAAGCTCTTAAGAAGACGGTTGAAAGCGAGGGACGAAGCAAACTTGAGGATATGTTCTATTCTTATGAGAACAATAGGCGACATGGTGGAGACCGAATTGTCCAGACTGTTCCATTCTAGGCTTGATCACATGGTTTATGACCCTGGCAATCATTGCACTTATTGTGGAAGCACGGCCCGAGGCCAAATACAATCTTGATATTTATTTTAACTTTTATAAACGTGGCTATTGGCGGGCTGACCTGCTAACGACAGCCTTTGTGGCTTCTCTGGTTGAATGATTGTTTGCTCTGTTGGCCTTTATATGAACTCCCTTAGAATGAAGCGTGAAGGAGATCAGTATAATAGGGGGCTTATCATAAACCTGGTTTTCTCAATCCTCATCATGTTTTTATACATTATCTTACCGATTGGACGATAAACTTAGACGATCCTTAGTGCAAACAAATTTGGAAATATAAAAATCCCGGTAAACGCTTACATTTAAGCCTACCGGGATTTATTGATATTTTTAGTATAAAATCCTACTTGTTTAGAGTCTGTGCCTAATAGATTAGGTTACTCTGGACTATCTTCATCAGCGTCACCAGCGTCACTAGCGTCACCACCAGACTCAGCCAGGGCCGTTAAATCAATGCCCTCTTGAATCAGCCAGTTCTCAATCACGGCATATTTCTCTTTAACCTCTTCGAGATACCAAGTTCGGTATGTTCCCTTTTGCACACGTACTGGCCCTTGGTTATAAGCTAGGGTTGCAAGATCCAAATTGTTGTCAAAAGCATTCATTTGGTCTCGTAAGTATTTTGTGCCATATTTAATGCTCAACTGGGGTCAAATAACTGATCTCTTGAAAGACCTAGAGCACGACCAGTTGACTCCATGATTTGCATTAGACCCAAGGCGCCCTTGTACTCGCAGTTCTCATCATACCAGCTTTCCTGCCAAAGCATAGCCATAATCCAGATCTCATCAATGTCATATTCTAAGGATGATTCCTTCACATACTTTGCATACTCCGCCGCCTTTTTGTAAGTCAAGGCACTGTTCCTTGTCATCATAAAACGAGCAAGACCATCATAATATGCAATGTCAGCATCATCAAGGGACACCAAGTCAGCGCTGTTTTCTACCACACTCATTTGAAGACCTAAAAACGGATGGTAGGCCGCAGCCCAGTCCAGGCTTTCAAGTACCTTATCAGAAAGTTCTAAGTAAAGTATGCCATTGGCCTCAACCAAGCTCTTTTCAATCATTTTTTCTTCCATGAAGTTCAAAGATGCCGTCGATTGAACTGCTGATATTTGAGCATTTGTCCACTTCACCTCTGATGTTCTTAGATTGTATGTTTTATTTGTTGATGTATAAATTTTAAAGGTGTTGTTGCTGTCATCCCACGACTCAAATATCCAAGCGTTCTTAAGGTTTGGTAGTCAAGAGGCATATAAACTTTTTCACTACCATACAAGAATGGATACTGTAAGCCTTCATTTTGAAAAGCATGACCATCTATAACCGCTTGGCTGTTAAAGGCACTCAGCTCTAATGGAACATCTCCAAAACTTATGCTGGAAAACAGGAGTCCCAGGGCAGCCGTTAATGCTATGATTCTTTTTTCATAATATTCCTCCGTATAACTGGATTCGGTTTTACTCTCCTAAACCACTATAATTTTATACCACTATGCCCCATCTTACTAGAGGACAAATTATATGAATTAGGTTTTTCCAATACTTTTTATATATATTTAATATAAAATGCATATTATTTTACCGAACGTTCGGTGTTTCTCCTTTGACTATTCATATAATTTTATCAATAAGGACCTTGGCATTTGGTATAAAACAGTATATAATGTTCCGAGATTACTTTGAGGATGTGATTAAATGACGAATTTAAAGATGTTACCAAAAGTAGAATTACACTGTCACTTGGACGGGAGTGTTCGTCCTGAAACCATACTTGAACTTGCAAAGCAGGATGGCATTGAACTGCCCACGTACAACCTTGAAGATCTAAAAGCCTATTTACAGGTTCCTGATGATTGTCCCTCTCTAAAGGTTTATCTTGAAAGATTTGCACTGCCTAATGCTGTAATGCAAAATGGAGACAACATTCGTAGAATCACTGACGAACTTCTAAGTGATGTGGCGGAGGATGGCGTCAAATATATCGAAATTCGATTTGCCCCCCGACTCCATATGGCTAAGGGTCTCACTTTTGACGAAATTGTTGAAAGTGTTTTAAGTGCTATACGCACAGCCCCTGAAAAATACGGCATCTATGCGAATTTGATTCTATGCTGTATGCGTCATGAAGATGTCAAACACAGTATAGAAGTTGTCAAGTCAGGTCGTAAATTCTTAGGTAAGGGCGTCGTTGCTGTTGATTTGGCAGGCAATGAACACGACTATCCACCAGAACTTCACAAGGCCGCTTTGATCTTGCAAAGGACTACGGGTATCACATTACTGTCCACGCTGGCGAAACAGGTATTGGCGAAAATGTTGAAAAATCAATTGAGCTCCTTCATGCAGAGCGAATTGGTCACGGACTATTTTGTAAGAATGTTCCATCGTCTTATGCTCTTGTTAAATCAAAACAAATACCACTTGAAATGTGCCCGGTGAGCAATCTGCACACCAAGCTGTTCCATCTTATGCAGAACATCCAATTGGCGATTTCTATAAAGACGATGTATTTGTTACGATTAACACTGACAATATGACCGTATCGAATATTACACAAACAGAAGAGTACGAGCAATTTGGCAAAAAACTTTTGACTTTAATGAGGATATTTTTACTGATATATATCTTAAAAGTGTCGAAGCTTCATTTGCATCAAATGATATTAAAGAACATTTACGCAGCCTTGTTGGCAAATAAACATTTGCTCGCAGTTGGATTTAATGTAGAAACTAGAAATGTAGAAACCAAAAAGGAAGGATAAATCTATGCGATTTATCCTTCCTTTTTAATGCCATCAAAGACAGTCATATAAAAAGGGTTTCCCCCTAAATGTGTTGAATTCTTAAATTGGAATAAAAATGAAGGGGTGAAGCGTTTTGAGAAACAAATCTGGATTACTTATAAGGTTCGCATTAACACTTGCACTAAACGGCATTCTTATCACTGGCGTCTTGTCTTTAATGAAAGACTACGGTCTTGTCTCTAAGATGCTTGGAGCCATCGTCCTAAGTCAGGTCAGTACAATTATACTCATAGGTCTTATTCGTTCACAGTTAAAAATGACTTCAAAGTATATTGACGCCATTGCAAGTGGCCACGTCACAGCCGCACTTCCAAAACAAGTAACAAGTGAATTTGCATCTTTAGGTCAATCAATTGATCACTTGAGTAAAGACAATGAAGATTATGATTGGAAAAATGCTAATGACCAGCGAAAATTAGCATCCTCCATCAAGACTATCAAGGAAACCGGTAACCAACTCTCCATCTCTTTTGAGAATGTTGCTGACAACGTTACGGATATTGCTGGATCCATAGATGGTATTTCTCAAAAATCAGCAAATACCCAGTCCGATGCAGGGACGATGGTTGAAGGAATTAATCAGATAACCGATCTGTCTGAGATTCTTAGTGAATACGCTCAAAAATGAGTGAGACCATTTCGAAAAACACAGACAACTCTTTGTCCATAATTGATATTATGAAAGAAAGTTCCAATGAAAATCTAGAAATTTCCCGTGAAGTTGAGGATCTAAGTGCCTCTATGACCAGCATTGAGGAAATAATCGGAATTATAACTGCCATAAGCGAACAGACCAACCTCCTTGCCCTTAATGCTTCGATTGAGGCGCTCGTGCCGGTGAAGCTGGTCGTGGCTTTGCTGTTGTTGCTGAAGAAGTCCGCAAGCTTGCCGAACAGTCAAGTGAGTCTACCGAGAACATAAAAACAATCATCACACAAGTCTCCAGTAAAACAAGGAAAATATCTGATCGTATTGAGACCTTAGTGGATAAATCAAAGTCAAGTATAGCCTTTGCTGACACGTCCAATCAAATGCTTGGAGATGTCACCGACACCGTTTCCCAAACCATTACATCGATTGATACGATTAAAGACCTATGCCAATCTCAACTCTCAAACACCAATAAGATTTTCCAACTAGTTGAAGGTGTTGCCACAGGGCACAAGAAGTCACTTCTAACGTTGAAGAAGCTGCGGCCCTTACCCAGGAGCAGAGTGCCAGTATATCTGATATGTCCTCTTCACTTGATGACATCCACGGTGTCTCTGGTGAACTCATGAACATTGTTGACGACTATAAAAAAGGGCTTAAAACTGACACCAAAACTCAGGCTGAGGTTCAATCCACTACCGAATCCATCAAAGCCTATATTCAGTCTGGATCAATTAAGACCTTAAACGACTTAACTGGGGATAATCTAGCAGAGTTTAAATCGAGGAACCCAGCTTATGAATTTGTCGCCGTTCTCAATTCAAAGGGTATTGGAATCTCTTTTTCCGAACCAAGTATGAAGGGCACCACAGTTGATGTTTCTTATAGACCTTTTTATACAGAAGCCATTAAAGGTCATCCATATCACTCTGAACCCTATATTTCTCAAATCACCAATGAGTTTTGTATTACGACATCAGTGCCTATTTATATTGATGATTGCATAGCAGGTATTTTTGTTGTCGATTTAACCATATAGTCATTGCTTGCAAATCCAAATATAAACTTATTGAAACTTGGCCGATCACGATATATGATTCCGTGAACGCCCAAGTTTCTGTTATAATAAGTACAGATTATATAAGCTACAGAACGGAGGCCGACTATGGCGCGAAAAGAAAAGAAACCAGAAATTCAATACGACAATAAAAAATACTTACGTATTCCACTCAAAACACATGTGGTTATGCGAGACGATAAACTTATGGACGTTGTTACAAAATACGCTTCCGATGCTCTTGAAGAGGGTGATTTGCTTTTCGTATCTGAAAAAATCGTGGCCATCACCCAGGGGCGAGCGATCCCACTAAAGGATATTACCCCTAGCCACTTGCCAGATTTCTTTCAAACCACGTTACGAAAACACCTGCTGGAATTGGGCTTGGCATGCCAGAAACAATGGAAATGGCCCTTCGCGAGTGTGGTATTTTCCGTATCCTTATGGCAGCAGCCGGCAGCGCTATAACAAAACCGTTTGGTCGCAAGGGCGTTTTTTATGAAATCGCTGGCTACAAGGCTCAGTCTATTGATGGTCCTACACCAAACACAATACCGCCTTACAACCAATATGTTGTTCTTGGTCCAGCACATCCCGACAAGGTGGCTGAGGAAATTAGCCAAACATTAGGATGTGATGTGGCTGTTGTTGACATCAACGATATTGACGGGGTTATCCTCGGCGTTTCAAACAAGTCCCTGGATAAGGCAAAAATCAAAGGCATACTCAAAGACAACCCACTGGGTCAAGACCACGAACAAACTCCAATGGGCATCATCCGTGAGGTGAATGGCCAATAAATGAAGCGATTATTCCAATTAGCTTTCATTTGAGCGACTTGTAAAATATCATTCAAGAACCCTCGCCATGCATATATTGATATTTAAGAATCGGAAATTCTATATATGGCATGGCGAAGGCAATAGATCTGTAATTTTGCAAGCGCCTGATTTAATAATCAAATCAAAAGGCTGATATTTCCTCTTATTGAGAAATATCAGCCTTTTATTTTTACGCTCTATCTTTTACCTATTCATATACACATTCTTTTGACTGCCATGTGTCCAGTTCTTTGAGCCTTTTATCAATTCCATTGAGAACCGATCTTTTATGAAGTGGCCACCTAGGTGCAACCAAGGTTTCTTTTGCTCCATCTCCTGTAAGTCTGTGAATAACCACATCTTCTGGCAGTCTTTCCAGTGCTTTAACCACCAAGTTATATACTCTTCTTTTTCAAAACAGGAAATGGTTCTACCTCATATATTTCATTTAACTTTGTACCGTCAATAATATGAAGCAAGTGAATTTTCACACCATTCACCCCAAGAACTTTTAAATGCTCAATGGTCTTAAGCATGTCTTCTTGAGTTTCTCCAGGCAGCCCGAAAATAACATGGGCCACAAACTCGATACCTCTTTGCTTTAATTTTCTCACAGCCTGATCAAAGACATCAAGACAATACCCCCTATTGATCCATGTGGCTGTCTCTTCATTCACGGTTTGAAGTCCTAGTTCAACCCATAAATGTGTTTTCCATTTAACTCTTCCAGTAAATCCAGGACATCATCACCAAGGCAGTCAGGTCTGGTTGCAATGGCAAGACCACACACGTCTTCATCAGATATGGCATCAAAGTAGATTCTTCTGAGTTCATCCACATCACCATAGGTGTTGGAGTAGCTTTGCAAATAGGCGATATACTTCTTAACTTTCCATTTTCCACTTTGCAGGCGCTTTTGACTGGAAATCTGATCGACTATCGTGTCTTCTTCACATCCAGCAAACGTCCCTGATCCATCTTCACTACAGAAAATACATCCGCCACGACTTATTGTGCCGTCTCTATTGGGACATGTTAAGCCCGCGTTTAGGGATAGTTTCCCAACCTTTTGGGAGTGTCTATTTCGCATATAGGCATTATAGCTATAATACCGTTTATCCTTCCATATGTCCTGTCTTCTCATGATAACACCCCAGTGGCATCTAAAATAAACTTTCAATGTTAATCAACAGCAAAAAAGCGGCATCTGCATGGGGGCGCAGATGCCAATATAATGGTGTGATTCGAATATGAATCTTGTTAACTATCTTCAAGCTTGCCCAAGACCTCTTTAATCTTTTGAGGATTAAAGGGCTTGACAATAAAAGTCGCGAGCACCCCTAACTATGGCTTCTTTTATATAAGAAGCATGTCCCATAGAAGAACACATAATCACTTTGGCATCGCTATCATAACTCATTATGGATACAATTGCATCTAATCCGCCCATTTGGGGCATGATCATATCGATGAACACAACATCAGGATGATGCTTGTAATATCCTTCAACAGCTTGGACACCATTCTCGGCTTCAGCAACCACCGTATGCCCAAGACTCTCAACGTTTAAGCGTATCAAATGGCGCATAAACTTTGAATCATCTGCAATAAGTATTTTCATTTTTCGCCCACTTCCAAATACCCAAATAAATGACATTATGACTTATAACAAATCATACAGATAGCACGAATTTATGTTTGGGTAATCGATCTAAAAAAGGCGTCGGGAATGCCCCAGACGCCTGAATCTACCAAAATCATGATTCGGCAACCTGGCAATCATAGGACTTTATTCCCTTAGATCCACGGCTTTGCGGCCCTGCTTTTCAACAGGTGTGCTATTGTCGTCACATATCCATTTCTACTATACAAGTTTAGCGAATAGCGCCATAAAATGCAAGGTTGTTCTATAAAATAGGACTATAGTCACTCTTCTTACTTTTCTAAACTCATACCGCATTTTGGACAGTAATCAAAATCGTCTTCTAAATGATATCCACATTTTTTACAAGTATTCATTGTATAAGCATTTGGTATGCTGACCGGCTCAATATCCCAGTAACTCAAACCAGACCCTATATCCTTCAAGTTTAACTTGCTTTGTTCTTTCAAGTTGTAGTGGGTGTCACACTTGGAGCACTTTAGGGTGAATCTGTGACCCCAGGTCCAAATTGGTAAAAAGAATAAGTGAAAATAACTAAATCGGTCATTCACTTCAAAGCCTTTGTCTCCATCACAAATATGGCAAGGCAAAGGACTAGAAATCCTTTTGTTTTTGTCTTATCCTGTATACCCATAATTAAAACATGTACACACCTCAGTTTCAATCATTTTAACTATACACATACTACAATAAAATGACCACATTTGGAATACATTTTAGTAACAATTAAACTTTGTTCAGAATTAAAGTATGGCCTTAATATTTCTTGGTGAAATCGCAAAAACCTCCAAGGTTGCCTTATAACCACTCTGGATTAAAGGCTTTACCTTGGAGGCTGCATGGTTCACTTTTCTGTTAAAACACCATCCCATAAAAACTTGTCAAATTTAAGCTCATTCTGATTGATTGAGAAGAATTTCTTGTCCCTTTACGAAACGTGCTTTAATGTTTCTGTCATCACCACAATAAATGTAGCGCTGAACCCGCTCTTCGATTGATCTTTCCAGTTCAATTTGAAGCGACTTGTCATCAATAACCAGAGCGTCAAACTCATACCCTGGCTCAAAACTACCTACATTACCAAAAATGCACCGCCACCCTTGGTTGCCATATAGAAAACCTCGGAAGTGGTCAGTGGTGCAAGGCTATTATCAACCATTTGCCATACAATTTTAGAGCCCTGTACAGCCTGTGACATAACCTGGGCAATGGAAACCTTATGACCCGCGCCAACATCTGTACCCAGACCAACTTGAACACCGGCATTTAAGAACTTACGAACAGGCATAATACCACTTGAAAGATTGTAGTTTGCATTCGGACAGTGAGCCGAAAAAGTGCCACGCTCTGCCATCATTCCAATTTCATCATCTGTATTATGAACACAGTGTGCCATAATTGTTTGATCATTTAATAGTCCAAAATGATCATATACAGATGCATAGTCCTTAAATTCAGGATGTAATTCTGATACCCATTTGACCTCACCGAGATTCTCACTGATATGAGATTGAACAGGCACATTGTATTTCCTAGCCAATTGTCCAAGCCCCTCCATAACCTCTGGAGTACATGTCGGCACAAATCTAGGTGTGATAATCGGCTTAACGCGATCAGACACACCTTCAAAGGCATTTATGAAAGCTTCTGTATCACGAAGTGAATTTTCAGTGCTCTCAATGAGTATTTCTGATGAATTCCTATCCATATTCACCTTACCCACATAAGCGCCTATACCAGACTCGTCCAAAATCCGGGCTAGTAGCTTAGAGCTTTCAAGATGAATTGTAGCAAACAGTACCACACGTGTTGTTCCCTGCCTTAAAAGTTCATGTACAACCTTTCGGTATACGCGATCTGCAAAATCTGTGTCCGCAAATTTTGCTTCAGTTGGGAATGTGTAATCCTCAAGCCACGGCAATAACTCTTTATCCAGTCCTAATCCAATATTCGGATACTGCGGTGCATGAAAGTGCAAATCAACAAAACCAGGCATAATTAGTCGATCCCCGTAATCTACAACTTGACTCTGGTCTAGTTCTTTTGGCATTTCATGACTTACCGCTTTCACTATGCCATTTTCAACAACTATATAGCCGTTTTCGATGACCGTGAATGCTTCTGGTGATGCTGTATACACAACATGACCTTTGTAGGCCTTTAACAAGCCAATCACTCCTCGTCCATTTATTTGTCCGTCCGGAGTTATTGTACCAGAAATCGTACATTTCCACAAAATAAGAAGGAAAAGACTTTGGTTATTATATACAAAATTATTCATTCATTTTTGTGCACGCCAAAGCGGTGTGTATGCAAGTTTTTCTGTAGACACTTTCATTTGTGTAAAAAAAATAACGGCCGTTAAGCCGTTATAAAAAGCATCAGTAGGATGAAATATGAATCGTTTGGGAGATTTATTGACGTCCTACTTATTGCATTTGGCACACAATTAATTTATCAATATGATATATTACGCAAATAGATATTGCAAGCTTCGTTAATTTTTATCTAAAGTTTTATGCACCAGCAGGCAATCATTGATAAATTCCTGTAGTTCATCTACAAAGCATTGGTACTCATCCATAAATCTGTCACGATAACTTCTATTCCAACTGTGTCATCATTTAGCAGTGCTGATTTTATTAGCTCCAAACTTTCGCAAATGTCCTCAGTTCCAAAATTGCTGATCACATCGTCAATCTCATCTATTTCATGACTCAGCACTAAAATATTGAGGGGTGCCGACGCTGACAGTATTTTTGAAACCTTGTCCTGGCTACCACTTATAGTGGCATTAATTCCATTTTCAAAGACTTGCTTTCCTATTTCCAAACGTTTCCTTCCAAGTTGGTCAACTTTTATATACCTGTAACCTGGTCTTGACTTCGAGCGTCTCTTAACTGCGGAAACATCTAGAATTTGATGGATTATTTCCATAAATACACTTTCATTGACTGGTTTTTCAATCAAGTGATTCACACCAGCCTTTTATAAGTGCTTTTTTGTTTTCTTCCTTGCCGTCTCCTGTAACTGCAATAATCGGAAGGGTTAGTCCATCCATCTTAAGACTTTCTCGAATGGTTCTAGCAATATACACATCACTTTGGTCTGTTAAAATGTGTCCATAACAAGAAACTGATAGGTGTTGTGTTCAAAGGCTTGAATGACCGAATTTAAGTCTTCTGCAATATCCACTTTAAAACCACAGCATTCTACAAGAATACTTTTTAGATGATTCCTGCTCATTTCATCGTCAACAACAGCCAGCACCCTTACATGCATGGCTTTAATTTTTGAATGAAACACTGAAACATCTTTGTCAGAATCAAGTTTGTTGGCTTTTTCAAGAGATAAGGCAAGCGTAAATTTAGAGCCTCTGTCAAGCTCGCTTTCTACAAGCAAATACCCTTTCATGAGTTCCGCATAGTTTTTTGATATGGCAAGTCCCAGCCTGATCCCCCATACCTATTTTGTATATTGGGGTCTCCTTGGTGAAATCTGTTAAAAATGTCTTTTTGCATTTCAGCCGATATACCAATGCCGGTGTCTTCTACTTCAAAGGCAATTTTACACTGGTTAATATCATCCTCTAGGACTTTCACCGTCAAACTTATACGCCCTTGCTCAGTAAATTTAAATGCATTTCCTAAAATATTTATAAGAATTTGCTGGATTTTCGTAGCATCCCCCCACACGTATTGTGGTATTTTGGGATCAATTCTATGAAGAAAATGAATGGCCTTGCCATGCTTTTTGAGTTGATACATGCGGACTATATTTCTTAATAAAACATGTAGATCAAACTCTTCCATATCAGCTTCTAAAATATTAGATTCCATCTTTGACATTTCAAGTATGTCTTCGATAATGTTTAAAAGAGCATCTGCAGAAAACATAATGTCATCCACATACTCACTTTGTTCCTCATCAAGATTTGACCCTTTTAGAAGTTGTGACATCCCCAGTATGCCATTAATCGGGGTGCGAACCTCATGTGATATCGTTGCTAGGAATTGGCTCTTTGTCTGATGGGCATCTTCTGCCACTGTAAAGGCCTGCTCCACTCTTTTCTCAAGTCGCTTTCTTTCTGTTATATCCTGCATGGTCCCATAAACACGCATTGGGAACCCATTCTCATCTAAATCCACCTTGGCTTGAGTTACAACCCATTTTGTTTCACCTTCAATGGTTATAATGCGAAACTCAACAGTGTATCCCTTGCCTTCCTGTATGGCCTTGTGGGACTCTTCAACCTCTTCAAAATCATCTGGATGAATGAAGCGCATAAAGGTTTCCAAGTTGGGCTGTATGGTTTTGTCTTTAAAGCCCATTATTTTATAAACTTCATCTGACCAGAACTCGATACCGGTTTTGAAGTTGTGCTCCCAATCGCCGATTTTTGCCAATGTCTGAATTTGGTTTAGTCTTGTGCGAAGGTCCTTATTGCTGGAATCGAGTTCCACCTGCGGGGTAATATTATGGTGAACATAGGCCACCAGACCCTCTGATTTTATAATTTCCACCTCAAACCACTTTTGATTGACCTCAATCAGTGCAAGTGAAGTATTCCTGTAGCGATCCAACCAAGTTAAATGGTCGTTTTGAGCGACAATATCTTGTATTGTCATGCCAATGAGGTCGTTTGAATCAAGATTAACAAGGTTCGAAAAGGCATCATTACATAATTCTATAACAAGCGCTGATGCTTCTTGCTTTAATTGGAGCACGGGTACAGATGTTTCAAGCAGCCATTTACAGTCCATGTTAACCTCCTTTTGAAAGTTTTCTCATGTTGTTCTCTCTATACATATAGCTGTCCATACAGTTTCACTTTATTAAAGTCCCACTTTGCAACAAGCTTAACATCTATATACCCGCATTTTCATAAATCAAAGATGATTTTACGCCCCTATGATTTTAATTAATAATCTTTTTCTTCTCTTCCCATCGAACTCGCCGTAGAATATCTGCTCCCAAGGCCCAAAGTCTAAGGCACCCTCTGTAACGGCCACGACGACTTCACGTCCCATGATGGTTCGTTTTAAATGGGCATCTGCATTGTCTTCAAATCCGTTATGGTCATACTGACTATAGGCTTTTCAGGCGCCAGTTTTTCAAGCCACCGTTCAAAATCCCTATGGAGCCCCGCTTCATCATCATTGATAAAGACACTTGAGGTAATGTGCATGGCATTGCAAAGAAGCAAACCCTCTTTAATGCCACTTTCCTCAAGACAGGCCTCGACCTCAGGGGTGATATTAATAAGTTGTCTTCTTGTACTTGTATCAAACCATAGTTCTTTTTCTAAAGCTTTTCAAAACCATCCCTCTTTTCTTCTGCATGTATAAGTTCTTCTTTTATTTTGCAGGCAATCGCCTTGTTTTCCGGCTATAATTGCCCATGGTGTCTTGCCTTCCCACTCTAGAATTTCGCCACCCGCTTCAGTGACTAAAAGTCTTCCTGCAGCAATATCCCATTCCCTAGACCCATCTCCCAGTAGCCATCCATAACACCTGCCGCGACATTTGCCAGATCATATGCCGCTGCACCCAGTCGTCTTAAACCTCTCACCCTTGGCACCATGTGCCCAAAATGGAGAGCGTTGTTGTCATAATTTGTAGCACGGCTGTAAGGAAACCCACTGGCCAGTACACAATGTTTCAATTCTTTTTTAGCAGAAACAGATAATTTGCTCTCATTTAAATATGCCCCTTGCCCCTGATAGCATAAAACAGTTCATCAAGAACAGGATTGTAAACAACCCCCAGCACACTATGCCCTTCTTCTTTTAAAGCAATAGAGACAGCAAACACAGGGATTCCCTGAGCAAAATTTGTTGTGCCGTCAAGAGGATCAACCACCCATTCATACTTTGATGCCTTGTCCGTCACACCTGTTTCTTCTGACAGTATGCTATGGTCTGGGTAAGTTTTTTTTATCGCTTCTAATATATAGGCTTCTGATTTTTTGTCAGCCTCCGTCACCAAATCGACCTGACTTGATTTGGACTCTATCTGAAGGCTCGCCTTTCGGAAGTAAGACATTTGTATTTTTCCTGCCTCTTTTGCCCATCCTTTAACATTTTGAAGCACATCATCTAAATACATATTTTTTCCTTTCTTCTATACATACCTCTACATATACTGGTCACTATACACCGTATTAGGGACTTTGAATCCACTCTTGGCCATCATCTCATCAACTCGATATTTGATGTTTGATATTGATGTTGATGCTTATTATTGATGTTTGATATTGATGTTTGGTATTACTTATGTTTATGGGTCGACCACAGGTCTAGTCCAAGTCGGACCTTCTCTGACGACTTTTCTTTTTTATTATACCAAAAGCCATCCAGGCCCCCTGCACTGTGCTACTTATATAATTAATTTTTTTCGGGAGTCTATTGATTAATAGTAAAATACATGTTACATTATAATTGATCATATGAGCAATTGTTCATATGTATTCCGTTTTGTTTTTCCCAAATGTTTTATATTTATATCGGAATGCCTTGTAAACATGGAGAATCTTAGGCTGATCAACAATAGTTTTACAAGCGCATAGTCTATCTTATTTATATAGAGGTGTTACTATGACATATCAATTTACCCTAGACGGATTAAACTGCGCATCCTGTGCACAGAAAATTGAGTCCGGCATGCAAAATCACAAACTTATTGAAAGCGCTGAACTCAATTTTGTTACAAAAGAACTCACCCTATTGGCCAAATCTGGTGTGCCTGAAAAAGAAATTCTGGACGACACCACAAAACTGGTCAAGAAACTGGAACCCCATGTGGATGTGATTCCTAAGAAACAATCAAGGTCTATGACCCTTGAACTTGGACTTGAGGGTCTTGACTGTTCTAGCTGTGCGTCTAAAATCGATGTAGGCCTTCAGAAAATGCCCGAACTCAAAAGCGGTCACCTTGACTTTGTGTCCAAGAAGATTGTTGCTGAAGTTGAATCCCACAACAGTCTTGATGAAACAGCTTCTAAAATTCGAACCCTTGTTCACCACTATGAGCCAGATGTTGTCGTTAGAAACCTAAGTGATGGACAACTTCAAACTGAGGATGATAACAAGCCAAAATTTGATTTCCAAATGGCTCGACTCTTTACAGCACTTGGTCTTTTTGCATCAAGTTTTCTACTTAAATCAAATGAAGGGCTTCTTGTAACCACCGTTCTGCTTGCCTATGTCATAGCAGGTTACCCTGTTATTATTAAAGCCTTTAAAGGTATGAAAAACGGACAGCTTTTCGATGAAAACTTCTTGATGACAGTTGGCGACACTTGGAGCACTTGGTCTAAGGGAATGGCGAGAAGCAGCTGCTGTCATGCTCTTTTATGAAGTGGGAGAAGCCTTCCAAGACAGAGCCGTTAACAATTCAAAGAAAAAGCATTAAAAGCCTATTAAACATCAAGCCTGACTCAGCAAGAATTATAAGTGGCATGGAAACAAAAGTGGTTGCCCCAGAGCAAGTTATGGTTGGAGACAAAATTCTTGTTAAACCTGGAGAAAAGGTTGCTCTTGATGGCATTGTATTAAGTGGACAAAGCACGCTTGATACATCTGCATTAACAGGTGAGTCTATCCCCGCTTGGTTGAACAAGGGGATGAAGTTTTGAGTGGTGCCGTCAATGTGAATGCATCCATTACAGTGGAGGTTACAAAACCATTTAGTGAATCCACCGTTTCACGTATCATGAAACTCGTTGAACAATCTGCTTCTAAAAAGTCGGAGACAGAGCGTTTTATAACGAAATTCTCAAGATACTATACACCAGTTGTCGTGTTCTCTGCCCTAGCATTAGCAATTATTCCCCCCCTTCTATTTGGTGGGATTTGGAGCATTTGGATTAAGAGAGCCCTTATCTTCCTAGTTGTATCTTGTCCTTGCGCCCTGGTTGTATCTATTCCTCTTGGCTATTTTGGCGGTATTGGCGCCGCATCCAAAAAAGGCATTCTCATAAAAGGTGGTCAGTACCTAGATGCTCTTTACAACTTAAAAACAGTTGTTTTTGACAAGACAGGCACCCTCACAGAAGGCCAGTTCAAAGTTGAATCACTTCAACCTGTTGACGGCGTGTCAGACAAGCAACTTCTCGAGTGGGCAAGCCTTGCTGAGGCACACTCAAATCACCCTATTGCTCAGTCGATCATCAAGGAATCTGGTGGCAATATTGATGACACCCAAATTGAAAGCTACGAAGAAATTGCCGGTCACGGGGTTCGGGCCATAAGCGGAACACTTGAGATTTTAGCAGGCAACAAGCGACTTATGAAAAAAGAAGGCATTACTTTTGCTGACAAAGAAACACTCGGCACAGCTGTTCACGTGGCTGTAAATGGAGTCTATAAGGGATTCATTCAAATTGCCGACTTGCCTAAAGCTGATGTGGAAAAGGCACTTAAAGCCTTAAGAGATCATAATATATCGCATATTGAAATGCTCACAGGAGACACCAGATCGGCTGCTGAACTCACAGCCAAGGCCCTTGACCTAGATGATTTAGAGCAGAGCTTTTGCCCGAAGACAAGGTCTATGCTGTAGAAGAACTGGAAGCCAAATACAAGAAAGACGGGAAATTGGCTTTTGTTGGTGACGGTGTCAACGACGCCCCAGTTCTTGCTAGAGCTGATGTCGGGATTGCCATGGGCGGATTAGGTTCTGATGCAGCTATTGAAGCAGCGGACGTTGTCCTTATGACCGATGAACCTTCTAAGATTGCTGATGCCATTCATATTTCGAAATTCACTCGTAATATTGTCTTGCAAAATATTGTCTTTGCCCTCGGAATCAAATTGGCCGTTATGGCTTTAGGTGCTGTTGGTATCGCTACCATGTGGATGGCCATATTTGCAGACGTTGGTGTTGCAATACTCGCCATTTTAATGCCACACGTATTCTAAGGTTTAAATACCACAACCATATTCAAATATTTTTAGCCGCTTGCTGACCCACCGATTGGTGATTCAAGCGGCTTTTATCTGTATATTCTAAAAACATCCCTTGATATTGTAGAAAACCTAACTATTTTTGTTTATAATAGGGGCGTAATACCATCAATTTTAGACAAGCTAAAATAGGGTATACGGACAAGTAGACCGGCTTTTTAATCGGTCGGTAGAGAAGGAAATTACATAAGGATCATCTTATACAAGGAGTGGAATAATGGATTGCAGAGTACCTATTATGGATAAGTTGCACTGGATTGGTATAAACGACCGCGAAACAACATTATTTGAAAATTTCTGGCCACTTGAAAAAGGGGTTACTTATAACTCTTACCTGATTAATGACGACAAAGTCGCTATTATGGACACGGTAAAGTTCAATAAGACAGAACAGTACCTTGCAAAATAAAAGAGATCATTGGCGATAGAAAAGTTGATTACCTTATTGTCAACCATATGGAACCTGATCACTCTGGATCAATTCGTGCGGTTATTGCAGAATATCCTGACTGTAAATTGTGGGCAACAAGAAAACATTCGATTTATTCAAGGCTTTTATGGCATCACTAAAACTTCCATGAAATCAAAGAAGGGGATGTCCTTGATCTTGGCCACATAAACTGACTTCTACATCACACCTATGATCCACTGGCCTGAAACAATGATGACATATGATATGACAGAGAAGATCCTCTTCTCAATGGATGCCTTTGGTGGATTTGGCTCCCTAGATGGTGGTATTTTGATGACGAAGTGAATCTTGAGTACTACGAAGACGAAATCCGTCGCTACTACTCTAATATTGTGGCTAAATACAGTCCAATTGTTCAAAGAGCCCTAAAACGCCTAAGCGACCTCGAAATTAAAATGATTGCCCCAACGCATGGTCCGATTTGGAGAACCAAGCCAGAAACAATCGTTAACTTTTATGATAAATGGAGTCGCTACGAAGCTGAAGAAGGGGTTGTCATTGTTTATGGTACCATGTATGGCAACACAGCAAAAATGGCCGATTATGTGGCCCGAATTTTAGCTGAAGAGGGCGTTCGCAATGTCCGTGTCTACGATGCATCTAAAACACACCTGTCCTATATTCTAAGTGACATTTGGAGATACAAGGGCGTTATATTGGGATCATGCGCATACAATTCACATATCTTCCCTGCTATGGAAGCCGTTTTAAACAAACTTGACCACACAGGCCTTAAAAACAGATACCTTGGTGTCTTTGGAAACATGTCCTGGAGTGGCGGCGGTGTAAAAGCCATTGATGCCTTTGCGCAAAGCGTTAAATGGGAACGTGTTGGTGAGTCTATCGAGGCCCAGTATACACCGAAAAAAGATGATTTCACAAAGCTCATTAAACTGGGTAAGGAAATGGCACAAAAAATTAAAAGAAAATCCAAACTAATTTATACAATAGGCACTTGCAAATGTGTCAATAAAAATCCGCTTGAATCACCTTATTAGCAAGGCGATTCAATCGGATTTTTTGTAAAGTTATACATCCCTTTGTTTTTATCCAAGGTGCTTTTTAACAATCACAGGACTCACTACCAGTGAGTTTACCATTAATAATGGCCAAAGCTCAGCCAACACCGGTATCAATTTGAATGGCCCCAACAGGACAATTCATCTGACAAGCTCCACATTCAATACAATCTTTTTCCATAGCTATTGAGAGCTCTTTATTATGCCCTGCCTCGTCCGCTTTCATCAAAAAAACTCTATGGGGACAGACAACCACGCACATTCCACAATTAATACACTTATCTTTGTAAAATTTTATTTTCATCCTATCACCTGCCCTACAGCTAATGCATAGATGACCACACCTAAAATATAGACTGCAATTAAATATGGAACAACCGTCAAGGTTTCTTTTTTCGTTTCATTATAAGAGGCCACTGGTGTTGCTCCAGTGAAGTTAAGAGCATGGGTTTCAAGCAGAGATGCTCCCATTAAAATTAGACCCGCTACTTCATAAATCCCAATTCCTATACGACTCAGAACCATAGCTGACAGGCTTCCCCAGATAAACGTTAAAGGCAAGACCTTAGTGGTAAACCAGTCGCCTTTTAATAGTGGGAAAATCAAGGGGAAGACAATCGCTCCCATAAGATTCGTAGACAAAATCATGACAAAACATGGTATAAACGCACCCAAATCAGACATTCATACTTTCCCAAAGCCCCAACTATGAAGACCATAAGGAAGACCACTGCAAAGTATTTGAGCGACTGGATGAACTCAAGGGTGCCAATATAGCCTATCAATAAAGTTAAAAGAGACCTGTCGCATTTCTGATGTGGCAGAGAAGTCATTTTCCAGAAAGCGACCAATGTCATCAGCCCGCACCGGTCCAAAGACCACATCAAAGCCAGTCATTTGCTTGACCTTATAAGCACTCACTCCTACGGCTCCTAGCTGAGGCACAATGATTTTTTTGTGGTTGATAATTGATCCCAAATGACACTTGCCTATCATTCTCACAATTTCAGATGTTGAAAATGTTCCTTTTCCCGCCGCACACCATACATTAATCCCATGAGTATCAAGAACCATGACCCAACAATTGTTAACCTGAGCCTCTCTTAGAGCATCAAAGCTAAGTTTATAATTGGCTGTGACAAAGACATTGGATTCAGCTTTAGGTTCTCCAATTGCATAAAGTCCAGGTATTATCTTATGATCATTTCGTCGATACCCCTGCCTAACAAGGCTATTTATGATCTTTTCTTTTTGTGTCACAGTGCCCGATACCTTTTTTATACGACCATAAGGTGTAGAAATACTTCCAACAAAGGCTCTTTCCAGTTTGTCTTCCCCATCGATCGCATCATAAAATCCCTTCTGCTGCCCAGCCAGAAATAGTTGTTGGACCTCAACAAGGTTTGTTTGAATTTGACTGTAATTGATTCATAGGTCACCCTCCACGATCAATAGAATGATCCCTTTTCTTTCATAAACGCAATACGATTATATCATCTTTTACAATAGTTTTTCCAAAGTGGATGGAGCCATACCGCTTTAATTGTCCATAAGTTTTTTGTCAATCTTAATGAAATATTGACCAATTGACCATGAAAACGTTTCTTACTTTTGTGAAAACGTTTTTTTACTTTTTTTCAGTGCATTGACTCTGTTTTCCTGACCCCGTATAATCAAGATGGTCACGAAATAAAATTTTCCACTATGCTCTCAATGAATTAAGCTTTTTTTATTTTTAGCAAGCCCGAGCTTGCTATCCCCCCCGAGCATATTTGATCGGCAAAACCGAACAAAAACATGCTTCAATTTCTAGGATGAATCCCCCCCGGTTCATCCTTTTTTCTGCTGTGAAACACAAAGCACTGCAGAAAAAGAAAATAGACACATGAAATCAAGAATGCATTCTCGATTCATGTGTCTATTTTCTTTTTTCTATAGGACGCGTGTCGCGTCCGTAGCAATCGGAGATTGCGAAGCAGTGCGTAGTTCATTCATTTCTTCTCCAACATAAGGCGTGTCGCCTCCGTAGCAATCGAAGATTTCCATTAAAAATTATTTCTTTTTTCAAACAATTCCGTATAATATGTAAACGCTATACCTCTTAATCCACTCATGATATAATATATTCTCTCCCCCGATGATCGGGTGTTTTTACACCCTGTATGATCTTAATGAACAGGGAGGATGATCACCATCAGCTATATCATGTCAATGTCCATTGCAGCAGGCGTTCTTGCCGCCGCATGGATCGAAATCAGTGCCGGCCTGGGTATTCCAGCTTGGATAGGCTTTGCAGGATGCACAAGCTTTTTGTAGGTGGAGGAAAACTTGACGGTGCTATAAAGTCAGTCTTTGGTAATCTATCCGGAGTCATGTGGGCCACTGTTGCCATCCTTATTTCGAACTGGATACCAGTTCCAGGTATTGGTGCACTAACAGCTGGCGCAATCTCGTTCATGATGTGCTGGCAATCTCAAATCAACGTATTGAGTGTTATTCCTACAACATTTATAGGTTGTTTTGTAACTTTCGCTATTGCCGGCGACTATACAACAGCAATTGCAGGTCTGCTGTGTGGGGCAATTTACGGCGTTTCGCTGGAAACTTTGACTGATTTGTTCCACAAATCCAGTCAAAAAAGAAATACGATTAAACAACAATAAGCATAAAAAAGAGTGTCCATTGACACTCTTTTTTATTGCGTTCTTTACCCTCTTTCCTCTCAGACTTCAAGTCAAAGACCGCAATCACACATATTTATTTTTAGGGTTCTCACACACAATATTCATTGAATCACTTGGTCTTAACTCGACTTCGCGTTCGTGGGGTATAGTGAGTATGAAGCAGTTCGTGGGCCTTATGACCGTTGGGCTCACCTAGAAACTCATCATACAGCCTCTTAATGGCAGGATTCTCATGAGATTTACGTAAGACCTTATGACGATCGATACCATAGATTCCCTTCATGCGCTTCAACCTTATATCAGGATCTCTTGATATTGGTTGACCACCACCACCTATACATCCCCCGGACAAGCCATCACTTCAACAAAGGTATAATCAGACTCTCCGTCTGATTGTCATGAGTTTTCGGGCTATGCAAGACATT
>LQAG01000087.1_pt1 | contig 44309 bp, 73 predicted proteins | sample 1535801 | NCBI WGS metagenome assembly LQAG01 (sample SAMN04331584, study PRJNA305678) | bioreactor metagenome | isolation source: bioreactor_3 inoculated with Wadden Sea sediment 1st replicate of a... | place: Germany:Bremen
GCGGTGTCAGATGTAAGGATAACCTCCACCGTATGAGCTCCTAGATCGATACCCGAATACAATAGAATCGGATTTATCTGCAGTGTATCTCCACCTGCAGCAATCGGATGCAAATGATGATATCGACTAACACCATCTTCTTTTATTTCAACGGTTACGACTGCTGCCGTAGCAAAAGTGAACTCAATTGTTACTTCGCTTTTTTGATATGTGGCCTGTGTAGTCGTAAAGTTGACAATTGTAGAATGCGGTGTTGAAACAGCCAAAGGAATAGCTGCAGCATCTTCACTGTTATCATAATGAGCAACTTTGATGAATCCACCGCCGTCTCCAGATACGCTGGATGTGATCTTCTGTGGATTGCTCAGTTTGCTGAAGAAATCGACTGCATTATCCTTTGATTTACCGGAGAAGTTTGTTGTATCTCTTTGCTCGAGAGTATAGGTATATAGCCATCTATCCTTATCCCTGCTCAGGTTTTTCTTTGTGATCAAATAGTTTGTGCTTGATGAGATTCCGTACTTAGCCCATGTTACTGGTATGACTTCGCCAACAGTATGCTCTGTGTAACTCTTCACAGATGCCGATGCAGGATTTCCATTTCTGTTCAGTGCTTCTGTGGCAACCGCTTCGGCATCGGTTGTCGTTTGAATATTGGTGTCTCTGATTACGTGACCATAAACACCGGAATTCCCTTCAGCTGTCGCTCTTGCTGCAATATCTGTCGAATCCTCTACTACAGCCTTGACAACCGTACCTGAAGAATCAAGGCCACCAATAACGAACTCCTTATTTCGAAAGTCACCCAGTGATCTAGTTAATTTGAATCCGAAGTGTTCTCCGTCTCCCTCTTCAATTGTATCTGCAGACATCGTTGGAGTAGATTGACTTGTGAAATGCAGCGCTTTGCTATCGTCGATATACCATACATACCCAGACATTTCAGCCATATCATCAAGAACTTCTTTGACTGACCTGCAATAATCAATATAGCTGTCAATCGTTGCACCAGTAGATATAGTTCCAGCGGTTACACCTTCATCCGATAAGAAATTAGTAATCATCTTCGTGACTACCGCTCCACTGGTCGTATTCGTTTCCTCTACGTCAATCGTGCGTCTTCTAGGGATATCATTATACCCGTCACTGGTAATCACGCACTTCACATCTGCATTTGATCCAGATGCCGGAGTTATTGATTCATAGGATGCAGTCTTAATGGTACCGCCAAATTTTATGACGGTATCTTCAAACACTTCGATGTCATTGCCTTCTTCCGGTAATCCTTCAGAAGAACTATAGTATAATGCTATCGACAAAGACCTCTTTTTGTCTTTTTGGCGCTTTATACGAATGCTGTTTTCCGCAACTTTGCCAGCTGATACAGCAGTCCCTTCTTTTTTTACAATAAGGCTCATGCAAACACCCCTTGTCCGCGTAGGTAATCAGTTGCCTTGTCCAGTAATTCCTCAACACCTTGGTCATTGATGTATGTTACGCCTTCCATCTTTAATATGACCTGCATTTGATTCTGATTATCCAATGGCTTTACCCTTGCTCCTCTTGGTACATGCAGCATCTCAGGACCTCTCTCGCCAACCTTTATCACACCGTCAGTGATAGTTTCCCCGCCACTGGCAAGCCCAATAAAATCACGTGCCTTAGAGAAGAATCCCGTCTTCTTATCTCCGGTATCTCCGTCACCGATACCGATAAAATCCTTTGTTTTTTTAATTGCTCCGGATACTGCATCTTTGACCGCATTGAACTTATCAACAATACCTCCAAGAAACTCTGTAACACCACCGAAAGCATTTTTAATCGCTGCGCCAGCTCCACTGAAGTCTCCTGTAAAGAACTTGTAAACAGCTTCAACAATGTCAAATAGAAAACCAAAAACAGTAATAACATTATCGATATGTGCCTTTATCGCTTCAAAAACTACTTTGCCGATTGCTTCAATCGCCGGCCATGCAAATCCAATGAATTCCCACAGACCTTTTAAGACTGGCATCAACACATTCTCAATGACGTCCCATACAACTTTCACGACTTCAACAATAACATCAAATACACCCTTGAATACCTTCTGAATCGTTGGCATATTCGCTTGAATCCATTCATACATCATCGTCAATACCGGTACAACATTTTCATTGATCCATTTATATAGCTCGGACAGAGCTGGAATAATGTAGGTGTTGAATATGTCAGCAGCGATTATCACTGCAGTCCCGATGAATTCAAATGCCTTAGTCGTAAATGCCTCTATCTCCGGCATATGCTCTTCTATCCAAGAAAACAAGTCATTCAGTATCGGCATAAGCTGCATCATGAGTTTTGTACCAAACAAAGAAGCTCTTTCTGCCATCTGGTCCATCTTGATTCTGAATTCATTGGCTTGATTCAAGTCATCTTCACTGATGATGTTAGCGTTGTCCTTGATATCTTTAATCTTGTCTGAGCCTACATCCAAGATAGGTGCCAGGTCTCCCCAGGAACTTCCTAGTAAGTCTGTTCCAAGTTTCGCCCGTTGCGTTGTATCATCTACGTCTCCAAGAGCTTCTGTAATTGCATTCAGCCGTTCATCAGCACTCATGTTCATCAGATCATCATAGGTGAAGCCAAGTGCTGCCGCAGCCTCTGCTGCCTTTCCTGTACCGGTACTCATAGTATCCAAGGTCTTGGTAAGCTTCTGACTCACGTTGGCCATAGCATTCGCATCAACACCGGCAACTGTTGCCACTCTGGACCATCTCTGTAACTCCTCAGTTGAATTACCGGTAATGGATTGCAGGTCCAGCATTCCATCAGCCATATCTCCAGTCTTTTTGGCCAAACCCACAATCGCTGCTCCGCCTGCTGCAGCACCTACACCAAGCATTGCGCCCATCTTCAACGCTTTACCAGCACCTTTTACCAATGTACTTCCTAGCCCCTGGGCTTTTTTATCAGTCCGTGATATTGATTTTTCTGCTTTATCGCTGTCGACAAACAACGACCCAAACAACTTAAATATTTCCATCTACTTCACCAGCCTTTTCACGGATTCTGCTTACCATGTCAAGAATCTCGTCTTTTGGTCTTTTCATCATTTCTTCACGTCTTTGAGCATCTTCTTTGACTCCATTTAGCCAAGAATCAAACGATTGTAAATGCTCTCCGTCCTCTGACATCGGAAGAATTTGAACATATAGTTGATACCATTTATCTCTATCAACCTGTTGGTATGCTTTTTTGACTATGGAAAATCCCCTCTCAAAGGGTAATTGATTTACATAGTCGACTGATCCATACCTACTAAGGAGTAGGTCAATTATTTCTGTTTCATCAACTGACCTACTGATTTGAAAAAACTGTCAATACCTTTAAGGTTCCTGAACTGATCAAAGCATCCAAAAACTTCATCAAAGCTCAATTGACCAAACTCTTCTCCGGTTATACCGAATAGAGAACCTAGAAACTCATTAATTTCTTCCTGTGCTTCAGGTGTATTGCCAATCATGTTCTTGATAATATTCACACCAGCCACCTGGACGTTTTCACCGAATCGTTCAAGCTCTTCCTCTGTGATATCAATTTTGATTTTCTTCACTATCTTTGCAGCAGCATACACATCATTCCAAATCAAATTACGTATTTGCATAATATTCCTTTCAAAAAAGCGGATGGCACACTGACCATCCGCTTCTAACTGCAATCATATTTATGGGGTTACATACTCGATTTTCCAAGGCGGTGTTGTTCTCGCCGTTTCCAGATAAGTTCCTGTAAAAACTAACTCCGAAACAATCTCATCCTTGTCGATCAGCGACCAGTCAATATTGTTCATGTTGATGGCATTTTCGATGGTAATAATTGCTGACTTTCCTGTGGCAAGCTCACCAGTCCATGTGACCGTATGATAATCACCACTTGCTACACTCAATGTACCCGTCAATTCTCCGGTGCCTGGTGTAGTGGTCGTGTCAAGATCAGTAGCTGGATACATGTCTGGAAGATTCGCTTCCAACAGTTCCAATGCTCTAATCGTAAGCTTCGGCACTTCTTTATCAATTCTGATTCGGTCTTTAACCGGACCATAATCACCATCAGCTGCTATCTCTTTGAAAGTACGTTCAATAACCAGCCTGACCACCGCCCCTGGTTAATGCAATATCTGTACCATCAATGGCAAACACGCCATTACCTAAAGCATATTCTTCCATGTCTTACTCCTTTCCAATACTTCTAACTTCAAACATCAGTTTTCTTCGTCTTATCGAATCATCCGAATCTCTAATCATCTTTCTGTCATATAGATAAAAAGTGGCAGAAACACCGTTTGACTCCAGTCTTTTCTTATTGAAAGCTCTCACTATGGCTGTCATCATAGTCTCAAGCCTTACTGTTGAACCTGTTGCAGAATAATTATCCCATCCATCAATATCAACATAGATAGCTTCTGTGGCTTCATTGTCTGGATTCGTGTTCACTATCTCATAAGTCAGATACGGATATGTTGCATTATCCGGGGCAATCTCATTATACCCAGTAAAACCAGCGGTTTGGATTGTGCTTTTCATTGATTTAAGTATTTCCTCTAATGCATTAGCTATCAATCTTCCACCTCATCTTTCTCATCTATCAAAGATAGTGCCTTATTCTCATTTTCTATTGCTGATAAGTACTTGCCCTGTATGTCTCTTATCTGATTTATGTTGTCAAATACAGCCGGTCTTATGAACGGCTGCTTTCTCGCGTATCTACTACCAAATTCAAGTATATGGGCATGATAAATCGGGATCTTATTCTTTTTCTTCGCTATCGGAGCAGTATACACTCCGACCTGAAGCCAAATCTCACCAGTGACTTTGTCTTTTCTCACCCAAGAACCAATACTCTTCTTGGTGTTCTTCGTCCTGTCATCTATCTTCTCTTTCATGCTACGCTTAACAAGTTTCGCAACATCCCTGAAAGCAGCTCTTATAAGCTCTGTGATTGTGTAATTTACTCTGTCAACTGAAGAGACATATGTTATTCCATTCTTATTGATTCGTGTAACTGACTTAGGCATCGGCATCAGCAACAACTCCTTGGCATGTAATCTCGACAAATTCTCCACCTTTGTCATATGTCCTGATTACATCGTAATGCTTTCCAGTCGTCACCGGATACCTAATTTGTGTCTCAGCATTATACTCAACCGAACGAAGCTTAAACTTCAATTCCGGCTTCAATCCTTGAGCATTGGCTTGGTAGAATTCCTTCTCATTAACCGCCATTTTATCGGCAAACACTGATGTATATGTCTTATCAATTACAGGGTCACCATAGTCGTTGGTCGACACTGAAGATTCACCTACAAGTTCAATCTGATCTGAATGAAACATCTCATCACGCTCCAATCTCAGTATCGCCAGTGATGTCTACATAGCTTGTGACTCCATCAACAGTATACTCAACATGGTTTTTCGCCCGTGAATAGAATACTACAACTCCAGAATCATTTGTTTCTTTTGATATTCCATCAAAAATCACTTCACCCTGCTCTGACGCTGTGATTGTTACAACGTAATATGCATAGTCAGTTGAAAGTGCCATTTGCCGCTTTCGCATTTTATACGACTCCATTAGACGTTCATAATGCGGATTATCTAACCCGAAATTCGCTTTACAGTATGTCTTGATAGCACGCTGGACCAACTCATCCGTATCATCTGTAACAAGGATTCCAGCACAGCTCATATCTGCCTTACATTCTGCTATCATATCTGTAAGTTCATCATCAAAAGCACTTGTTGTTAGCCTTAATTCCGATTTGACTACATTTAAAATCGCCATGCTGCATCACCCCTTATACCATCAGATAAATATCTACATCGTTTCCATCAAGTGCACTGTTCAAGTCGATTGTGTTGCTCTCAATTGCTGTTGCACTTGTGGCTACTGTTGACGCCGTTCCTTCTTCTGTGTCATCAAGATATGTTTTAAGAACCGTATCTCTCTCCAGCTTGTACGGTAATCCAAGCTTGTCTCCAAAACCAATCGCAGTCGTTGCACCTGTACCGTCATGAGCGGGAATCGTAACCTTTGTAATTGTCTTAAAAGCCTTGGAGCCTGTCACAATCCCTGCTGAGTTCTCGGTAAACGCCGGCAAATCTTCAGAGATCTCTTCATCCGCATAATTCGTTCCTTCAATGGTAACCTGGATAGCTTTAATATCTGCTTCTGTACCACCAGCCGTTGCCGTAACACACCTTGGCACATCCGGATCCGTAATACCGGTTGTTATTTCCTGCTCAGATCCATTATCTGTCACTGCAGATAATGCTCCGTCTGCTGCAGCTACTGCTGGCTCTGATATCTCGATATGAGCCAGGAAAGCTCTATCTTCTGATGACCCTGCATCCGTTTCCACTTTTTGACCCATGCCTACTTTATATGGATTCAATATTGCACCTCCTAAAATTAAGCGGGTGGTCATTCAGACCACCCTGTTTGTATTACGCACCCTTCTTGACGATGATGACACCATTCGGATCAAGAATTTTTCCGTCTGCCACAAGCAACGCCTTGTCAACATACTGATTGGTGTCATGATCCAACCATTTGTACATTGCCATCTGAAGGTTTGAGTTTATTGCATAGTCAGACAGTTTACAGAACACTGCTACAACATCATCAGTTGACGCAGATTCATACGGAGTGATGATATCGTCTTCAACAAGAACAACTTCTCTTCCACCGAAACGCTCTTGCGGACCATTTGCAGGACCTCCATAATTGACACGGCCAATAGGCTGGCCATTGGCATCAACCATGCCATCGATGTATCCTTCAAATGTACCTGCCGCCATAAGCCATACGCCTCCAGCTCTGTACGCCAACGGAATCTTTGCAAATACTTTCTTTTTCCATCCGTCATACTTCGCAAAGTCAGTAGATGACAGTGTAATTTTATTCGCAGCTGGTACTCTTGTGTCAGCAGTGATTCCAAGAGGTTTTCCACTACCATCTCCACTGACAATGGCAGTTTCAAGTGCGATTACCATCGCTTCAACAATCAGATCTGTGATGGTAGACTCGAATCCTTCCAGTGTGGTAACGTCAGCAAGCAGTGAAATTGCAACTTTACATTCCAGACCATAGTAGCTGAAAGATACTTTGGTGTTTGCAGTGACTTTCTGTCTGTCAGATACAGCGGATTCAGTAATCCATGATGCAGACGGCTTTAATGTAAGAATAGGGAACTCCACTCCACCCTTTACACTCAGCTTTCTTACTCGACCAAAGATTTGGCCGTATGATTTCATCTCCTTGATAATCTCTTTGACAATCGTTGTTGGAATAACCGCTGCTGCTTCAGTTACAGTCGTAAGTGCATCTGCATTCATAAATGCTTGAGCTGCTTTGATAGTTTCATCCATTACACCTGTCTTCGCAAAGTTCATGAATGACCTGCGATAATCCATCGAATTGAAGGGATCGTCATCGACAGCTTTCCCTGGTTCGAAAGTTGAAGCCTGAGGATCATCAATGACTACTTTCTGACCTTTCATTGCATTCAAGTTTGCTTGCATCTTCGCAAAATTCTCAAATGATGCATCCAACTCTTTAATTTCCTTTTCCTTGGCTGCAAAGCCTTCAGTGTCACCGCCAGCAACCAGCTGCTCAGCTTCAGCCAACAGTGTGTTTCTAAGTTCCAGATACTCTTTCTTGTTTTTAAACATTTTGTTCTCCTTTCAGTCTGAGCAGATTCAATCTTGCTTCAGCAATTTTGTTGTTTGGGTTCTCCTTTGAGTTACGCATTTTCTCGATGACCTCTTGTGGCAACATCATCGAATTTATGCCAGCGACCAAAACCATGTTATCGTCATACATGATCTCGTCGACAAAGCCTTTTTCCTTCGCCTGTTGAGGTGACAGCCAGGTTTCCTTGTTCATCAACTCAAGCAATTCCGCTTCAGTCAGTCCAGTCTTTAGTCGATAGGCATTGGCCAACGTTTTTATTGTAGTTCTCCAGAACTTCACTCATATGAGCCATATCTCTGTAATCACCGGTTGCAACATTCGATACATTATGAATCATAATTTGAGCGGTTGGTGCGATTTTCACTATATCACCCGCCATTGCAATAATTGAAGCAGCGCTCGCAGCTACACTTGTCACTATGGTTGTCACCTTGCCCTTGTGGCTCTTCAATGCACTATAAATGTCAGAACCAGCCCAAACCGAACCACCGGAACTAGATATCTCCACATCAACATTCTTGCCTTTTGCGTCATCAAGAGCTGCAATGACATCTTTCGGACTTGTCGCATCAATTCCGAACCAGTCATAAATCCATTTGTCACCGTTATCGATAATTACACCATTAATCCGTATTGGCATTCGTTTCACCTCCTACAATTGCTGTATCTAATCGTCTAATTGGCTTGTCTCCACCTTCAATTGGTCCCATATTCAGCACATGACGCCATTCATTCGGCGTCATCGCACCGCGATCGACCATCTGAAGCAAATTAAGTTTTGTTCCCATTGATGCATACTGAAGATTAGATGCTTCAAAATAATTCTGTTTCCAAATCCTCTTTCTTTGCGTGAAAAAGCTTCCTGGTATACTCACCAGCAAGCTGCATTGCATCGGGCTCTATCTCTGATTCATAATATGAGTTCCATTCATCTTCTGTCCATTTACTTTGTACAATCTTTTCATTCGTATTGAAAAAATCGTAAATTCTCCTTATTGATCGGTCCATCTGTGCTGCATTTGGTACATACGATTCTGGCTTTATTTGCTCCAGATCATACTTTGCATCCACTCCAGCAGCTCCTCCTGAGTTTGAATCAATTGACAAATAACTCTTAACAAAATCATCTACCGCTTCTTTGATGTCTTCTGGTCTTGTGGTTTGTGTAAACTTTAGCAACCATTTTAGAACATTACTATTCTGGATTGCTTTCACAACACCTTGGTCTGTTGTCGATATGATGTCCATTACCGACTTTAACACTTCAATCGGACTTTCACCAAACATATCATCTGTATTGAAATCGCGCCTAATGTGAATCACATCACTATACGGAACATCTTCTGCTTACCATTTACAAACCAGAATTTAAGTGAAATGTCACCAGAATCGTTATAAATAGTTTCCGCAGATTGGCAGGGTATTGGATACACCTGCATAGGGTATCCATTTTCATCCCTTACAATCAGTGCAAAGGCATTACTATTAAGCATTAGCTGTGTAGCAAGTTTTTCTTGCATCACTTGCCCTGTCATGTAAGGATTTGGTTCCTCCAGTAGAAATCTCATGTACGGATCAGGATTGATTTTCAGCTCATTATGTCCTTGTCGGATATGTTTCGCAAGTAACTTTCCAACTGCCTTTGCTTTTGGACGAATACATGCCCGGATGATATCAGACTTGTACATGTTTCCGTTCCAGCTGTAAAATCCGTTGCCCCTATCAGTCACCATCTGAATTTTGTACCCTTTATTTTCAGACAGATTGAATAGTCGTTGTATGAATCCCATATGTCACCTCCTCCTAAATAATATTCTTATATTCTGTCATCTTGTCTTTCAGAATGACATATGCATCTAAAAGCGCCGCAGTTCCATCTATCCGCCTTCTTGGATTACTTGTTTTGATGGGCTGTATGTTATCGTTCTTATCTACATCCACTGCTGTATTTGTCAGACACCACTTATCGATTGGATTATTGTTGTAATTTATTAGCTTACTTTCAAGATCCGCACCCAAATTTTTCATTGGACCCGAAAGAGTCTTCTTACCCTGGAATACTTTGATCATGGATTCTTTCCCGAAGTACCCTTTCATCTCTTCGACCCAATACTCTGCTGACCATGCATCATATCCAATCCAAGGAATATATATGTCATCTTGTTCCTGTACTTCCACAAACCACTCTGTTACATACTTTGGATGAACTGTATTCCCTGGTGTCGTTCTTAGAATATCCAGATCTCGCCATAGATTGTAAGGTATCTTGTCCTCAAGCGTTCGTTTCTCAAGAAGATCTTCAGGAAGCCAATACATTGATTTAACATAAATCGTTGGATCATTCTTAACCATGAATATAACTTTCGCTGCTGTCAGGTCAGTAGTACTTGATAAGTCTGTACCTCCAATACCATATCGTGGTTTAAGTTCCGACAAAGCAAAAGTTGCGGGATTATAAACCTGTTCAAATGTCAGCCATGCTTCCGTAGTAGTTTCACGGATATTGAATTCCTTACAGACAAGGTTTTTAACGAGCAATGGATTTTCTTTCGCCTTATTCACCTTTGCACGAAGCGTTCCAAGATTTTTTATCGTCCCCAATCCTGGATTGGCTTTTTTCCAAGAGTTCTCATCAGTCCATTCTTTGCGATCATCCAACTCATAAATAAACGCTAAGAACCTTTCATCCTTGTATCCTTCAGGATCTTCATACCCGTTAATTACTCTTTCAGCCTCGTTGTACTTATTGTCGTATAAATCCTCTCGGATTGTTCCTGCTGTCGATGTTATAAGAATCAAAGGTTGCTCTCTTGCAGTAACACCATCAGCAATAATATCGTATAAAGCCATACCATTTTTCCACTGATGTATTTCATCCATCAGAGCTCCATGTACATTCAATCCATCAAGAGTATCCTTGTCACTCGCCAATGGTTTAAATGTACCTTCATTCTTTGGACATTTAATCTCACTTACCAAAGACTTAGTCTTTTTCTTAGTGAAGGTGATTTATTCCTCATTCTTCCTGATTCAGACCAAATGATTTTAGCTTGATCCTTCTTTGTGGCTACCGCATATACTTCCGGACCTGGTTCTCCATCTGCGATCAATAAATATAATCCAATTGCCGAAGCCAGCAACGACTTCCCATTCTTTTTGCCAACAATCAACATCACTTCTCGATACTTTCGATTGGCTTCAATATCAATAAAACCAAACATTGCTGCAATCATTGCTTTTTCCCAGAGTTCTAGGATGACAGGATTCCCACCCATCTTTCCTTTTGAATGCCTGCAATACCCTTCAATGAATCTGATAGCATGATTTGCACGTTTTTCCGAATAAAAATAGAGACCGTGTTCATCAAGGTCTCTTACAAGTTTTTTATATGTGAGTCTTACTTTACGGCTGACGATTTCTTCACCGGATTCAATTTTCAGCCAGTATTCTCGAATCGGATTCGTCATATTTCATCACGGTTATTGATAAAATCATCAAATCCGTCATCGTCATATGCATCCGGCCTGCTTTTGACTAGACACTCAAACAGCTGTTTCATTACTGCCAGGTGATTCTTAACAAGTGTATTGTATATTTCAACTTCTGGACTCTTTTTCGTCCCCCATTGATTGGCTCCGTTCTGATATTCAGACACATAGCCTTTTCTGTTGATGTCGTTCTGAAGCTCATCGAGCGAAACATCCATGAAAGCAGCCTTTTCTATCAGCGATTTTGAAAGTCTCTTCACATCATCTGGCATATCCTTGAACAATCGATTTAATGCCCGTATTTCTTTCTTGATCTTTTCTTCCTTGGTCAGTTCTTTCTTTCTCACGATAGAATCACCTCTCTTTCATGACCACACCCCCTCTCGTGTGAAGGCGTGCATTAAATGTAAGTACCCCCCTCGGTCCTTCGTGACCGCCCCACAGCTTATTTTAAGGGGGGACTATGAACATTCCGAACCAAGTCGCCTTTTTCATCAAACATCAATCCGTCCGCAGTCACACCATACTTCTCGTGGTGTTCTCTGTTGTGACACTCCTGACATTCAAACTTTAGATTATCCCAACCTAATGCGATATATGGATCACTAATATTCACTGGTGTGAGCTCTTTGATATGGTGAAGTATTTTCCCTGGTACTATCTTGCCTTTATTCAAACACGTCTCACACAATCCATTGACACTCTTAACATATGCTTGTCTACATTTTCTCCATGCAGCCGATTTGTAAAAAGCCTTTGCAAATTCTTTTGCCATATACATCACCACACTAGAAAAGAGCCCTCTCGGACTCTTTATCAAGGATTATAGGAGGCAAACTCATTCATGAAACTTTACCTGCTAATATATTAACACAAAAAACGGGACATTTCGGGACATGTTATTTTTTCTAATGCTTTGCGCCCTATCCTCTTGCACTGCCTTTCACTGTAATTCATAGCACTGGCAACCATATACCACTTCATGTTCTTTATATTCTTAAACTCGATAATCATACGTTCTTCATGGTCAAGCATATCCAACCACGAAAGAATCAGCTGCCTCTTCGAGTAAAGCTCACTCAGCCTCTTGTTCCAATATTCCAATGACTTGCTCACTTCTTCAACTCTTTGAAATGCATTGTATGTTGCATCGGACATGACAGACGTTCCTCCCACAGCCTCTTCACTGTAGTCGATTGCCGACAGCTGTCTCGCTGCATCAATCGTATCTTTGCATATCTCAATTTCTTTGTTCGCCTCTTCAATGGATCTCACTATCCAGTTATAATCTCCTAGCAGCTTTATAACTTCTCTCTTCTCCATCCTGCCTCCTTCAAGATATACCAGGAGCAGTAATCAGACTCCTGGTTGTGAAAATATCCTTTGGTTTGCATGTTACTGGCTTAACCTGATTACTTTGTGAATACGGATAGGTTAAGCAAATGGCTTATATATAAATCCTTACGGATCCATATCGAATTCTTCTTCCAGCCAGTCAGCCTCTTCACTCTCCATTGACTGGCCAGTCTCTTCAAACGTCATCTGGTACCTGCTGATATCTATCCTTGCATTCTTGAGGTCTAAAAGCAGCTCCTTGATAAGCACTCCCTCAATCACAATGATCATTATCAGAACCAGAATGAATATCACAATACCTCCCCACGACATCAGACCACCTACCTAACCGGGCAAACACCACCGGCACAATCCGGATTGGTATTGTTCGTCAACACTTGATAATATCCATCGTCTTGCTCTTCCAGTTCACATCCAGGTGTCGGCTTGCCTTTAATCTTGTCATACTTGATATTGTGAATCTCATTATGCTCATCAACAGCCATCACGTCCGGGTTATTTACACTTGTTACTGTCATCATCTTATCCTCCTCAATCTCAATCATCACTTTTATATTGCTGCCTGCTTTTCGTTTCTCCTGCTTTCTTCGATATGCCGGCATCAGCATGTAGTACACAGAGTTCACACTGACATTCGTCTTTTCTGCGATTTCTGTGACTGTTCCAATAGCCACGCACGATTCACCTTTGTATAAAGCATAAATTCTATCCATCTTCGTCATGCTTGCACCTCTTCGTCAGAATTATCGTACCCTTTCCACGCTTGCTGACAATCTCACAGTCATTGTTCTTCGCCCACTCCATCAGATGTTCCTTGAAGCAAGATGCCCATACTCCATGATTCTTGCAGATTTCACCAAGCGCCAGCACCTTGTTTTTTGGTAATATCTCAATCAGCTCATTGTACTTTTTCTGCAGCTCTTTCTTATTCCTCGGAGTGGCTTTTCTCATCATCTGATCAATATCAAGGAATCCGCTTACAACAGCATCATCATATCTCTTGTCATCCAACTCGAAGAACTCTTCAACAGTCATTTCTCTGTACCCCACTATTTACCTCCTAAATCCTATAATCCAAAATCACTCTCGTCATGTTCTCAAGAAAATCCTGCAGATCCTCACCGGATATCTCGACATCCAGCCATAGTTTTACTGTTGTATCTTGCCTCTTCCCTTTGTCAAATTCCGATACCACTTCAACCTCACAATCCGCCAGCAGATGTAATTCAGTCTTTGTCATCAGTACACCTCGATATGCATGCTTTCAAACCGATCTTTCTTGTATGTGGTGAAATTGCCAGGTCTTTGATGTGCAATGTATTCACACGGTTGAAGCGCAGTCAATGTTTCGTATTGGCCATAGATCAATCCGAGCACACCATGTTCTTTCCAGTGCTTCTTGACCTTGTAACCCTCTTCCTCGATAAATCTGACGATATCTGATTCATTGTCACCGTCATACATAATGGCGTAGAATGCATTAAGTTTGCGTTTCCATGCTCTCTTCTTCATACTTGCTCCCTTCATCCATTGCATCGTTTGCCAATCTGTCCGCCCATTCGTTGTGCTTAATACCACTGTGACCTTTGACATGAATCGCCTTCAGGTCCATGAATTTCTGTATCCAGTGATCCAGCTCCTGCCAGAGTTCCAAGTTCTTTATGTCTTTATTCTTGGATTTCCATCCACTGGCTTTCCAATTCTTCATCCACCGGTTAATTCCCTGGACAACATAGGTGCTGTCGGAATATAGGATAACCGGTACCCGTCTGTATCCTAGTCTGATTGCTTTCAATCCTTTGAGTGCTGCAGTCAATTCCATCCGGTTATTGGTCGTATCCCTGGAGAAACCCTTGAGCTCCCTGTAATGCTTACCCGATATCATGACCACACCATAGCCACCAATGTTTTTCTGAGATTATTGCCTCGGCAGCCGCCATTACAATATATTTCAACCATCTGCTTCATGTGATCACTCCAATCTCCTGCCGAACAGGTTATGTTTAACTTCTGGTACCCGTCGTTGTTTAATCAATTCGTCAACCAGAACAATAATTTCGATGATGTCCCGCTCCAGGAATTCCTCAAGCTCACGAAGTGTTGCACCTATATGAATCAGCTTGACGGCTGCCTCGATATCTGTATCCTCAAAGGTCCAATCAAGATCATTGCCCACTATCACCATTGCCATGCTCTTCCAACCTCCTTCTCATGGCTTCACGTTCCAAAGCTTCGTAGTCATACTGCCGCTGGTTGTAGTCATTAAATCCAGGTTTGCTTTGTGTTTGCGAGTTCGACGGCCTCTTCATCGAATCAGTTTCAAAGACTCCCTTCCAGCCATTTGTTATTGACTCATGCAACACTTCAATCTTTTTTCTGTTCATCCGTTGTCATCTTATGCAGCTTCGACAGCAGCCTCTTCACAGCCAGAGCGGTCATAGGACTCTTAATCGCCTTCCGATGTTCAACAAATTCAACAACTGCCTCTTTCAGTTCTCGAGAGACCTGTTCTTCGACAAACAGATTGTCCAACTCATTCTTGAAGTCCGCCTTATTCTTTTTATTCTTATCATTCTTATCATTCTTATCATTCTTGTTTATGTTCTTTTGATGTTCCTTTGATGTTCCTTTGATGTTCCTTTGATGTTCCTTATGTTGTACCTTTTGTTGTTCCTCTATTTGGTGAACGTCCCAATTTACAACGGTTACAATGGTATATTTTGTTGTTCTTTCGGTTGTTACCATTTTCCGCTTTTGTAAACCGTTTAAGAAGTTATTGACGCGCTTTCGTGACCAGCCCCATCGGTCGGCCATTTTTAGCATTGACCACAAGGTTTGACCAGGTTTTACAACGACTATTTGATTGCCTATTACGACTTCATTTTCTTCATGATTCACCCTAAGAAGAATATCAACCCAGGCTTGTCCCTTAGTGAATTTCTCACCTTTCCATAACGGATGATCCATCAATCGACGGTGAATTTTTATCCATCCTTCATCCATTGCATATCACCCTCTTTCCAGGTATTTTTTCTCTATTCCAAAGACTTTGTATTTATCTAGAAAAGTATCTACACCGAGCTTATGGGCCTCTTCATGATGCACTGCACATATCTCAATTATTTCATGCTCATCATCCAGCTCATCACGATAGACTTCATATCGATTTCTACCCATACCAATGGCATCCAGGTGATGATCCTGGCCCGGTTTACCACATATGCAGCACACTTTATACCGATAGCACATAGCAAGAAATGAGAACTCTTCGTCTACACGCAACAAAGCCGGTTCCGAAAGCGGTATTTGCCATTCCAGGCAATATTCTATCAACGTGTTGATAAAACTCCTTGCAGTGGATACAGAACAGGTTGACAGACTAAAATAATCGCTTCCAGTCCTGCAGATGTGCCAGTACTTCATGATCTCCTTCAACACTTCAGGTACGTGCCCTACATGCTTGGACATATCCGCAATGGTAGCGTAAATCTTCCTGCGCTGGTCGGCGGTAATGGTCCGTCCGTCATCAATTTTAAGCACGACAGACGGAGCCCCTTCCGAGGCATATCTATTCATTTTTGGTATGTGTTTGGGAATTACGATACTTAAGACCGTTGTACTCTCCTTGTACTCATATCCCTGAATATTGCCATACTCTTCCATTGCCTCTTCATCCTTTTCGTGCTAAACTTTGATGTAACTCATATGCGGAACAATTGCATGTAAGCGGTTTTTCTATATGGGTTTCAAGAAGCTTGCACGACTGGGATTCCGCCAAGAATTTATTACAGTTCGTGCAGCTTTTTACAGGTATCACTCTTTTTCGTATATGTACACCTAAGCCATTACATACTGAACATTCAATGAACTTGTCATTAACGCCCATTACCGAGCCAGAACCTTTACACTCAAAGCACGGTACTGAATATTGATTCAAAAGCCACTTGTGAAACTGATCCGGAGTCACCAACCCGGCTATCATCTTTCCGCTCTCTGTGATGATCCGTTCCATGTCCTGTTCGTTCAAATGTCATCCTCCTTTGTCCTTTGGCCTCCATGTATCTCTTTACCGGAGGTATCGTCTTATGTATCTCTGAGATGTAACTATATGATTGTCTGATATATGCTTCTGCCTCTTCTTTGTTTGCCGGCAAATAATAACCACCTTTACCGGTATTCGAAAGAATCGGATACACTTCTCTTGCTTCATGAATCATTTCTCTCAGTTTCCGGTCACTGACTTTCAGCTGTTTCATCAAATCTCTACGTGATATTGCATCATCTTTGCCGGTAGGTATCATTTCAACAAGATCCTCTAGTCGTCTATCCATACTCCCTCCTTGGTATATATCTCTTCGATAATCTGATTGCAGTCATCGATTTTGATATACATGTTCTTCTGTTTCACATCAGTCTTATATAGCGTGGCTCCAGCAAGCATCAACAGCATGATCATCACAAGCAAGTAAACTATCATTATCCACATCCGGACTTTTGTTCTCATCCTTATCACCTCTTTCTCTGTACAAGCTCTGGCTTTATCCACTACACTCTTACTACTACAATGCCTCTTCACCGCTTTTCTAATCTCCTTCCTTGATGGTCGGAGATCTGTTTTTACGTGATGTAAGAAATCGTGATATATCAAATTTGCAACCTCCATTTCTTCGTTAATGCCCTATATTGCCTGCTTAAATATTTTGAGTTACAATTGTTCTAAGGGTGAGAGTGATAATAATTAATTATTGGAGGTAACTATGCCAACAAAACTTTTTGACGACATAAACACAACTGATGGTGAGGAAGAGTTTATAAGTAACGTACTCAAAGATGACAAGCTTCCTACCACTGCCAATATTCATCAACAAAAAGCCCAAACATTAGCCATTTTTCGACTAGCTAAAGAAATTGAAAACTCAACAATATCTAACGATAAATCATCAAGAGCAATGTTATTCCTTACATTAGCCCTTGTATTTGTAGGTGTTGGTCAAATATTAGTCGCTTTTCTTAAATAAAAACATTTTCACTCTCACTCAAACTTCGTGAATGCCTCATATTTTCGGGTTGTCGTGGATGTTACCGATCACTTCAAGAAAATCATGCGTATTCTCCAACAACAGCCATGCATCTTCATCACTGTTCAAAGGTCTGTATACGAACTTGCCATGAAGCCATTCAACATACCATTCGTCTCCATGCTGCATAACAATATCACCCTCGAATATCATCTTATGATTCCTGTCTTTGAAAGTCGTGCATTGGCAAAGGGTTTCTGAGTCGATTTCATATTCATAATCGATATCATCAGAATAAACTCCAATAAAATGCCTGCCATGAGCCTCATAATAATACCCAGTTACCCATTCATCTTCAGATTCAATGCTTCTTGCTTTGATTAAAAATCGTTCGTTCATCCTTGCCTCCTTCTTGACCCCAGTGAACCAAGTTGTTTTGCTGTTTAATTGCCTGCTGCTTGATTTTGCAATGTCTGCCTATGCAATCACAGCGATAATACTTACACACCCCAAAGAAAAACCATTTCCTGTGTTTACACATACAACTCTCCTTCCTAAAACCGGCTATTGCGATTCTATTAACTTTGTTCATCTTCTTCAATGAATTTAATTTCAACATCAATTACATCATTTTCATCATTTTCATCATCTTCATTGTCTATTTTTGATAACATAGTATTTGATGAAAGGGGGTGAGTATAAATGGTGTATTCAATTACATATGACCTAAAAAAACCAGGAAAAAATTATGATGATTTGTATGATGCAATCAAAAAACTAGGTAGTTGGTCCCACTATCTCGATTCAACATGGTTAGTTTCAACGCATCATAGTGCTACAGAAATAAATGATAAACTGAAAACTATCATTGATAAAAATGATAGTCTATTCATATCTGAAGTCACAAAAATAACACTGGCTGGATGAGCCAAGATTTCTGGAATTGGTTAAATGAACACCTATAGACCTCACCATTCACTGGGCATTAATTCTATGTGCCCAGTGGATATTATATTTTGAACTTTCATCTACATCAAAGCGGTCTATCGTTCATCTTCCTTGATTAGCGTTATCTTGCCTTTTCTGATTTTGTCACTGGTTTCTAGTTTTCCCATTGTCCGAATGCTATGTTCATCAATTGATACCTCATACTGGTCTCCATGATCCGCAAGTATCCTGATGCATTCACCACGTTCTACATGTAGGTAAGTCTTGCCAACTTCCAAGAATACATCCATATCAAATCCTCCTATCACTCCAAACAAACAGAAAGCTCTGCGCATCATGAACAGAGCTTTTATACAAATTAGCTATAACATCACGTTTCAGATTATCTAGCAAATTCTGTGTATATTGTCTGTACCTGATTTGAATATCTGGTCTGTCATTCATATTGCAATTCCGGCTTCTTTCAACTTTTTAGCCAACTTAATGTCAATGGCCTCTTCTTCACTTTCAACATCTTTCTCAAAGTATTCAAGAATCGCTCTACCGGTTGTAGACTTTTCCTTTGCTCCACCACGGTGTCTCAATCCATCTTTGAACCATGAATAAACTGTTGCTGAAGAGAATCCAGATAATTCAGCTAAGTCGCCTGCTGTATAAATAGTATTGGGATCTATTTGGAACATACATTTCACTCCATTCTTTGATCAATTATTGTTTACAAATGCTCATTACAGAGCAAGCAGTTTATACATTGGTACCATCTCCATCCATTTCTTCGAAATCAGTATAGCTATCAAAGAGATAATCAATCGTTAATCCAGGAAAAACTTTGTTCTTTATGTTGTACATTTCTATTCTTGTGAACTCAGTTCTGCCATTCATTTTGTTCCTAAGCGTGTCATATTTCATGCCTATGCCGACTGCAAGTTCTTTCAAGTTAATATCATTTCGAGCAAGTTCGGCATTCAAGTTACTGAACATTAATTCACCACCTTTCACTCTACCATGTATGGTAGTTCATTTGCAGTATATACCCTGTATGGTAATTTGTCAACTGCTGGCGTGAATATTTTTATGTTGTATGGTATTTTTTTTACTTTACACCATATATAAGAAGTGGTATATTTAACTATGCAGGGAGGTGTTGAAGTGACTTTTACTGATAAACTTGAACGTATGATGGCAGAAAAAGAATTAATCGAGCTGAATTATCAAGACAATCTGGAGTACCATATACAACAATCGTTAATTTCTATGAAAAGGGAACAGATAACATTAAACTTTCAACATTAAAGAAAATTTCAGATTACTTTAATTGTAGTCTCGATTATTTAGTTGATGATAATGTTACTGATCCAACTCCTGTTTATGAAATTGAAACAATTGCAGCTCACCACGAAGGAAATGAGTGGACAGATGAAGAATTAGAAGAAATAGAAAGATTCAAAGAATTTGTAAAGATGAGAAGAGCACAAAAAGAAAAGGAATAAGTAGGTGAGTATTTAGTGACATATGAGGAACTGCTTCTCGAGTACACAGTTGAGGGACTGGAAGTACACGAGATGGAAATGATTAACAAGGGTTTATACGCTGATGGCGTTATTGCAATCAAAAAAGACCAATCAACGACTGAAAAAAAATGCATTCTGGCTGAGGAAATTGGCCATTACCTTACATCTGATGGAAATATCCTTGATCAAGGAAATGTTGAGAACATCAAGCAGGAAGACAAAGCCAGAGGATGGGCTTATTTCAGAGTTCTGGATCCTGTCGGATTTGTTTTTGCATATAAAGCCGGATGTAGATCACGACATGAAATCGCGGAATACTTAGATGTGACTGAAGAGTTTTGCAGGAAGCAATTGGATATTTCAAGCGGAAACATGGCTTGTTTTATCGTATAAACAAAAACTACTTAATCACATTTGAACCACTTGGTGTCCTGGAAATGTTTGACTAAGAAGGGAGGTCCATAAGGACCAGAGTGGAGGGTAATTAATAAGGAGGTAACAATATGAGGAAAGTACTATTGATTTTTTTTCACAATTATTTTTATTATGACAACATTGTCAGCAATAGTTTCAGGAGACATGGCAACAATAATGCCTTCTCTTGTTATCACTGGCATACTTTGTTATATAACTTATAGCAAAGTGGTCAAGTCAAAATCAGAGAGGCAACTTGTGGAAAACGTTTTGAGAAGCAATGAAAAAAACAGAAAAACATCAAAGCGACCAACGCTATGATACTTCGATAAGCACTGGCAACATACAAGAGAAGTATCGAAAGAAAACTGCCTTTGTTAAAGAGTACGTTGTTATAGATTTCGAAACAACTGGATTATCCGCAAATGAAGATGAAATTATTGAGATTGGTGCAGTTAGATTCAAAAATGGTGAAGTAGTTGAAAAATATTCACAGTTAATCAAACCTACCAATCCCATAAGCGAATTCATCACCAACCACACTGGGATTACGAACGACATGACAGAAGATGCACCCAGTATCAACTCAGTTCTTTCTGAACTAATAATGTTTATTGGTGATTCTGTAATTGTAGCTCATAACGCTAGTTTTGATATGAAATTTTACTTGGCTGCAATCGCAAACTCTGACATTGATCATTACGTCAATAATCAGGTTTCGGATACTGTAGCTTTAGCAAGAAAATACTACCCTCATTTAAAAAAATCATAAACTGCCAACTCTAAAAAAAATCATTAGGATTGGACCAATACGATTCGCATCGTGCAACCGATGACTGTATTGTTACAGGTAAAGTATATTGGGCATGTAAGCAATTGAAGGAAACTCAAGATAGAATTCTAAAAGAGAATAAAAACGTACCAACCGAAGAATTATAAGCAATCAAAAACCGTTCCTGTTGGTGCAGGAACGGCTCTGATACATCATAACCACAGGGTTTAGATGCTGTACTGCTTTCGCAAATTTAGTATAGCACTCATAACCCTTGTTAAGCAAGGGCTTTTTTATGCCCGGAAGGGAGCGATGCTATGGGATCCATTAAACAGAACGGCAAAACCTATACTATTCGATACGACTTACCAGGAAGCACCAAAAAGAAGCGGAAGCAGAAACAGATATCAGGATTTAGATCACAGAAGGAAGCAGCTGTTGCACTCAAACACATCGAGTCAAAGATTGCACTTGGAATTATGAAGGAGCAGCGACTCGATACAGTTGGTGACGTAGTTCAAAGTTGGTTTAAGAACAAGGTCATAAACGTGAATGCACCTGGTACCATCGCCTTTTATGAAAACTACATTACGAACTACATAGAAGGCATCATTGATGAACTGAAACTTTCCACTATCAAAGTAGCAACTATTACCAAGTACTATGACCAGCTGAGGGCAAACGGCGCTTCTGTCAGCACCATCGACAAGCTTCACAAGACTCTACGAGCCGCATTCTATTACTGCTATCAACAGGAGCTGATCAACGACAAGTTTATGGACCGAGTTAAGATAGAACGCTACCAGGCGAACAAACTTAACGATTCCGAAAACTACTGGACACCGGATGTCATCAAAAAGCTCTGCCTCTTCTTGTAGACAGTCCCATATACTTCAATATTTACTTGTCAATTCATCTTGCTTTACGGGCTGCTGAGACAGCAGGACTGACGATTTCAGACATCAAGTTCGATAAAGGGTACATGATTATCAAAAAGTCGTTGCAAAAGATATATGGACCTATCAGAGGGCAATATCTGGACCTTATAGGAGATGGAATCATATTGAAGGAAACCAAAGGTAGAGATGTGCGTGTTTTGCCCATCACCAAGGACATGAAAAAACATTTGCTTAGACGAATTACTGAAATCAATGACTCAAAACTATACAACAACTACAACCACCAGTACGACAGTTATTTGAGTCTTTACTCAAACGGTGACATCATCACTGACGAACGGATCACGAAGCGCTTTGCCATTGACATGAAGCACTTACATAAGAAGGATCCATCGATACCCATCATCACTTTTCATGGACTTCGGCATTCATGTGCATCCTGGTTATTGTACAAAGGTGTGGATATGAAAATCATTCAGGAAATACTCGGACATTCCGATTTGCATCTGACATCGGAAATATACACACATATCAGTCTGGAACAGAAACTGGAAGCTTTGAACAGACTTCAAGGATAGAAAACATGAAACGGTGTGCATTTCGTGTGCACGAAAGACTTTGAACACAGATTCACACCGCTTTCTGCGCACAAAGAAAAAGCTCCAAACCCTTGTATTTAAAGGTTTGAAGCTCTTCATGCGGGTGACAGGAGTCGAACCTGCACACCGTAAGGCGCTAGATCCTAAGTCTAGTGCGTCTGCCAATTCCGCCACACCCGCTTGGTGAAGTTATAAGCGGCATCTCCCTGCGTCAGCCGGCGACTTGCCTGCGGTTGTGTACATGGTGTACACGCCCTTGACTCGTCTTTGGCTTCCTTGTGATATACCGTTTCTATCATCCACAGGCAAGCCTGTGAGATGGATGATCAGGTATATCTTTTAAAAAAGTGCCATTCATAAAAATGAGGCACCGGGGACTCGAACCCCGGACACCTAGATTAAAAGTCTAGTGCTCTAGCCGACTGAGCTAGTGCCCCATATGACTGGGCATACTGGATTCGAACCAGTGAATGCAGGAGTCAAAGTCCTGTGCCTTACCGCTTGGCGAATGCCCATTAGTCTCGTCTCATTCTTCAGCAATCTTGCGGCGTCAGCCTTCGAACCGTCTGCGGTTATGTACACAGGTACACGCCCTTGCCGCTTCTTCGACTTCCTTGCAATATTACTAAATAATGAACCGATACATTTTGTATGTATTAAACTGCTTTTGCGCTTACGCGCTAGGGTGGATAATGGGGCTCGAACCCACGACATCCAGAACCACAATCTGGCGCTACTACCAACTGAGCTATACCCACCATATAAACGTGCCTGCAGGGATTCGAACCCGGGACACCTGGCTTAGAAGGCCAGTGCTCTATCCAACTGAGCTACAGGCACAAATTGTTACTTACTTATTTTTATGCCTATTTCATCATCAAGGATAAAAATAAGCGGGTGATGGGAATCGAACCCACGTATCCAGCTTGGAAGGCTGGTGTTCTACCATTGAACTACACCCGCAGATGTAAGTCGGGGTGACAGGATTCGAACCTGCGGCCTCCTGAACCCAAATCAGGCGCTCTAGCCAAGCTGAGCCACACCCCGATGTCATCATCGGCTGCGTCCCTGTCATCTCGTGTCAACTTCAGACGCAAGTGATATTATACACACAATAATGAGGGATGTCAACACTTTCAGAAGTTTTTTGAATTCCTCCAAAGTCCCATGAATACAGGCTTTGTCGTCAATTTGAATTATCGCGAAAGTTGGATAATCTGAATTCCTCGGCAGAGAAATGCTGCCCGGATTCATGATCAGCGTATCCCCCTCATACTCCATCAGAGGAATATGGGTATGGCCAAAAAGTATGCAGTCATACCCTTCCTCATTGGCAAGAAAACGCAAATGGTCCAGTGAGAATTTCACACCATGGTTGTGTCCGTGGGTGAGAAAAAAACGTTTGCCGAGAACTTCCACTACCCGGCTCGAAGGAGCCGCGATGGAATAGTAATCGCAGTTTCCCGTCACGTAATGGATCGGAATGTCCAGAAAGGACTCCAGGTCCTGTGCGTCACTCACCAGGTCCCCCAGGTGGAAACATGGTCAAGGTCCGTTATTTGCTGGATTAAATCGATTGCAGTGGATATTCTTCTGTGGGTGTCGCTGATTACAAGTATCTTATACATGACTCACTAACTTTCCTTCAGATTCTCTTTCATTTTTTCGTGCATGAGGCGCAGCGCATTGCCCCTGTGGCTGATGCTGTTCTTGAGGTCCGGCTCCATCTGTGCCGTCGTCATGCCGTATGCGGGCACAAAGAAGATTGGATCATATCCGAAACCGTTGCTGCCGGCAATCTCATAGCCGATGATGCCTTCAACGGTGCCCCGGACGACTTCCACGCGGCCGTCAGGATAAGCCGTTGCAATCGCGCATACAAACCTTGCGGTACGCTTGTCATCCTCCACGCCGTCAAGCTTGTCGAGGATGATTCTGTTCTTCTCGGGATAGGGCGTATCCCTCCCAAGATACCTGGCCGAATAGATTCCCGGCTCCTTATTCAGATAGTCGATCTCAAGCCCTGAATCGTCCGCCATGACGATTTCACCGCAGACTTCCATGATCTCTGTCGCCTTCTTGACCGCATTCTCCTCAAAGTCGTTCCGTCTTCGACAACATCGATATCGATGCCCGCCTCTCCCATGGAAACCACTTCGTAGGGAAGGTCCTTCAAGATCTCTCTGACTTCCACCATCTTATGAGCGTTTTGGGTTGCAAAATGACTTTATTCATATCCTCACCTATCCTTCCAACACTTTTCGCTGCGCTTCCTGAAGCATCACGTTTCCTTTTTCGGCAAGGTCCAGCAGCTGATTCAGCTCATCCCTGGTGAAGGAGCCGTCTTCGCCCGTTCCCTGTACCTCGATGAACGCATTTTTGTCAGTCATGATGATATTCATGTCCACTCTCGCCTTGGAATCCTCCTCATAGCAGAGGTCAAGCATAGGCTGGTCGCCCACGATACCGACACTGATGGCCGACACCATGCCGCTGACAGGATTCTCCTCGCAGAGTCCCATCTCAACAAGCTTCTTGCCAGCAAGGGCCAACGCCACATAGCCGCCTGTGATGCTGGCAGTCCTTGTTCCGCCGTCCGCCTGAATGACGTCACAGTCCACGGTGATGGACCTCTCACCAAGCTTCTCAAAATCCACCACTGAACGCAATGCCCTGCCTATCAGGCGCTGGATCTCAACGCTGCGCTTATTCTGCTTCAGTTTGGCAATATCGCGTACAGAACGGTCGTGTGTGGCTCTTGGAAGCATGGAATATTCAGCCGTCACCCATCCTTCTCCTGATTCCTTCTTGAACGGGGGCACCTTCTCCTCCACACTTGCATTGCACAGCACTTTCGTGTTGCCCATATGAATCATCACCGAACCCTCAGGATAGATCACAAAATCCTTAATGAATCCGGTTTCTCTCAACTCGTCAAACTGACGCCCATCTATTCTGGTCATAATGCCCTCTTTCCCGCCGATTATCCAGTCAATTTCGGCATTTTCATATATTTTTCATTTTTATACAAATGCTAATTACCTCGAATACGTTGAACTGGATTCCTTGAACCAAAAAGAGTGCCGACCAGCGGCACTCCCGATGCTGCAAACTTATGTTATTTGCCTTCTGCCAAGTATTTTTCCAATGCTTCAACCGCATCCGCTTCATCACTTCCATCAGCGCTGATGGTAATGGATTCACCTTCAATGACTCCAAGAGACATCATACCCATGATACTCTTTGCATTGACCTTCTTATTCATCACGGTCACGTAGATATTGGACTGGAATTGACTTGCTGCCTGAACAAACAGGGCAACAGGTCGGGCCTCCAAACCTGACGCGAGCTTAACTTCCATTTTCTTTTCAATCATGATATGTCCTCCCTTTTATCTCTCAACTGCTCAGCATAAGCACTGATTTTACGTAATCGATGGTTCACTCCCGACTTGCCTACCTGTGGAGATAACATCTGACCGAGTTCTTTAAGGCTTGCTTCACTGTGTTCCAACCGTATCCGCGCCAGTTCTTCCAATAGTTCAGGAAGCTTTTCCAGTCCGACGGTCTCTTCAATATAAGTGATATCATTGACCTGGCGTACTGCTGCATTGACGGTCTTCTTCAGGTTGGCCGTCTCGCAGTTCACGATTCGATTGACATTGTTCCGCATTTCCTTCAAAATCCTAAGATTCTCAAGTTCCATCAGCGCCAAATGGGCTTCGACCACATTCAGGAATTCAACGATCTGTTTGCCTTCCTTCAGGTAGATGACATGGTACTTCTTCCGTTGGATGATCTTCGCATCCATATCGAAATGATTGACCAGCTCCATCAGCTGCCCGCTGTGGGCTTCATGGGCATCGACAATCTCAAGATGATACGTTTTCTCTGGTTCGCTCATGGATCCCGATGCCAAAAACGCACCCCGGATATAAGCTCTCTTGCAACAGGTTGTACCCACCAGAAGTGGATCGATCCTGTAGCGGACCCTGTCGCCATCCAATAAATGGCATGCCTGCAAACCTTCTTCACTTCATCCTCTTTAAGAATGTAGACGTCATAGACTCTCTTCTTCTTGAGATGATGGCTTCTGCGCATAACCACTTTCAACATTTTATATTAAATGTTTTCTTCAATAATGTAAAGTACTTTCTTGCCACAACGGGATTTTCCGTGTGGACCTTGATTCCGTACTTGCTGTTCGTCTGATTGTACTCGATGCTTCCATTGGTGTTGATGATCGCAGCTATCTCTGCAATCCTGCAATGCCTTGCACTGCCTATGTGTCTGGACAGCTCTTCTTTGACGCTGGATGAAAAAGACATTCCATCACCTCTCATTCGGATATCACTCATTGTACCTCAATTAAGCCTGTTTTTCAATATTACAGACCGATTATCACTTCTGCCAAACGCTTTGCATCATGTCTGACATAACCGGCATTATTGGACCAGATGGCGAACTCTTTTCTGATGACATCATAAGAAGTGTCATCCATCAGGTCATTCTTGACGACAATCGCATCATCTTCCCGGTATACGCACTCGACATCCTCAGCCAGACGTGTGTCGTCAGCCACCACATGATGGATGACATCTCTACCCAGATACTTTTCGATTTCATCGACATGCATCCTCAGTGTGAAGTTATCCGTCTCACCCGGCTGTGTCATGATATTCCCGACATAGACCACTGTTGCATCTGACTTCCTCACCGCTTCACCGATGCCTTCAACCAGCAGGTTGGGAATGATGCTGGTAAAAGACTGCCAGGACCCAGAACAACCAGGTCCGCCTTCGAGATGGCTTTTACGGCCTTTGAATAAGCCTTTGGGCGCTCAGGCACCAGACGCACATCGGAAATTTTCTTCCTGACCACCTTGTTTGTGTACACGATTTCATGCTCACCGAGTATCCTTGTCCCATCCTCATAGGTGGCTTCCAGCTGGACATCCTCCGTGGTGACGGGTATCACCTGGCCTTTGACCGCCAGCACCTCATTGGCTTTTTCAACCGCACACTCAAAACTGCCGTAAATATCCGTCATCGCAGCAAGAAGAAGATTGCCGAGATTCTGTCCTTCAAGGCTGCCTTCACGAAACCGGTACTGAAAGATTTCATTCATCAACGGTTCCGTCTCTGCAAGTGCCAGTATGCAGTTTCTGATATCTCCAGGTGGCAGTATGCCCATATCCCTTCGAAGCATACCGGAACTTCCGCCATTGTCTGCAACCGTTACGACCGCGGTCAGCTTCTTCGTATATTGTTTAAGTCCGCGCAGCATGGTCGACAGTCCTGTCCCACCACCGATGCAGACCACTTTTTCTTAGAATACATGTCTTTCCTTTCAATCAAAGCGCTTTACTTACCCCTGTACGCATCCTTCTCGATGTCCCTGTGGTAGGCATTGACGCTATAGCCATCCGACGAGAGGCCTTCAAACAACCTGTTGGCCAATGTCACGGACCTGTGCTTGCCGCCGGTGCATCCGATACCGATCACCAGCTGATTCTTGCCTTCCTGGACATAATTGGGCAGCAAAAATTCAACCATATCCTTGAGCTTGACAAGGAACTCCTTTGATACATCCCATTTCATCACATAATCCTGGACTTCTTTGTCATTTCCGGTTTTCGCCCTAAGCTCCGGCAAATAGAATGGATTGGGTATGAACCTCACATCAAAGACCAGGTCACAATCCGAGGGTATCCCATACTTGAATCCAAACGACATCACCGTCACAATCAGGTTGTCATAGGATTTCTCTTCGATGAATATCTTCTCGATTTCCGACTTCAGTTCCCTGGTGAGAAGGCTGGATGTATCAATGATGAAATCCGCCCTTCGCTTGGCCTCCTCAAGCAGGGTCCTCTCCTTGACGATGCCGTCTTCGATTCTCCCCTCCACAACAAGGGGATGTCTTCTTCTTGTTTCCTTGAATCGCTTGATCAGCACTTCGTCTCCCGCTTCCATGAATACAAGGTTGATCTTGTATCCTGAAGCCTTCAGCTTATCCACTTCCTGGAAGAGTTCCGTGAAGAACTCGCCGCCTCTGACATCGATACCCAGGCTACATTATTGATACCCGAATCAGGCTGAAGCAGATATCCGCGAATTTGCCGATCAAAGCCGGCGGCAGATTGTCCACGCAAAAAAATCCCAGATCTTCCAGCATCTTCAACACGGTACTCTTGCCTGCACCGGACATGCCGGTGATAATCGAAAACTGCATCTTTCACTCCTTATATCTCACCTATGATCTTGACCTCTCGCTCCAGTTCCACTCCGTACTTGTCCTCGACGGTTTTCTGTATATGTTGAATCAGACGGTAAACGTCATCAAAACTCGCATTTCCGTTATTGACCACGAATCCACAGTGCTTATCCGACACCATGGCATCACCGATATGGTAACCACGCAGACCTGCATCCATGATCAGCTTTCCCGCATAGTACCCTTCCGGACGCTTGAATGTGCTTCCTGCACTCGGCAGTTCCAGCGGCTGCTTTTCTTTCCTTCTGGAATTGAAATCCAGCATCTTCGCCTTGATCTCCTCAAGACTCCCTTTTTGCAGTTCCAGTTCCGCTTCAAGGACGATGTAACCGTTATCCTGCAGCGCACTGTGCCTATAGGTCATCCCAAGCTCTTCATGATGGAATTCACGCAGATCACCGTCATAATTAACGGCTGTGACCCGTCTCACCACCTGCTTCATCTCGCCTCCGTAGGCACCGGCATTCATATATACCGCACCTCCAAGGGTACCCGGTATCCCGGATGCGAATTCCAGGCCGGTCAGGCTCCCAAGAGCCGCTTTAGAAGCCAATGATGCCAGGAGAATGCCTGCTCCGGCCACAATCCTGGTATCCTCTATGCTGATATGGTTGAAATTGCGAAAAACACTGATCACAGCACCGCGATAGCCTTTGTCCGTCACCAGCAGGTTACTGCCGTTGCCCAGGATAAAACGTCGATACCGTTTGACCGGCAGCTTTTCAACAACATTTGCATTTGTTCGTGTGTTTCAGGAATAAAAAAATAATCGCAGGGTCCTCCGATCTTGAATGAGGTATGATACTTCATCAACTCATTTATACGGATCTGGTCATCCCTGAGGAAACCTTTCACTTCAGATAGAAATTCATGGTTCAGATTGTCATTTACAGTCATGTCTTTCTCCTTGCTAATTAAATCCACTCCATTATAACATGTACTCACCGAGAATGGCATATCTAAGGGCAAAAAATGAGTTGACATAACCATGTCAACTCTTAGCTATATTGAGAGGGATCCCAATTATAACAATACTATAAACGAGCAACTATAATATAACTTACTCTTATGGCTCCCGCGTGTAATTTGCGTGTCTTTTGTGTGTCTTTTTTGTAGTCACGCCAATTTTCTGCTATTACTTCAGCCCTCAGGATTCACCTTTACAGGATAAGCTTTCTTCAGTTCTTCGACTTTCTCCATGTAAATCTGCTGTTGTTTCGCCTGACTGAGGTTCGTCTTGATCTGGCTTGATACAACATCGAAAGGCTGAACACTGGCAGGGATGATTTCATCCACAACGATCAGGTGGAAACCGAATTGAGTCTGCACAGGCCCTACAACCGTACCGATTTCAGCCTCGAACGCTGCATCTTCGAATTCTTTGACCATTTGACCTTTTCCGAACTCGCCAAGATCTCCGCCGCGGTCTTTTGAAGGACAGCTTGAGTGCTCTTTTGCAGCGTCTTCGAAGGACTTGCCACCGTCAAGCTCAGCTTTGACATCGTTCGCTTTTTCTTCCGTATCAACGAGGATGTGCTTCGCCTTCGCCTTTTCCTGCTCCATGAACTGGTCTCTGTTCTTGTCATAGAAGTCCTGAGCTTCATCATCAGACACTTCGATGGTGTCGAACAGCTTGTTCACAGCGTAGCGCTGAAGAAGACCTTTCTTCGCCTCTTCGACAATCTTGATGAACTCATCTTCTTTATCAAATCCGTTGGTTACCGCATCAAGGGCCAACAATTCACCTGCAATCATCTCGTCCAGAAGTCTGATGCGTCCTTCTTCTCCAGCAACGCTTTGAGCATGCTCTTGAGGAATGTTTCTCAGAATTCCAACCATTTGTTCTTTAGTGATTTCTACATCACCGACCGTAGCCAATATTACTTTTTCCATAGTATCTCCTAACTTATCGCGAACCCGGCCTTCCGCGTCTGTCTGCAATCCTAATTCCAATCCATACTTCAGGGTAAAAGCCGGCTCCAAATTTTCACATCACTCACTAGTATCACATATTTCCGGTTATTATGCAACTATTGATTGAGTCCTATTTCCATCTATTGTATAATATTTGATAGCTGTGTACCAGCAATGGCATCTGGCAAGCTGTCCGTCAACGGGCAGACCAGTGCCTCAACTTTATATACGATTTAGGAGGAGCCATGAAAATAACGACTAAGGAATACGGCAAGACACCATCAGGAACCACAGTCCTGGAATACACCATGACCAACGACAGCGGAGCAAGCGCTTCCATCCTGACCTATGGCGGAGTCATCAGCAAGATCATCGTCCCTGACAAGGATGGAACCATGAAAAACGTCGTAGTCGGATTCGACAGCCTTGAAGGATATCTGAACTGTCCTGACTTCATCGGAGCAGCCATTGGCAGAAGCGCAGGAAGAATCTCAGGTGCAACACTCGTCATCGATGGCGTAGAGTACGAATTGGAAGCGAATCAAGGCGGCAACAACCTTCACGGAGGCAGCAGTGCCCTTGATAAGAAGGTTTGGGAAGCTTCTGAGTATCAGGACAGCGAGAAGATGAGCATCACCCTCCACTATCTCAGCCCGGACCTCGAAGACGGATTCCCGGGCAACCTGGACTGCAACATGACCTACACCTTCGACAACAGCAATGCGCTGACCATCAGATATGTCTGTACAACCGACAAGAAGACTTTCGTCAACATGACCAACCACAGCTACTTCAACCTAAGTGGTGATTTCAGCACCAAGGCAACTGACCATATGATGATGATGCAGTGCGACAACCTCATTGCCGTCAATGACGAAACCATCCCTCAGGCAATCGTACCGGTCGACGGAACCCCCTTCGATTTCAGGACCGCCAAATCCATCGGACGCGACATCAACGCCGACGATGAACAGATTCGTTTCGGAACCGGATACGACCATGCTTTGAATTGAACGACAATGCTCAGGACCTCAAATCATTGTCAGCGACCCTAAAACAGAGCGTCAGATGGAAGTCACCACCAAGGAGAAATGTGTCGTATTCTACTCCGGCAACTTCCTCGAAGAGGACTATATCGCCTATGACAACACACCGCTGCAGCAAAGGGCCGCATTCTGCCTTGAGACTCAGTATTATCCGGATGCGATCAATGCGCCGTTTGTTGAGAGTCGGTTTTTGGAACCAGGTGGTGTTTATAAGACTGAAACGACATTTGCATTTACAGTCACGAAGTAGTCGGCTTTTATGGAGAAAGTAGGCGCTCGGGTGGTGGGGACGGCACCTTCTGCTGCAGGTGTTGATGGCGGGATTTGGATTGCATCCTAGGGGGACTTGATGGGAAATGAGCAGTTTTCCGTTCAGTTCCCGGATTTTCCGTCAGGAAAATCATCCTTGACAAATCTAACACCTGCACGAAGCTCGGCGATCAAATACTGTTGTACATTTAAGGCAAGGTTTGTTAGATTTAGGAAATGTGCTCATTTCCCATCTAGTCCGACTTGGATGCAAAGCCACTTCCCGACATCAATTCCTGCAGCAGCAAGCACCGTCCCACCACCTACAACTTCTTAATATATTCATGCTTAAAACTCTTAACACCGGAAGCATAGTCCTCAACCACATGCCCCTGACCAAAAAGCTTATACTTATAGATCATCAGGCCGTCAAGCCCCACAGGTCCTCTCGCATGGATCTTATTGGTGCTGATACCGACTTCAGCTCCGAATCCGTAGCGGAAACCATCCGAAAATCTCGTCGAGCAATTATGTAAGACGTTGCCTGAATCCACCAGCATCATGAAGGCCTTTGCCTCTTGTTCGCTTGCGGTGACAATGGTTTCGGTATGGCCGGATCCATACTTATTGATGTGGTCGATGGCTTCCTTCATATCATCGACCACTTTGATGGAGATTTCATAGTCGAGGTATTCGGTTTTCCAGTCTTCCTCAGTTGCAGGTTCGCATTCTATGATTTCAACCGTTCTTGCGCAGCCGTGCATCTTAACGTCCTTCTTCCCGTATTCCCTGGCAAGCTTCGGAAGGAATTCCTCCGCCACGTCCTTATGGACGAGAAGCGTTTCCATCGCGTTGCAGACAGCTACATACTGCGTCTTGGAATCAAAGGCAATTTTCACCGCCATATCGATGTCCGCATCCTTATGGATATAACCGTGGCAGATACCGTCGGCGTGACCGAGAACCGGAATCCTTGAATTCTCAATGATGTAACGGACAAACGTATTGGATCCCCTTGGGATGATCAGGTCGATATATTCATCCAGACCGAGCATCTCGCCCACTTCTTCCCTGGATTCAAGATTGAACAGCCAACCTTTGGCAATGCCGACTCTATCCGTAGCTTCCGCAATCACTTCAGCCAATATCTTGTTGGTCCTTTTGGCTTCGGATCCACCTTTGAGCAGAACAGCGTTGCCGCTCTTCAGGCAAAGGGTCGCTATCTGTACAAGTGCATCAGGCCTGGATTCGAAGATGACACCGATAACACCGATCGGACAGCTCTCCCTGACCAACTTCAGGCCGTCGTCCAAATCCGTTTCCATCAAAAGCTTGCCGACCGGCTCTTCGAGAAGCATCAGACTCTTGATGCCTTCAACCACTCCCTTGATCTTTGACTCGTCAAACTTCAGCCGTTTCAGCAACGGCATCTCAAGATTCTCTTCTTCGCTCTGTTTCAAATCGGCCTTGTTGGCTTCAATGATCACCTCTCGTTTTTCCCACAGCAAATCCGCGATCATCTCGAGTCCTTTGTTCTTAAGTTCTGTGGATGACGCCGCCAATTCTATCGATGCAGCTTTGGCACCTCTTGCAGCTTCATACATATCCATAACACTACCTCCATTATTCGGTATCGGCTTAAACCGATGCATTCTTTTCTCAATCATTCATCACAATTCTCAAGCATCCCATGCCTGTAATTCCTACAATTTTAGCACAGTGCTGAGATTCTTGTCAAAACAGGCTCCCACTATGGTTTCGTTTTCAGATACTTCCCCAGTACACGCATCAGTTTGTCGATACCGACCGGTTTCGGTAAATAATCATCAAAGACATCACCCTTGATCTCATCCAGATTATCCTGTGTGATATTGGCGGAAAAACAGATGATCGGCACATCTTGATAACCCTTGAGCTGTCGGATGTCCTTCGCTGTTTCCATCCCATCCTTGCCTGGCATCAGCAGGTCCATGATGATCAGGTCATACTTGTTATTCATCGAAAAAGCATATGCCTCATTGCCGTTGTTGGCGCAATCCACCTGCACTTTGGGATCGTCGATCAGTTCGCTGATGAGGAAGATATTCAAAGGTTCATCATCCACTGCTAGTATTCTGCTTGGCATGAATTTGTATTTCATGAAGCTCTCATCTTCATTCACCTTTTCGCATTCATGCCTGTACTTAAGGTCCTTGAGACGGATGGTCACTACCGTACCATGATCGACCTTGCTTGATATGAAAATCTCTCCGCCCATCATCTCCACCAGCTTCCTGCTGATGGACAGTCCAAGCCCGGTACCGCCAAAATTCTTCGTGATCAGACTTGACTGCTGCCTGAATGATTTGAAGATCTCGGTGATGTCCTCTTCCGGAATACCGATGCCTGTATCTGAAATGATGATATCGATTGAAGCCACCTCATCCTGGACACGGTTTTCCAGAACACGGACCTTGATGGTGATATCACCGCTTTTTGTAAACTTAATGGCATTGCCGACGATGTTCAGAAGCACCTGACGCATGCGTATCTGGTCCATGAAGCAGTGCTTGGGCAAGTCATCATCAAGTTCAACAACAAACTTCAAGTTCTTGTCCTTCATGGATTTGTTGAAGATGATGCGTATTTCATCGATCAGGCTTTGACATCCGTATCTTCAGTGGCGAGCTCCATCATGCCTGCCTCAATCTTTGACAGGTCCAATACATCGTTGATCAGACTCAGCAGACTCTGCCCGGCCATATTGATGGACTTGACATACTCTCTGAAATGCTCGTTTTCCAATCGCATTTCAAGCAGCTCGGAAAATCCTATGATCGCATTCAGCGGTGTCCTGATTTCATGACTCATATTGGCTATGAACTCACTCTTGGCCTTATTGGCCTTGTCGGCGGCAATCTTCGATTCGATGAGGAACTTTTCTGTTTCCCTCTGTTTATTCACATTCCTTGCCGAGGCCACCACATATTCATTGACGAAGCTGATATTCCAGCTGAACCATTTATAGTTGCCGTCCTTGCAGCTCATCCTCAGTTCATTGTTATAGCTCTTGCTGATATTCATGTTTTGTTTTTGAATGGTATCAACGACAATCCGGTCATCGGGATGCACAAGATCCTTCAATCCTTTTCCGATGATTTCTTCACGGTTCCATCCCAGCTGTCTGGTCCATGACGGATTGATTCTGCCGAAGACGAACTCCGAGTTCATGACACACATCAGGTCCAGAGAGGTCTCAAAGAACATCTGAACCATCTCATTGGCACTGTCCACCGACCGTTGATGGCTTTCCACCTGAGAGAGAAGTTCCTTGTCGAAATCAATCTTGTTCGTGATATCCATGAACATGCCGACGATTCCGATATTCTTGCCATCCTGGCAAACGGATGCCTTCATTGTCAAAACCCAGCTCGTTTCACCCTTGGCACAGTATTCCTCAACAAGTTCCTCCGCTTCGCCGCTTCTCATGATGCGTTTGTCATCATCCCTGTATTTTTAGCAATCCGCTCTTCAAAGATATCATAGTCCGTTTTCCCGATGATATCCTCCACCTTCAAGTCATGGTCATTTGCAAATGCGGTATTGCATGCCATATATTTACCTTCCGGGGATTTCAGGAAGACCTTGGAAGGAATCGTATCCATGGCATAGCCAAACATCAGCGCCTGTTCCTTCAAATGCCTCTTATTCTCCATGGATTCCGTGATATCAAGGATAACAGCATAGAACTGAATCAACTCGTTTTTCTCATTCAGAACACCCGATACGGTCACCCTAGCCCAAACGATTTCCCCGTTTTTCTTGAGATAGCATTTCTCTGTTGAAAAACTGTCGATTTCACGTTTTCTGATCCGCAGCACATTCGCTACGTCCGATTCAACAAAATCCGGATGTGTCATCTGACGGAAGTGGCATCCAACGATCTCATCGACTTCATAACCAAGCATCTCTGCAAACTTTTTGTTCGTTTTAAAGATATAGCCATTCACATCACAAAAACCATGCCGACTGCGGCCTGTTCAAATGCATAATCAAACTGGACGGACTGCATTTTATCCTCCTGTTTCAGTTCACTCTTATCCATACCTTCACATCCTTATCAATTTTCGCGGCTCTGCCGCTCCCCAATACTCCCTGTTTAAAAAGCGGTCAAGTATATAAACTCCTTAATCCCTCACGCATAAGGAATTTCTTGCAGAATAAAACAAAAGATAGCGCATCATACTGCACTATCTGAGTTCACTATTCGTATAGCAGCAAACATATGAAGCTAGACCTCGCCCATATCATCCAGGAAAAGCTCATATTCATCCACCTTATTGGAAAGGAATTCTGCTAATCCGACAAACTCACATCCAAAGTAATACCCGTCCTCAAGATTATCCTTTCGGATGATCTTGATCACACAGTAAAAGAAACGAAGCTCATCAAACTCGATCTTTGCGTTGAAATAGTAATCCAGGGGCAGATCTTCCTTGCAGTTGAAGCCGATACCCGATTTTGAGATGTTGATAACTTCGATTGATTTATTGATATCATTGAGGATTTCATTATCCTGTCTAAAAAGTCTGTCAATGTCAATTTCCAATCTGATCGGTAACCTTTTATGTCTTCTTCTTTCTTTCATCCAAACAGCCCACCTTTTTATTCAACTATCATCACTATAATTATATTACAAAGCATTTAAATGTACAATAAAAAGTGGTTCTGTAACGCAATATACTTGCCTACTAATAGACTGTTTTCTTCAGATCGTCCCAACTTTTACAATTTCCAGCGGCACTCTGTCAAATAATGGACTCACAGACTCACGGTTATTGATTCGTCTGATCGTTTCAGCAAAAAGCGGAGCTACGGAGACAATTTTGATTTTATCGCTATTCAACACATCAAGATTTTTTACGGAATCCGTGGAAATCAGCATCTCGATTTCACTGTCATTTAGCTTTTCCACACCTTCTTCATTCAGCAGAATATGTGATAGACAAGCATAAATGCTTTTGGCTCCCTTCCGCTTCAGTTCCTGGGCAAGATGGAAGAGCGTTCCTCCGGAGATACTGAAGTCATCCACAATGACTGCATTCTTCCCTTCGACATCCCCTACAACTTCTACGATTCGGGCGTTTTCACTGTGGTCTGTCCGTTCCTTATCTCCGAGCGCAACCGGCACCTGGAGATACTTGGCAAACTTTCTGGCCTCTTTGGCATATCCTGAATCCGGCGAAACGATCACCATGTCATCCAGCTCCAGTGTCTTGATACATTCACATAAGATGGGCATGGCAAAAAGATGGTCGACCGGTATTCTGAAAAATCCCTGAATCTGCGGACTGTGAAGATCCATGGTCACCACCCTGTCGGCACCGGTCACTTCAATACAGTCGGCACATACCCGTCCCCTGATGGAAACTCTCGGTTCATCTTTTTTGTCACCCTTCGCGTAGGAATAATATGGCATGATCAGTGTCACAGAATTGGCACTTGCCCTTTTGAATGCATCTATCCAAAACAAAATCTCAGTAAATTCATCGTTCGGCTTCAGTCCGATGGACTGTATCAGGTATACGTCCTTACCCCTGACGGTTTCATCCACTTTAACGTAAATATTGCCTTCGGAAAAGATATTACTCTGGATTTTCCAAGTTCGGCTCCAAGGTAGTTGCATACCCTTTTCGCAAAGGCTGCTCCGCTGCTTCCTGCAAACACTTTTATCTCGCTAGGTAGACTCATGTAATGCTCCTTTCGCTGCAATGTCAAAACTGTTATCTCCATCTTATCATTACCGCAAAAGAAAAGCTACTCCAATTCACACGAATCTTCACGCAGATTCAGTATGATTGCAGCAGCCTCAGCCTATGTATATTCATTCGTTTTCTATCCGTTGTTTCTTAATTGCCAAAATACGAGAAATGCATATAATCATTGCATGAACGCCATGCATTGCCACCCCAGGTGAATCCGAAGCGTTTGAAGGCATTCACCACATCACCGTTTGCAGGTATGGAGTATGGGTCGCTGCCTGGCCTCCAGTAGGAGCCTGATACGATTCTGCCGTCCTTCAATACCATGCAGTTCTCATTGGGATTGATATCAACAGCGAGTCCCAGGCGATGTTCGGATCTCGTATTCGACCTCCATGCATATCCATCGATGGTCTTGATCGGAAACTTCTCATCGCCGCTGAAAATCTCAGCAAAGATTGCCTTGATGGGTGCCTCGAGGTTCTTATTCACTTTCAAGGAGAGGGTTGAAGGATACTTGTTTCCCGAACTGTCAATCTTCCATACATCGATGGTCACTGTCACCATGTTCGCCAATGCCTCACCGCTCGACTGGTATTTCGATCCGATCCGAAGATCAACCGGTGTTTGTCATTGTTGTACCCCAGTCGATACAGATTTTTGAAGGGTAAACATCCCACGGTTCGATTGCGGCGCTTGTCATTGCCTCTCCAACCATAGCCGTGTTATCGGATACAGCTGCTGCTGCAGGACTGTCGTCCACGGGTGCCGGTACATCGCTGTCAAGTGCCGATGAACCATCAGCATCCGAGTCACCATATACAACCTTCACTTCCATCACATCTGCGACCTTCAATGTTCTGACAGTCATGAGGACACCTTCGATCCTTGACGCTGTTTTCTTCGGGTGAATCCTGTTGTCCCCGCTGCCTTTCAGTATGCCTTTATACTTGGCGAAGGCTACGGCGCTTTTCGCCCATGCACTGACTTCGTCCCGGTCTGTGAACATATGCAGGATTTTATCACAGCCTGCACCATCGATCACATCATCATTACCGACAACAGCAAGAAAATTGCCGATGATCTTAAACAGGGTCTCTCTTGTAACCGGCATGTTAGGTCGGAAGGTTCCGTCCGGATAACCGTTGATGATTCCCAAATGATAGGCGGAGTTGATATAGCGGTTGTTGACATCACTGAACACGTCATCATCAATATCCTCAGGCATTTCAAAACCCAGCCTCAAAGATGCAATGGTGATGATTTCGCAAAACTCAGCTCGTGATATCTCATCATTCAAATCCTTATAGCCGAAACTTTCCGGTATGATCTGCCACAGGAATTCAGCCTGATTGTACTCTTCCACTGCCCATTCCGGTACATCCGAGCGAGTCTTCGCTTGCTCATTTGAGTTCGCCATCACGGCCAGGTTTGTCGTCACCATCAGCAGAATCACCATCAACACTGTCAGCAGTCGTTTCATTCCAACACCTCTCATATCTTCAATAACGGATAACAAAGTCAATTTCAATTATACCCGGTATTTAAAGCGTCAGAATGGATAGAATATGAATATTTATTTAATCATATCCATAAACATTACCTGGCCCAGCGGTGGATGACATCTCTCAAATACTCAGCCACTCCGTCCTGCTCCTTATCGTAATAGGATTTGAACCTTTCATCACTGACATACATATCTCCAAGACCCTTATGTCCTTCAGCGGAATAAGTCGACCAGTAGCACATGATCCACTCCTTGTGCAGGTCAAAGATCTCCTTGGCAAGGGGACTGTCGATATCTTTGGACTCCAGACCTTCCTTCAGTTTCTCCATGATGATGATCCCAAGCTTCTCAGCCTTCTTGTGGGCGCCCTTTGACATCTTGCGGACTTTTTCATTGGAAGCATCAATAGCATCATCACTGAATCTTTCACGGATTTCAGCACCGTATTTTTCTTCATTTTCTTGAATCATTTGCTCCTTGAAACCCTCAAACTTTTCATTATCCTTCATTTTCCTGCCTCCTTTGATTTCATCAATGGTATGCTCGATATTCCTGACAGTTTCGCCAGCTGACTCACCGTATATTCCATCGGAAACTCCCTTTCATTCATTACAGGTTCATAGCATCATTCAACTACAGTTCAATCATACACCTTGACGTAACGTCAATGTCAAGATGTATTTCACGCAAGCCCCAACATATTCAGCCAGAAAGTAAGAATAATCATATAACTGACCACGCAGAGCCCTGAACTCAGGATAACGATATTACCCGACAGAACCGCATCTCCACCCATTTCACTGCTCATGGCAAAACTGCTGACCGCTGTCGGTCCTCCGAACAGCACCGCAACAAGGATGACATTCATAGGACTCAGCCCTACTGCGTAAGCGGCAAAAGTCATGATCAGAGGAAGCACCAGAAGCTTCAGACCAACAGCCAAGATGGCATTTCGCAGTGTGCCCTTGAAGTCATCAAAATGAAAGAATGCACCGATGGCGACAAGTGCAAGCGGTGTTGCCAGGTTTCCTGTCATGGTGATGAACTTGTCCAGATAAATGGGGAATTTCACACCGATGGCCGACGCAAAGAAACCTAATACGATGGCTGCAATCAGCGGATTGGTCAGAACCTTCAGGAAGAACTCGCCATACTGCTTGATGCTGTTGTGCTCTTGAGCAGGTGTCAATGCGATGATGGAGAAGATATTGAAAAACGGGATGACGATCAGCGTCACCACCGCCATGTTGACGACGATGTCATCGCCGAAAAGATTGAGCAGTACCGGATAACCGATGATCATGTAGTTGCTGCGGAACGATCCCTGCATGAAAGCGCCTGCAGCATAACCTCTGGAACTGGTCATGTTTTTTTGAAAACCTTACCGGTCAGAAGTGATATCCAATAGGCCGCGACGATTCCGACAGCACAGAAAACCATCAGAAAGACCTGTGACGCATCCATATCCGCACGCAAATCAATCATGGCCACCTTGCTGAATATCATGGCCGGCAGACTGATTCTGAATACAACTTCGTTGCCTGGCTGACAAACGCCTCTTTGATGAATCCCATTTTCTTCGCGAAATATCCGAGAATAATCATCAGAAATATGGGTACTACGGCATTGAATGCCGCTTCAAATGAACTCATGACTCTCCATTCCCTTCATATTAATCTTGATTACCTGCCCAAATAGTACAGAGCACTTTGAGCATGAACCGCAGCACCGATGGGAAGGATCTCCTCATCGAAACGCACCTTCGGATGGTGCAGCGGATAGCTGTATCCTTCATCCCTATGTCCAGCCGAAAGCAAAATAATAGCTCCCGGACATTTTTCCGTAATGTACGAAAAGTCCTCACTGAACAGGATTTTGCCTCCCATGAACATCTGGTCCATGGAGATACAGGCATCCTCCTCCAGCATCAAACGGAGCGCCTTGCCTGTATTCTCAACCACCTCAGGATCGCAGTCTATGGAAGGGCATCCGTTCAGGATCCGCACATCACAGCTCGCCCTGTAGGTAGCCGCCGTATTCTCGGCAATCTCCTTCAGTCGCTGATGGATGAAAGCTCGATTTTTCCTGGTAAAGGTCCGTATCGTACCCTTGATGATAGCTTTGTCGGGTATGACGTTACCGATATCGCCGCCTTCCATGACCCCGATGGTGATGATCGAGGTCTCCAGCGGTGATGTTTCACGACTGTTGATCGTCTGAAGCGCAATATGCATATGTGCAGCGACATTCAGCGGATCCACCGTCGCATTCGCATGGCGCCATGGCCTCCCTTGCCGAAAATCTCAATCTCGAACCAGTCAGCTGCCAACGTCGTCGGCCCCGCATTCGGCAGAATCACCGTACCCGAAGGCAGTTCCAGATTCGGAAAAGGTGGATCATCAACGCCATATCCACTCGGGGATCATCTAGGACTCCTGCCCGGACCATCTCTCTGGCACCGGTGATGATCTCTTCAGCGGGTTGGAACATGAGCTTTACAGTCCCCTTGATCTCGTCTTCATGCTCTTTCAGTATCTTGGCCGCCCCCAAAAGCATGCTCATGTGAAAATCATGTCCGCAGGCATGCATGTTGCCGTTAAGAGACCTGTACTCGCAGTCGCTGTCCTCCTGTATGGGCAACGCATCCATATCCGCCCTCAGGAGAACCGTCTTGCCAGGCTGTTTGCCTCCGGCAACCGCCACAATTCCGTTTCTTGTTATCTCCTCGGGCTCATATCCCATGGTTTTCAGTTCCTGCATGACATATGCAGCTGTGGCATCCACATCCATACCGGTTTCGGGATGCCTGTGAAAATGCCTTCTGTATTCAACCAGACGGCTTTTCAGCTCAAGGGCTTCATTCATTATCTGATGTTTCTTCATCTGTCTCCTTTTACTCCTGATATCAAAAAATACAGCCACGAATCCTCTTTACTATCCACGTCCTGCAAGTCTTCTTACCACATCCATCACTTCACCTTCGTATCCGGATGATTTTCACAAACTTCACCGGACTGGGCATAGCCGTAGTCGGAGGCTCATCCAATGTCGGCAGCAGTCTGTAGAAAGCATCCGGCTGTATATCCACCCTATCCTTATATTCCACAAGATTCATGGTTATGGTCAGAGGAGCAATGCTTATATCGTATTTTGAGAGTATTTCATCCGACAGGTCACAGGTTGAATCGGCCATCAATTTGATCATGTCAATATCCTTCCTTATATCCTCATTTGCGAAAAAGACAACACATTCGCACGTAGTATTCAAATCTATATGAAGTATATTATAACACGATACCTTTGATATTGTTATTACTATTCAATGATTAGCCGTTGACGCAGCCATGAAGGTCTGTCGCAGCTTACAGCTCGTCCACTTTACCCATGAACAGAATGCTTCCGTCCTTCTCATCTGCAATGATGAACATGAACGGCCTGTCTGCAATGAACTGAGCCGGATCGATCTCAGCACTCTCTTCCTTCATTTCAACCACGGTGGCAGCCGCGGCTTCGGTTCCCTGTTCATCCACTTCAACGACTGCCTTGTGAAGCACCCTGCTGATATAGAGCCTGTCACCGGTTTCAGAGATTCTTGAGAAGTCCGCATCAAATTCATCGAATGCGATTCCCATTCCCATGGATTCAAGAGCGGGTACAAGATCCTCGATTCCGTATTCTATCTTAAACTTCGGAAGCACGACAGGAATGCTCTCAATCTCCCGCATCCCATCCTGCATTGCATACCACAGTTCCGGAGTCATCTGACCAATCAGTTGATTCACGTCATCATATCCTTCAGGCAGGACCAGATACATGGCCACATCATCCTCCTCATACGGCAATGCGATAATGCGGTAGTCATCGGTCTTTGCATAACGGTAGTCACCCTTCCTGAACATGGACGGCACCTCATCCGTCACCCCATCATAGCCTGTGAACTGGCGGTCTCTGGAATCCTCCTTATCGAATGCCTCCTTCCACTCCCCTTTGAAATAGATGGTATTGATCAGATACATGACTACCAGTGGGTCAATCGGAGGATCGATCATATGGTCAATCAAACCGTTGGTCTTGTCCTCGATCCACTTGTTCATCGTCTCCGCTGCCGAATCCTCACTGAAGTCCAGACGCTCCACATAGGCGTCGAACACCTCGATATTGGTATCGATGAATTCCTGATAGACTTCATATTCCTCCCTGATCCATACGGAGTTATTGATGTCCACATCAACACCCTCACTTGCATTCAGCGCCTTCATAAGATATTTGTGGCCATTGTTGAAAGCTGCATCGTCGATGCCATCAACCTTCAGGGTTTCCGCCATAGCTGTCTTCGTCTCACCGGCAGCTCCGTTATAGGCCATGCCAAGGGCCTGGGATATGGATAGCGGTGACATGAAGATATTTTCACCCACCTTGTCGGCATTCATCTCGCTGAACATCTCAAAGGCGAATCCGGTATTGGCACCGATCAGCGTATCGTCCTTCGTCATGCTATAGACCTCATTCTCGATTCTCGGTTTTTCGTTGTCACCGCTCCCGCATCCGGCAGCCGAAACGGCCATGACGCAAGTCAGCAGCATTGCCAACCTTTTTTTTGAACATCTTTCATACCTCCCGTTTTTCATTCTATTTATAGGCTCAGTTGGAAAACAGTGTTATAATTCGAAAAAATATCTTCCCAGTTCGTATATCTTTAACTTACACCTGAGAACTCAAGAAGTCAACGAACGAATTTCTTACAATAATCTCACAATTCTCACAAATTCTACCAGTTTCACAGGACCTTGACATCCTCCCTACAATGCCTCATCATAAAGTATAACAGAAGGTAGTGT
>LQAG01000088.1_pt1 | contig 44301 bp, 72 predicted proteins | sample 1535801 | NCBI WGS metagenome assembly LQAG01 (sample SAMN04331584, study PRJNA305678) | bioreactor metagenome | isolation source: bioreactor_3 inoculated with Wadden Sea sediment 1st replicate of a... | place: Germany:Bremen
TGGAACCTGGAAACGGCCATTAAAAAAACCGGAAATAAACGCCGATCCGGCCCGGCTGAAACCTCTAATTTGAATTCTGGCCCCTCCCCCTTGAATGGGGATCAGAAAAACTCCCGGACCCGACGGTTCGTCCATTCCGTTCAGACAATAAGCCGGAGAGTCCGGTCTGAAACGGTAGATATCATCTGGCACACCCGATCTGTGGCAGAGACCACCCGCCGGCTGGAGACGGATATCCACCAGGGTCTTAGCCGGGACCGCATTCCCTCCCTGATGGCGAATTATGGTGACAATTCACTTCCCAAAACCCGGTCCCGTTCCGGTATCCAGATTTTTCTGGATCAGATGAATTCCCTGCCGGTTTACCTTCTGGGAGCGGTGGCAGGCATCTCCATTGTCATGGGCGGGGTACTGGACGCAGCCATAGTGGCCGGGGTGGTGATAGCCAATGCGGCCATCGGATATGTGACCGAACACCGGGCCGAAAAAAACATCGATGCATTGAACGACCTGGTCCAACATATGGCTGAAGTGATCCGAGACGGTCGGTCACTGTTTGTTCCAGCTGAAGCCGTGGTGCCCGGAGATCTTCTGGTCCTCAAACCCGGGGCTTTTGTTCCGGCGGACAGCCGGATCATTCAGGCTTCCCGGCTGACCATTGATGAATCCCTGCTTACCGGCGAAAGCCTACCCGTGCAAAAACAGGCGGAGCTTTATATCCGGCGGAGCTCCCCATCGGTGACCGGAAAAATATGGCCTACATGGGGACCTGCATCACCGGGGGCCAAGGCCTGGCCGTGGTGGTGGCAACGGGCAGCCGAACGGAAATCGGACAGCTCAAATCTTGCTCAATGACACCCGGTCCATGCCGTCCCCCATTGAACGCCAGCTGGATACCATCGGGGATCAGCTCATTTACGGATGCCTGGCCGTGTGCGGGGGAGTGTTTGCCATGGGCATGGTCATGGGATTCGGGATGCTCAACATGCTGCGGATGTCCATCTCTCTGGCGGCGGCAGCCGTGCCAGAAGGTCTGCCGTCCATTGCCACGGTCAACTTTGCCCTGGGCATCAGCCGCATGAAAAAAATGATGTTCTGGTGCGGCGGCTGCCCGCAGCAGAAACCCTGGGAGCCATCCAGACTATCTGCCTGGACAAGACCGGCACCATCACCCTCAACCAGATGAAAGCCGTCTCCATTTACACTGATGACTCATGGATTTCCGTAACCGAAGACCGATTGATACGGATTGGAGAGGACGACATGCCCGCAGACATGCCCGAACTGGAAAAACTGTATCAGGTCTGCGCGTTGTGCTGTGAAACCCGAATCAACGGCCGGTGTCCGGACGGGCGGCTGGATATTTCCGGATCTGCCACGGAAAGCGCATTGACAGAACTGGTGGACATGGCCGGGATTGACGTTAAGACCCTCCGGAAATCAGCGCCTTTGATCCGGATCAGCCATCGGTCTGAAAAACAGCTATTCATGAGCACCCTGCACCGTACCGCTCTTGAAGGGGAACGATTATTACTGGTCAAGGGAAGTCCACTGGAAATTCTGTCCCGATGCACCTACCGAATGACGGACGGCCAGACGGTCCCTCTATCCTCCGAAGCCCGGTCCCGCATCGAGGCCGCCAACGGAGCCATGGCAGGCAATGCCCTCAGGGTTCTGGGGTTTGCCTGCCGCATCGTCAAGACCAATACCGAATCACAGGCACAGGACTTCGAAACCGGCCTGACATGGCTGGGTCTCATCGGCCTGGCCGATCCCCCTAGAAACGGCATCAAATCCCTGATTGCCCAATTTCACCGGCTGGGATCCGGACAGTGATGATCACTGGGGACCAGCCCCTCAGCGCCCGGGCCGTGGCGGAACAACTGGACCTGTCCCGGGGAGAGCCCCTGGAAATCATGGATGCCAAGGAACTGGCAGCCCTGGACGATGAAGCCCTGATCAAAAAAGCCGGCACCATACATGTGTATGCTAGGGTGACCCCGTCCCAAAAGCTGAAAATCGTCAAAGCCATTCAGGCCGCCGGACAGACCGTGGCCATGACCGGAGATGGCATCAATGACGGGCCGGCACTTAAAGCGGCGGACATCGGCATTGCCATGGGAGGTTCCGGTACTGACCTGGCCCGGGATGTGGCGGATGTGGTGCTGACCAAAGACAGCCTGGCGCTGTTGTCCACATCACTAGCGGACGGCCGGAGCATCTACCAGAACATCCGAAAATCGGTCCATTATTCGCTGTCCACCAATATTAGTGAAATTCAGCTTATGGCCTCTGCCATTGCCCTGGGTCTGGGATCTCCGTTGAACGTGATGCAGCTGCTGTGGATCAATATGATTTCCGATATCCTGCCAGGACTAGCTCTGTCTCTGGAAAAACCGGAAGGAGATGTCATGGAGATGGTCCCCAGGAACGGAAATGATCCCCTGTTCAGCCCCCAGGATTTCAGCGCTATGCTGCGGGAATCCACCATCATTACCGGCGGAGCCTTGGGGAGTCTGGTGTACGGCCTGGCCCGGTACGGCTCCCCGGCAATGGCCGGGGGCCTGGCATTTCAATCCCTTGCCGTGGGCCAGCTGCTACACTCCCTCACCTGCAGGTCGGAAACCGCGGGCCTGTTCACCCGAAAAAAACTGATTCCCAACAGACCGCTGAATTGGGCCATCGGGTGTTCTCTGGCTGCTCAGGCTTTTACCCTGGCATTTCCGCCACTGCGGTCCCTGCTAGGGCTATCTCGCATCCGCCTTCTGGACGGACTGGTGATCGCTGCCGGTGCCATTGCACCGCTGCTGATCAATGAAGTGACCAAAGCAGCCAGAGAAACTGGCGAGCCTGACAGAGAACTACCGGAAAATAACCGAATGAATATCTCCAGGCATCCGGCCACCCCTTCTCCGGAAAGTGGTCTGACAGACGTGAATGATCCGGTATGGGTCCATGCGGACACCGATATCCGTCAATTCTGCGATTAACGGGGAGGGGTATGCATTTGATCACGTGGATGGAATCCTTCCCCGGACCGGTATTGTTTCTGATGATCCTGATCCTGATCTGCTGTCTGAGCAAAGGGGCTGATATCCTGGTGGATGAAGCGGTTTCATTTCCGGTCGTTTCCGAATATCACAACTTCTGGTAGGCCTGTTTGTCATCAGCATCGGCACCACCATCCCCGAAGCCGTGGTGTCAATCTTCGCCGCAGTGAGCGGCCATCCGGAACTGGCACTGGGTAATGCCGTGGGCTCCATCATCTGTAACACCGGCCTGATCATGGGCCTGGTCACCCTGTTTTCCCCCATCGCCACGGACAGCCACAGTATCAAACGGCAGGGATGGTTTCAGTTTGCAGCGGGATTTCTGCTGGTGGTGTCGTGTATCCCTTTTCTTACACTGGATCATATGTTTGAAACCCGTGTGCTGTTACCCCGCCGTATGGGTATCGTCTTTCTGATGCTTCTTTTTTGCTACCTGTGGGAGGCACTTCACTGGTCAAAAACGATCTAAAAGCAGCCATTGGAAAATCGGATCCCGTGTCAAAACATACCTCTACCGGTATAGTGGTGTTCAGACTCATGTTTGGATGCGGTCTGGTGGTTGCCGCATCCCATTGTCTGATTCCGGCTGTCCAGATCTCAGCGGTTCGGATGAATCTGCCCCAGGCTGTCATCAGTGCGACAATGGTGGCCTTTGGCACATCACTGCCGGAACTGGTGACTTCTTTGAAAGCGGTTAAAAAGGCCATGGCGAACTTGCCATAGGCAATATTATCGGTGCAAATATTCTGAATGTGCTATTTGTGACGGGTTTGGCTGCCAGCCTGACCCGCGACGGGCTGGCTGGGCCGGAACACTTTTCCAGGATCCTGTTTCCGGCCATGATTTCCACCCTAATCATTTTCGGACTTGGAATGCACCTGTCCGGCAGCGTGTTTAAAAAAACATTCAGCATCATGCTTCTAAGCATTTATGCAATGGTTCTGTTTTCAAGCTATCTCGGGATGACAGCTTGAGCCGTGCCCCACAGCGATGACGTATTGACAAGATTCTTGGTCGGACTACAAAGGAGGATTTAATTTATGTACTGGATAACGGTTTCCATGCTGAGCATGGCACATTATTTTTTCAACAAAGGCAGATCCCTGCAGATCCTCCCGAACACAGGCCAGAGGCCTGCAAGTGCAAGTCAGATACCGGTGAATCGGTTGCTGATGAGCCAGATACCAGTCCGTCAGATATCGAAACAACGGATACCGGTGCGACAGAAACCGACGTCTCAGAAACGGCTGTGAAGGAAGACAGCGAGGATCGAATTGAGGAATCAGATCATCACGCTGAGCCGGATCGATGTCGCTGCAACAGGAAGCCCTTTCCCTGGACACGCTGACCGAGCCTGAAGAAAGACACCGACTGTATACTCGGCTGATCGAAACCGCCTACCGAAATCGCCGGATCAGTAAAGATGATCTCAACACTGCCATGACATTATCCTCTCAGTATGTCGCCGAGTTTGATTCCCTGAAGCAGGCCGTGTTTGACACCATGAAACAAGAGGACAATATTGTTCCGGTGTTCAGAATGCTGTCCATCATGCTGGAAGAAGTCCGGGCCTATGATCAGGCTGTGGATATCTGCCAGATGGCCCTGGGCCATGGCATCGAAGACGGGACCAGAACCGGATTAAAGGACGGATCAAAAGGCTGATGAAAAAAAGGCCGCCGGCAACGATTAGATCAGCCTGGCCACCATGGACAGGCCGTTGGCCTCAAGAACCCGTCCCGCCAGCCAGGAGACCGCAGCTTTGCTGACTTTCATGGCCAGTTCCTCATGGGCCTGACGTAGCTTCCGGTTGACGGCACTGTTCTCCAAATCAATGGCATACCCATTAGATTTGAGGATATCCAGCAACGCTCCTGAGGTGATGATACCGGAATCATATGCCACCACGGTACTGCCGGTGAGCACATTGCTCCGCACACTGGATACGCCCGCCACATTCAGCAGGGTCCGAATCTCTTCCAGCCGTTCCGGATGATTTTTCAGATATTCGATCTTTACGCGAAGCCTTCCTGGAATATCATGAACAAAGACCATGTCTCACTCCGCTCCTGCAATTCAGTTTATATCCATTTTAGTTAATTATTTAACGCTATTTGTTAAAACTAACGCCCTGATATTTGGGTTTTGAATTAGGTTTTTTTTAAAAAGGTGTTAACGCAATGTCCTCCGGGAGCTCTTTTTCCATTTTTTTCCTGTGCCCGACCGGAGACGGACAGCCATTCTTCAGCAGACTCCACCGGAATCTTTCTTCGATCCATTTCCCGGCCCGGGCTGCATTCATTTGAATTTTCACACAATACTCATTTGAACGAAATAAAACGCAAACATCCGTACTTTAGTGTGTTTAATAGTGCAATCTAACCAGATGGAAAGGATTTGAGTTCAAATGAACACCGTCCGTCATACCAGTGGATTTTCCAGCAGAATTCCGCCTTTGTCCGAACGCCAGGCCCAGATTATGGAAAGACTGCTGCTACAGGATTTTGTGGGCGTCACCGATCTGGCCGGATTTTTGATGTGGCGGAACAGACCATCCGGCGAGACCTGAACAGCCTATGTGAGCGAGGCATGGCCCGCCGGGTCAGGGGCGGGATACAGCGAGTGAACATGAGTGGCAACACCGCCTATTCCTGGCGGCAGGTGCTTCAGCACGACGAAAAACAAGCCATTGCCCGGGAGGTGGCCCAACATGTTCCCAACGGGGTATCCGTGGCCTTCAGCATCGGCACGACCCCGGAGATCATCTGCAGTGCCCTGCTGGATCATGATCAGCTGCGAATCTTTACCAACAATCTCAACCTTGCCCTGCTGGCCTGCTCTAATCCCGGGTTTGAGGTCACCGTTGCCGGGGGCCGCCTGCGCAACGAAGACCGGGACATTCTCGGCCTGGGCATGGTGGAACTGTTCCAGGCCTATAGAGTGGATATCGGCATTTACGGGGTGGCCGGGGTAGACGAAGACGGCACTCTGCTAGATTTTTATGAAGAAGAAGTTCGGGCACGGCAGATCATCCGGCAAAACAGCCGGGAAAAGTTTCTAGTGCTGGATCATTCCAAGTTCAACCGGCGTGCCCATGTCCGGGGCGGACATATTCACGAAGCCAGTAAAGTGTTCTGTGACCGGACCCCCCGCCAGCGATTGCGACATGATTCACCAATCCGGCAACCAGTTGATCGTCTGCCCCGGAGATACCCGGTGAGCCGTATCGACATCAAAAATCTGACCAAGACCTGGGGAGGCATTACCGCAGTGGACCAGGTATCGTTCACGGTGCCAGAAAAAGCCTAACCGTGCTGCTGGGACCTTCAGGCTGCGGCAAGTCAACAGTGCTGCGCCTGATTGCCGGCCTGGAAACCGTCACTTGTGGCACTATCTGCATCGGGGCTCAGGAGATCACCCATGAGGACCCGGCTCGCCGGGGGTTATCCATGTTTCCAATCCTATGCCCTGTTTCCCATCTCACGTCCGGGAGAATATCCTGTTCGGATTGAAGGTCCGGCGGGTACCCAAAGCCCGGCAGCAGAAACGGCTGGCAGAGGCCGCCCGCATGGTGGGACTCCAGGACCTGCTGGATCGGCGGCCATCCCAGTTGTCCGGCGGGCAGCGTCAGCGGGCGGCCCTGGCAAGGGCAATCGTTTCCCGCCGGCGGGTATGCCTCATGGATGAACCTCTATCCAATCTGGACGCCAAACTCCGGGCAGAGATGCGGGGGGAAATCCACCGGCTCCAGAAAGAAATCGGACTGACCATGATTTATGTCACCCATGACCAGGTGGAGGCCATGACCATGGCGGACCAGGTAATCCTGCTCAACTCCGGCCGGGTGGAACAGACCGGTCCGCCCCATTCCTTGTACGACCACCCGGAAACCACGTTTGTGGCCCGGTTCATGGGGTCCCCGCCCATGAACCTGCTAAGGTTGAGCTGCCAGCAGGCCGCCGCCGCACTGGCGGAGACCCCCTCGGACCGGGAGATGGAAACATTTCGCCGCCACCAAGGGATCGTGGGAGTACGGCCGGAACATGTTTGTATCGGAGACACTGGCCTGCCGGCCCGAATTGTCGCAATCGATTATCTGGGATCGGAAACCATTGTCCGCCTCCTGCTGGATGATCAAGTCCTGTTTGCCAGAATCGGCAAAATGAGCCTTCCATATCCCGAGGCCCGGGTCAATGTCAGCTGGCCAAAAGCTGCTGTCTATCTATTTGGCAAAACCGGTAAGCGTTTATCATCAGAAGATGTTTTATAACCCTTTTGATCTTTTACTTACTGTGCCGTGTCCGACAGGGCACGATTGTTAATGAAAAAGAAGAACCAACCAACACTGTAAAGGAGAAAAAAACGATGGTTCAAAAATTGCGATTAGTGGCGATGGGGCTCCTGCTGGCTGTCTGGCTTATGGCCGGCACAGCTGTAGCCAAACAAACGGAACTGACCATGTATTATCCCGTGGCAGTGGGCGGGCCGCTGACCCAGGTGATTGATAGCATGGTGGAAGCGTTCATGGCACAAAATCCCGAAATCAAGGTCAACGCCATTTATGCCGGAAACTACAATGATGCCCGTATCAAGCTCTGGCAGCTCTGAAAAGCGGCCAGCCAGCCCAATTATCCGTGCTGTTTTCCATTGATATCTATGAATTGATCGAACAGGATGCCATCGTGGCGTTCGATGATGTGGTCCAAACTGCCGAGGAAAAGCCTGGTTGAATTCGTTTTATCCCACCTCATGGAAAACGGGAAAACTGCGGGAAAGACCTGGGGGATTCCGTTCCAGCGGTCCACTATTGTGATGTACTACAACAAGGATCTGTTCAAACAGGCCGGTCTGGATCCGGAACAGCCCCCGACAACCTGGGATGAGATGGTGGCCATGGGCAAACAACTCACCTCTCCTGACCGCTGGGGATCATGATCCCGTCCACCGGCTACCCGTACTGGATGTTCGGGGCGCTGGCCATGCAGAACGGACAGGTGCTGATGAACGGAGATGGCAACGTCACCTACTTTGATCACCCGGCCGTCATCGAAGCCCTGCACTTCTGGAAAGCTCTGGGGGACAACCACGGGGTGATGCCCACCGGCACCATTGAATGGGGCACCCTGCGCCAGAACTTTCTGGAGGGAAAAACCGCCATGATGTGGCACTCCACCGGCAATCTGACGGCGGTGAAAGACAACGCCTCTTTTGACTTCGGCGTGGCCATGCTGCCGGCCAGCAAACGGCGGGGCACTCCCACCGGCGGCGGTAATTTCTATATCTTCAAGCAGACCACCCCCGAAGAGCGCCGGGCCGCCATGCAATTGATCAAGTACATGACCGGCCCAAAGAATTCGGCCAAATGGTCCATCAGAACCGGCTATATGGGGGTCAGCCCGGCGACCTATGAAACCGAAGCCCTCCGAAATTATGTCTCGGAATTCCCCTATGCTGCCGTGGCCAGAGACCAGCTGGATTATGCCACGGCCGAACTGTCCACCTATCAAACCGGCCGGATCCGAAAATCCCTGGACGATGCCATCCAGGCTGCCCTGACCGGCGCCAAGACACCGGAAACGGCCCTCAGAGAAGCTCAGGGAGTGGCGGACCGGCTTCTGAAACCCTATCGATAACCCCAACCCGTTCCTGTCCCGTGCCGGGAATAAATTCCGGCCCCGGCACGGACGGAACAACAGGAAAAAAGCGGCTCCCATGCAGATCCCCCGGAAAACCCACGTACATGCCTGGCTCCTGCTGATGCCGGCGGCCATCTTGCTGATCGCCTTCACCCATTATCCCACGGTGACTACGGTGGTGAAAAGCCTGTTCTCCAAAGGAACGGCAATCCGGCCCTCCCGGTTCACTGGCCTGGACAACTACCTGATGATGATCGAAGACCCGGTCTTCTGGAAGGTGCTGGGCAACAACCTGTGGTTCGCCCTGGGAACCATTCCCACGTCCATCGCCCTGGCTATTGTCATGGCCCTTTTTGTTAATCAGGCCCTGCCCGGCCGCTCCCTGGTGCGCATGGCCTACTTCACCCCCACCATCCTGCCCATGATCGCCGTAGCCAATATCTGGCTGTTTTTCTACACACCGGACATCGGCCTCATCGACCAGATACTGGCCGCAGTCGGCCTTTCCGGCCGCAACTGGCTGGGAGATCCAGTCACGGTACTGCCGGCCGTCATGGTCATGACCATCTGGAAGGAAGCCGGATTTTCATGATCTTCTATCTGGCCGCCATGCAAAACATCCCACCGGAACTCAAAGAGGCGGCCCGCCTGGAGGGGGCTGGCCGATGGACCTATTTTTTCCGGGTGATGTTTCCTCTGCTCATGCCCACCACCTTGTTTGTGTTCATTAATGCGGTCCTCAACTCCTTCAAACTGGTGGATCACCTGTTTGTCCTTACCAAAGGAGGGCCGGACAATGCCAGCAACCTGCTACTGTATTATATTTTTGAAACCGCATTTTCCTATTTTGAAACCCATTATGTCCGCCGCCCTGACCGTGGTGCTGCTGTTGCTGCTGGCAGGCATGGCCCTGGGCCAGTTCTTTATCCTTGATAAACGGGTGCATTACCGATGACACGCATTTCGAACACTTTTCATACGTCTCTGGAGGTCACGGCGGCCTGGATGCTGGCCCTTCTTTGGATCTCTCCTTTGGTATACGCCTTCTGGGCCGCATTTCATCCCGGGGCCTATGCCGTCAATTTCATGCTGAATGCCCCTGACCCTGGAAATTTGTCCAAGCCCTGTCCCGGGCCCCTTTTTACGATATGCCTTCAATACCGTGGTCCTGGTGACCCTGATTCTTTCCTGCCAGCTGGTACTGTGCACCCTGGCGGCTTACACCTTTGCCCCGGTTCGAATTTCCGGGCCGGCAGGTGGTTTTTTCCCTGGTTCTGATCCAGCTGATGATCACCCCGGAAATTCTCATCGTGGAAAATTATGTCACCCTGACCCATTTCCGGCTGGTGGATACAATCATGGGCATCGGCCTGCCATACATGGCCAGTGCCTTTGGTATTTTCCTGCTGCGCCAGGCATTTAAATCCACCCCCAGAGAGCTGGAGAATGCGGCCCGGCTGGAAGGATGTGGCATCCTGGGAGTCCTGTGGCGGGTATATGTGCCCTTGGCCCGTCCCACCTACCTGGCCTACGCCTGGTATCGGTCAGCCATCACTGGAACAATTTTCTGTGGCCTCTGATCGTCACCAATTCCGTGGAGACCCGTCCCCTGACCGTGGGCCTGGGCATTTTTGGCGCCCCGGAATCCGGGGTAAACTGGTCCGTTATTTCGGCTGCCACCCTGCTGTCCGTGGCCCCGCTGCTCCTCGCCTTTCTGCTGTTTCAACGCCAGTTTGTGCAGTCATTCATGTACGCCGGTATCAAATAAGCGCCATGACCTGCCCGGCACAATAGATCATGAAAAAATAAAGGATAAGCCAGTTCTTCCCTATAAACGTATTGATATTTGAGGATTCCTTGATCTGAAATCTGACGAATTCATGGCTTTCGGGAGATATTCAGCGGTACCGTGTCAGCCCGTTCCGGGTGAGAACCGGGCCAGGCGGGAAACTGCGGGTGCTGCCCGTCCGTTGAAATACCCGCAGGCCGCATAATACCGGAGGTCTCTCTGCCAGAGGGAAAAAAACTGTGGATCCTGATGGATTCTTCCTATAACCCTTTTGGGCGATGAAAGATATCCAGCAGGGGAGAAAGCAGTTCGGACGGATCCCTGAAGCATTCCCAGTCACACTGACGGCAATCCGGCACCGGGTCTAGAGCGCCCAAGTTCAGATCAGGAAAGGCCCAGGTCTTCACGGCCCCGATACCCGCAGGATAGGTGTGGCCGTCGTCGGAACCGATGAAGAAATAATCTGTACCGCCGCGGCATCCGGCAGTTTCCACCGTCCGACCGGAGGCGGAGGGCAATGTCTGGAGCCGCCCAATGAGGGTATGCAGTGCACAAAGAGGGGTAAAGATGCGCAAATTCGGCCGATGTCGGGTCACATTGACGGCCAGAGCTCGATACAGGGCCATCTTTTCTTCCCGGGTGAAACGCACCACCGCCTCCCCGGCTGTTGCTGCATATACCGCCTGAAGCCCACTGTCCGAATCAGCGGCCCCGATGCTCATGGGATAGCAGGTGTTGGCAATGGTGAATCCCATGTTGCTCACTTGCCGGAAGAACCGGTCAAACGCGGCATGAAACACCTGATAAAACGCCTCCAGATATGCGGTGTCGCAGGAAAAGGCTCTCCGATGAAGGTCCCGGGTCGTTGGACCGCCCACCAAACGGTTGATGCCCAGATTCACCGACGGAAATATGCCGGCATCATGAAAAATGGGAATGGCCACGGCCATGCCCCGGACCACTTCCGGCAGTCCCCGCATCTGTTCATGCACCTTTGGCACTGAGGAATCCAGACTGATCCAGAAATTTCTCACAGGTGTTGCAGCCAGCTTGTCAGCCATGGCCTTAATCCGGTCCCTGAATCCCGACTGTCGGCTACCGCAGAACAGAAAACCGTTGGTTCCGGTGCGGATGTATGGGATGCCGGCCCGGCCGGCATGGGAAATCAATTCAGTGACCTCATCCAGGTACAACAGGGGTTCCCCGCCTGTAAAAGAAACCGCCTGGACCCCTTTTTCCCCGGCCGCATCCAGGATCTGCCGGATGACATCCATCTTCAAACGGGTTCGGCGGATTATCCGCGGTTTTCCGCATGCCGCACTGGGGGCATGCGGCATTGCACTGATTGGTGATCTGGATGACCAGCTGTCCGGGCACCCGGTCTTTGGCCAGGCAAGTCACTGTCTTCAAAACCGAAAGAAGTGTCATGAGGTGAGTATCCTGTTGTCCGTTATTTTTGTCAAAGAATCAGAAAATCTTTCCATGGGGGATCGTTTGGAATCCTTGCCATCCATCATCCAAAATTCCCGGCTTCCAGGACAATCAGGCGGGGTTCCCCCCCCCCCGATCCGAACCTGGTGTTGTCTTTCAGACAGGCCGTAAACTCCGGCAGAGGCATGGGCCGGGCATAACGGAATCCCTGCATGATGTCACAGCCTTCTTCCACAAGAAATGATTCCTGGCGCTCTGTTTCAACCCCTTCGGCGATCACGGTCATGGACATGGCTTTGGCCATGGCAATGGCCGCACGGACCAGGGTTCTGCCCTGGGAGCCGGTTTCAATTCCGTGAATCAGGGACCGATCGATTTTCAGGGTATTGATGGGAAGATTTTTCAACAGGTTCAGGGATGAATACCCCGTGCCGAAGTCATCCAGTTCGATCTGAATCCCCATCTGTTGCAACGATTCAAGGGTTGCCCGGCCCGTATCCAGATCGTGGAGCAGACAGGTTTCGGTGAGTTCGAATTTCAACCGCCGGGGATCAATGCCGCTGCTCGAGATGATCTCTTTCACTTTTCCAGAAACTGGTCGTCAGAAAACTGGCGGGCACTGATATTGACGGCCAGGGCAAACCCGGAAGGCAGGTTCCGGCATTCCAGCAGTTTGACCAGGTGCTGACAGGCGTTTTTCAGTACCCATTCACCCAGCGGCAGAATGAGTCCGGTTTCTTCGGCAATGGGAATAAACACCCCGGAGAGACCGACAGTTTGCCGGCCGGCATCCAGCGCAGCAGCGCTTCGGCACTGCAGATACGCCCCGTTTTCAACACCTGGGGCTGCAGATACAGAGAAAATTCATCGGAGTCCAGCGCTTTTTTCAGTTCATAGGCCATGGCCGTGGTCCGGTTGACAATGGCCTGCCGTTCCTTGCTGAAAATACAGACCCGGTTCCGTCCCAGGTCCTTGGCCTCATACATGGCCACATCCGCGCGTTTGAGAAGTTCGCTGGCGGTGTGGATATCTCCTTGAAAATAACCGCCCCAATGCTGGCACTGGAATGACACAGATGACTCTTGTTACCCAGAACATAGGGCCGGTTCAAAGAAATCCGGATTTTTCCGCCATCTCCAGGGCCAGTTTCAGGCTGGTATCTTGACGGCGATCCAGCCATTCCAGCAGCACGACAAATTCATCCCTCCCAGACGGGCAGCCGTATCGGTCTGTCGGATGCAGGCATTGAGGCGCCGGGCCACTTCGACCAGCAGGGCATCCCCGATGTCATGACCGAAGGTATCGTTCAATGTCTTGAAATTGTCCAGGTCCAGCATGAGAACGGCTCCATACTTCAGGCTTCGCCGGGATGCCGCGATGGCCTGGCCCAGGCGGTCACCCAGCAGACGGCGGTTGACCAGCCCGGTCAGGGCATCGTACAGAGCCAGCTGTTTGATCTGATTTTCCGATTTTTTCCGGTCGGTAATATCCTGGACCGTGCCGGAAAGCACCCGCCTGCCGTCATGTTTTCGAACGGCCGCCTGCTGAAATATCATCCGTTCCTGCCCGTTGGGACAGATGATCCGGTATTCCATGGTGGCGGACTGCAATTGATCCGCCACTCGTTTCAAAGCGGTTTTCACCGCTGGCCGATCTTCCGGATGAACCAGCTGAATCGCACTGTCCTCAGTGACCTCAAACTGTTTTCTGTCCACACCACAGATGTCGTATGTCTGTTCCGACCAGGTCAACCGGCGATCCGAAAACCGGTATTCCCAGTCTCCCACCCGGGCCAATTTCTGGGCCGCTGTCAGCCGCTCGCGGATATGGGTCAGAGACTTCACACTGGTTTGCAGGGAATCAATGGCTGACCGGACATGACGTTCCAGAGGATAAAATATCAGTCCTGCTTCCAGAAAAAGAATGAGGATGGTTGCCCCCCAGATTATGGCCTCCAGTCTTTCGATTCTCAGGATGGCGGCTTTGCCGATTTTCTGGTATTCATCCACAGCGGCATCCAGCATGGGTTCCAGTACATGAGGGCCGTAACTGGTCAGGTAGATATAGGAAAACAATTTCGGATTAAGCACATCATGGGTGGAAAGATAGATATCTCCCGCATGATGCAAAACCGTGTCAACGCAAGATCCAGCCCCACAGAATGATCTTCAAAAATGGTCTTCAGCCGTTCATTGGTCACCTTTGGAATACCCATTCCCCGGTCCCCGTGGCGCAGAATATGGTGGGCATCCCGCATTTTATGGATGGTCTTTCCCAGCTGACCCCGTGCCATGTTGAATTCGGATTCATCGACGGTGGTCACCATCAAGCTGCTGAAATAGGCAATGCGGTTGACCAGTCCTGCCTGGTGTCCGGCCAGGTTGACCAGCGTGGAAAATCCACGCTGTTTTGATATCACGTTGTTCATGGTGATAAAGGATGCCGTCACCAGCAAGCCGATGGCACTCAACCCCAGAAGGTATCGAATCCGTATATGTTTTATCGTTTTGACAGGATTCATGATGCCGGTTCCCTTTCTTTTATGCCTTTTGCCCCCCCGGGGGAAAACCTGAACGGGCCATCAACGGCCAACATCAGAAAATAGCAGGGTATTGTTAGAAGACTGTTTTTTTTACAGACATTCTCCACCGGAAAGGCAAATATTTTTTTCGATTTCTAATCATCCTGTAAAATTAGCATGTTAGGGTGATACAATTCACTGTCAAGGAAAGACCATGAACATAAACATTTGCTGGGAAACCCTGGAAAAAGCCTGTTTACCGCATCTGCCTGTCACCGGATCATCGCCCCGGCAGCACCCTGTCAGTGATCGGATACCAGTGAGTGGCTTCTGCGGATATCTGCTCTGTCCAGCGAATGGACCCGGGTGTCATCATTAACAGAGATATGGTTCACATATTGGACAGGCACCGTTCCCTTACAGCCGATGAAATCACTTGTCTGGCGGCCATGGATCGGGAAGGCAAAAAACGGAACCTGCCCCTGATGACGGTCAGTGTGGCCATACTGGAACTGACGGCGGGTGACAAAAAGGGGCTCCCGGTCGAAGATCGGGCCGACAAGCCGGCCGACCTGAAAAAAGGCCAAAAATCCCATACCGGCATTGCCAGTGCCAGTCTTTTCAACAGAAAGAAATGACGTAGATAACGTCTTCAGGCCTTGAACCGCTGACCAAGAAATTGGTGGATCCTGTGGGCAAACGGAAGGGGTAGATATCCGGGCAGGGAATGATGCGTTTTGCGTATCGTCAAAAAAATCCATTTATGTTCCAGAAAATTGAACGCGGCAAAATATCCCACAGCGGGGGAAGAATAATGGTAACGCTTTCACCTACCCGGCATAATTCTTTGTAAAACAACTCAGGCTGTTCCACATGCTCAATGGTATGGGAACAAAGCACCTTCCTGAACTGCCTGTCTGCAAAAGGCAGTCGGTATATATCATTGATCAGAACAAAATTGGGGACCTGCGCATGCCGGATGATATCCGCATTGATCGTTCCAGCTCCGGTTTTTCCGCAACATATGTTCAAATCCCATTGTTGCCCGGATATGATCCGTGCCTTTATCACCGTATAACTGATAAAATTGGCCATTTTTCCCAATAACAATGAACTCATGAAAAAAAGCTGAAATCGTGCTGTACTGTTCAAGTATTTCCGTCATTTTCCGGTTTTCCCAACGGGTTTCATCCACGCAGTCGATTCTCTCTTTTATCGGTAACCCGTCTGAATGCACATCCGATGCTGCTGATGGGACACAGGTTTCCTTATTTTTGTCTGTCATTTTATATGGCGTTTGATAAGAACAGGTTTGTCATTTGTTTAAATTTTCATCAGGTGGGAATGCGGGTCGCACTCATGTGATAAAAAACCATCCGTTTTCAATGTTGTCTTTTTAAAAATCCCTGTGCTATTGGGTCTATGCCATCAAAAAAAAATGACCTTCCGGTCAATTTTCACATCAGACCGGGAAAGGAAATGCCATGACACTCCGGTTCACATATTTGATCGGGCTGCTGGTTGCGGCCTGCTACATGCCACTTTTTGGTTGTACATCACCGCCCATGGAACGAATGGTTATCAAAGGGTCCACCACCATGGCACCGATGCTGGAAAGACTGGCATCCGAATATCTAAGCCCGGGTCAGAAGCAGATCATTATCGAATCCACCGGTTCCCTGGCCGGGATTGCGGCCCTGATCCAGAATGATTGTGATATGGCCGCCTCATCTGTTCCCACGTCCACGGAACTTGTTCAGGAAGCTGAAAATATCGGGATCAGTCTAAAAGCGTTTCCGGTATGCCGGGACAAAATCGTCCCGATTGTGAATACCGCCAGTCCCGTTGATCAGTTATCAGTCACAGACCTCAAACATATTTTTTCCGGACAGATATCCTCCTGGAAATCAGCCGGGTGGACTGATTCAGCTATTCAGATTGTATTGAGACAGACCGCATCAGGCACCTGCAGAATCTGGGAACAGATCATCCTGAATGATGCCTCGACGGCTTCCGGTCACACCCGGGTGTTTTCCAACAGCGGCGTTCTGGCAGCGGTGGCTGAGGACCGGTATGCCATCGGTTATGTCAGCAACGCGTATCTCAATCATGAAGTCAAACCGGTTGAGATCACCGGATATGACACCGGAACGGCCCTGGAACGGACCCTTTTGCTGTATGTCAATCCCGACCGCATGTCAAAACCGTGAAAGCGTTTCTAACCTTTCTGCACAGCGGACCGGCCAGACAGATCATCACGGACAGCGGATTTTTCCCATCACCCATGACAATTAAATGCGCAGCCAGCCGCAAATGCCCATATCGCATGTGCCCCAAATAATGCATTCAACAGAAAGGAGTGTGATTTGAAAACAGTCATCGTGGCGGCGCATGGCAGCCGTCAAAAAACGTCTGCCGCAGAGGTGGCGGCCCTGGCAAAAAAACTGGACATCAAAGTCAAAACCGACGGGTTAAATGATATTCACCAGGTGGTGCATGCCTTTCTGCAGTTCTGCGACCCGTCACTGGAAACGGTGATCCAGAATCTGGCGGACAGCGGAGTGGATGAGATGGTGATCTTCCCGTTTTTCATTTCCGCCGGCAGCCACGTGCAGACAGATATCCCCCGGGCCGTTGAAACAGCCCGGCACAGGCATCCCGGCGTGCGGTTTCACATCACCCGGCATCTGGGAATCCTGGATGCCGTTGAAAATCTCATTTTACAAGAAGTGGCCGGATAACTTCATGACACAAGCAGACATTCTGATTATAAAAACCGGGGATACGTTTGACGACCTCATCCGTTCATTCGGGAATTTTGAAGACTGGATCCGACAGGGCCTGGGCGCGGATGAAAATCAGGTCCGGGCGGTCAATGCCCCGGCATTCGATGCGCTACCGGAACCCGGCACCTTTAGCGGGGTGGTGATCGCCGGATCCCATGCCATGGTCACCCAGAACCTGGACTGGAGCCTGAGGGTGGAGGTGTGGCTGGCCCCGGTGGTGATGGCCGGGATACCGGTTTTGGGAATTTGCTACGGGCATCAGCTTCTGGCAAAGGCCTTGGGCGGCAGGGTGGATTTCATCCCGACAGCCTCGAGATCGGTACCGCATCCATCACCCTGACCGCCGATGCCTCGTCAGATCCCCTGCTCAATGGATTGCCCCAGGTATTCAAGGCCCACACCTGCCATTCCCAGACCGTGCTGACCCTGCCTCCCGGAGCGGTGATTCTGGCAAAAAATACCCATGACCCCCACCATGCCTTCCGACTGGGCCGCGCTGCCTGGGGGGTGCAGTTTCACCCGGAATACACCTCTGACATCATGGCCGGGTATATCCGCAACATGTCACCGATGATCGAGGCGCTGAGAAAAGATCCTACAAAGGTACAACAGCAGGTGACCGATACACCAGAGGCCGGCCGGCTGCTGGCCCGGTTTGCAGATCTGTGCAGACATCATTCTGTCGTGCAGTAAAAATGTACGATGTCACCTGCTTAGCCCGTTACATTTTTTTGTTTTTGAAAAAATCCCTGACAAAGGAGATATGGGTGTTCATGGACGTATATGCCTTGTCCGGGTCCCGGGAGGTGATGGCATCCAGGATGGCCCGGTGCTGGGTCAAAATTTTCTGGATATTTTCAGGGTCTTCATAGAGACTGGATAAATTTTCCCGGATGCCGTGGAACAGATAGTCGTAAAAATTGCGCATGATCAGGATATGGAGCGGATTTTTGGCGGCGTAGGCAATGGCCATGTGAAACCCGGTGTCGGCTTCTGTTCCCAGCCGACCGGAATTCACTTCATGCCGCATCTCGTCAATACTCTGCTGCATGGCTTTGATATCGGTTGCATCGGCCCGCTGGGCAGCCAGATCGGCCGCATTGCATTCCAGACCCAGCCGCACCTCCAGCAGGTCCACCAGGGAGGCGGACTGGGATTTCATGGCTTTTGCCAACGGATTTTCCTGAACCGCCTCCATGGGTTTGACAAAAGTACCCTGTCCCTGCTTCTGGGTGATCAATCCCATGGTAACCAGGCGCTGGATCGCATCTCTGATGGTGGTTCGGGACACGTTCATAGCCTGGGCAAGCTCCCTTTCCGTCATCAGTTTCTCTCCGGGTTTGAGTGTCCCTCTGTATATGAGTTCCCGAATTTGATCAAACACCTGATCGGAAATACGCTTGGGTTTTATGGGCTTGATGGGTAGGGTCATAATCCTCTGCTGCACCCTGGTTTTTTCTTTATATTGTTATAAATTAGAACTATTTATTATCCAGTATTCCAAATGGTTTATCAAGAGATTTTTAATCATATCCAACCAGATACCTGGCTTAATTTCGGACTTCAACGCCTGAAGCTGCCAATGCCGGATGAATGCCTAATAGGTCAGGACCATGCCGCCGTCGAACAGCAGATCTCCGCCCACCAGGTATTTTGAAAACCGGGAAAATCCGAACATAAACAGATTGGCCACCTCCGCTGGCGACATCATTTCCTTGACCCGGGAAGCCCCATCATTACATCCGTGACCACTTGCTCCGGCGTGATGCCCCGCTGTTCGGCCTGGGCCGCCACCTGGTTAAGGGCCAGCGGGGTTTTGACAAACCCGGAGCTGATGGTGAAGGAACGGATCCGGCCTTCGCCTTCGGCGGAAATGGACTGACTCAGCGCCCGAAGCCCGAATTTGGTGATGTTGTAAACCGGCTTGTTTTGGTGCAGATATGGGCGTGGACCGAGGCCATGTTGGCAATGGCCCCGGTACCGGCCTGCTTCATGTAGGGAATAACCAGCTGAGAAAGAAAAAACGGCGCCCTGAGCATAAGCGTCTGCATCAGATCATAGGTTTCCATGGGGAAATTTTCCACAGCATCAATGTGCTGGATCCCGGCGATATTGGCCAGATACCGGATCTGTCCCAGACCGGCCGCCTTTTTCACCGCCGCCCGCACCTGGACGTCATCCGTCAGATCGGTTGGAATGAAAGCCACATCAGTTCCATCCAGGGCCCGGGCCGTGTCAACGGTTTTTTCCCCCTGTTCCGCATTGATATCCAGTCCGGCAACAGTCAGGCCGTTGACCGCCGCTGCAACGGTCACCGCCCGGCCGATACCCGTGCCGCACCCGGTAACGATGCATACGTTTTCCTTACAGAAATCATCATCATCCAATATCAGTACATCCTTTCGGGTGATCCCAGGTTCCTTGATTTCCATGTTGCTCTCCTTTCAGTGTTGATGGATTTTTAAAGGATTTGTTTTTCAAGGATGTTGGCATACAGCTCCATGGGATGCCTGACTTTGATTGAGGAGCCGGTTTTTCCCAGCATATCGGAAATCTGCATCATGCAGGCCGGGCACCCGGTGGATACGGTGGTACAGCCGGTAGCTTCGATATTGTGTTCCTTGAGAGTGCCGATGGCACTGGACAGATCATAATGATAAATATTGAAACTGCCGCCCATGCCGCAGCACTTGTCTGATCCGGTCATCTCTGCCAGCCGATGGCCGGCGGCCCGAATGACCTGCCGGGGTTGCTCCGCCACGCCCAAGGATTTTTCAGATGGCAGGGGTCATGATAGGTCACGATCTCTTTGTCTGCATCTGCCAATCCGGCTTCAACCGGCTTGATACCCGCCTGATCCACCAGAAATTGATTGATATCCATGGTTTTTTCCGACAAGGCCGTCAATTTTTTCTGCATACTCCTGGACGGATTTTTGTAAACCGAAGGCCATAGTTTTTTTAATAGTGGAGGTACAGGTGGCACAGGCGGTCACCAGAACATCAATATCGTGTTTTCAAACAGCGCCAAATTGTGGTCCACCAGCCGGGTAAAGCTGTCCCGGTCACCGGATGCCAGAGACGGGATGCCGCAGCATCCTGGCCGGGAGGAATCACCACAGGAACGCGGTGATGGGAGAGCACCTTTAGGGAGGCATGGGCCACACCGGGAAAAATTTTATCGATCAGACACCCGATGAAAATGGCGGCCCTGGGGCCGGAACCCGTGGTAATGACCCCTTTTTCCGGCAGGGTCTTGCGAAACGGGGGGGTACTCAGGGGCATAAAATGCCGGTTTGACAACAAGGGAGACATCAGACGGGCGCAGGAGGTGCCCTGGGCGTTGGCATCGGGTCTGGTAAAAAGACCCTGGAACCGCCCGGCCCATTCCACCAGAGCATCAAACCGTCCCGGATGGGCCAACAGTTGCCTGAAAATCAATTTTTGGCCGGGGACAGCCCCTTGTATTCCGTAAGGATGGCCCGGGCTTTGATGAATATCTCCACCACATTGACCCCGGACGGACAATTGGCCGCACAGGACCCGCACAACAGGCACCGGTTCAGCCGCTCGTTCACCCCGTCCGGTCGGTGAACATGTTTTCCATGAGGCCTGTAAGCAAAGCCAGCTTGCCCCGGGCCACATCCGCTTCCTTCCGTGTCTGCTCGAACAGCGGACAGACCGACTGGCACATGCCGCATCGAATGCAGGTCGCCAGCTGGTCTTCCAGTTCCTTTACCAGATTTGCCAGTTCTTTCATGTCCGCCATTATATATTAGACTCCGGTAATTTTACCAGGATTTAAAATGTTGTCCGGATCCAGGGCCGCCCTGAGACGACGGGAAAACAGAATGGAGGAATATCCGGCTTCTTTTCCAAAACGGGGCTTTGGCGATGCCGGTGCCATGTTCTCCGGACAGGGTCCCGCCCATGGCCAACGCCGTATCAAAGATCTCTTCAATGGCCTGTTCCACCCGAAGGAATTCTTCCTTGTTTCTGCGGTCCGTGAGAATGGTGGGATGCAGATTCCCGTCTCCGGCATGGCCGAAGGTGCCGATATCGATGCGGTATTTTCGCCGATTTCTGAAGAGCCTGCACCATGTCCGGGATTCGGCTTCTGGGAACCGTGGCATCCTCCAGCACCAGGGTGGGTTGAGCTGAGCCAGGGCGGAAAGGGCCGTACGCCGGGCTGCCAAATTTTATCCCGCTGGACGATCATCTCTGGCCTGTTCAATTGTCCTGGCCCCATTTGAGACACAGGCCTTGACCTGTCCCGCCTCTTCCGCCACCACGGCCGGGTGCCCATCCACTTCGATGAGCAGCAAAGCCGCCGCGTCTTTGGGAAGTCCTGCTTTGGAAAAATCCTCCACAGCCCGGATGGTAAAATTGTCCAAAATCTCCAGGGTTGCCGGCAGGATCCGGGCGGATATGATACCGGATACGGTTTCCGATGCCTGTTCCAGGGTGTCGTACACCGCCACCATGGCCTGTCTGGCCCTTGGGGCCGGGATGAGCCTGAGAATCACCTGATCCAGAATCCCCAGGGTGCCTTCAGAGCCCACCATGAGTCCGGTGATATTATAACCGGTGGCGCATTTCACGGTTCTGGACCCGGTTTGATATAATTTCCCTGGCTGTCAAAAAACTGAAGGCCCATGACATAATCCTTGGTAACCCCGTATTTGAGCCCTCTCAAGCCCCCGGCATTTTCCGCCACATTCCCGCCGATAGTGGACACGGCCATGGAACCGGGATCCGGCGGATAAAACAGCCCCCGCTTTTCCACTTCCGCTGCCAGGGTGGCCGTTACCACCCCAGGCTCCACCACGGCATACATATCCGCTTCATTGATTTCAATGATTTTGTTCATCCGGCCGGTGAGCATCACGATGCCCGACGTCTCGGGAATGGTACCGCCGGACAGGTTGGTGCCGGATCCCCTGACCGTTATCGGAATCTTGTTTTGAGCGCACAGGGCGATGATTTCGGCCACCTGATCTTTTGTTTCAGGGATCACCGCGGCCGCAGGCATCACCGGATCCAAAACAGCCGCATCATAGGAATAGGTGAGCATGTCCTCTTTCTGGGTCAACAGATGCGGGGACCCTAAAATTTTCTGTAGCTCCTCAAGGACGGATTTCTGGATCATCGGCACCTCTCAAGTTTTTGGTAATACCAAATTTACTATTCCGTATATTTCCCCAGTTGTCAACTCATAATTTTATGGTACTACCCTTATTTTCAGCCGAAAAATCCAAGCCAAGCCATGAAATAATATAATATAAATCTTTGTATTATATGACGATACATTTCATATGGCAGGCCTTTAAAGAAAAAACAAATTATTTTTAATTTTTTTCTTGACAAAGAAAGTCAGATGGATTTTAGTATTGGTACTACCAAAGAAATAAGTGGTGCGAATGATCAGAAAATGTGAATTTGGACTTGCCGGAGATCCCTTGATTTAGACGCCGATCCGGGAAAGGAGGAACAACCCACCATCAAGAATTCTCTGAAGTCAATCGTGTGAAAACCATTTTTTAAAGTACGGAGGAACGCATGAAAAAAGCATTGAGCATTGTGATTACCCTTATGTTGGCAATTGTCTTTATCAGCGGCACAGCCTATGCCAAACGCGAAAAATTCGGGGAAGACCCCAGAAGCAAGATTGCCAAGCGGGTGAGCTTTGACGTCTCAGACGAAAAGATTCGCTGGAAAATGGTCATGCCCTGGTCCAAAGGACTTTTGTTTTATGATATCGCCTCCCATTTTGCCGACAGTGTCCGTCTGGCATCAGCCGGACGTCTGGATATCAAGCCATTTTCAGCCGGCGAACTGGTTCCGGCCATGCAGAGCTTGATGCCGTGAGCACCGGGGCGGCCCAGGTGGGTCATGACTGGCCCGGCTACTGGAAAGGCAAAACGAAGCGTTTGTGGCCCTGGCGTCTGTCCCCTTTGGCCTGGATGCCGAACTCTACAACATCTGGCTGTATGAACGGGGCGGTGTGGAGATGATGCAGGACCTGTATGGTCAGTTTAACCTGTTTGCCCTCCCCGGCGGCCAGTGCGGCCAGGAAATGGGGCTGTCGTCCAACAAACGGGCCACCAAAATGGAAGATTTCAAAGGCATGAGAATCCGGACTCCCGGCTGGTTCATGGACATCATGAACAATTTGGGTGCCTCTGTCTCTCCGCTTCCCGGCGGCGAAGTCTACCTGGCCCTGGAACGCGGTGTGATCGATGCAGCCGAGTTCTCTTCTCCGGCCATCAACTATCCCATGGGATTCGATGACATTACCAAATACGTGATCCAACCGGGCGTCCATCAGCCGGGCATCCAGTGCGCCCTGTTTTTCAACAAAGACGCCTATGACAAACTGCCCGAAGACCTGAGATGGATCATCGACATCTGTGCCAAGGAAACCCAGCTATGGAGCTACAACTGGATCAACAACCTGAACGCCAAAGCCATTGAGCTGTTTCAGGAAAAAGTGGAATTTGTCCACATGGACAAAGAAACCCTGATCGAATTCCGTAAAACCACCAAAGAGTATATGGATTCCGTCAAAGCCAGATTCCGGATGCCAAAAAATTCTGGATTCCCAGGACCAGCTGATCGAAGATTATGCAGCCTGGCGCAAGCCGCGGCGCGCAACTCCCTGGCCCTATGACACCTACATCAGCGGCCAGATCCACGAATAAGCAAAAAAACAAACCTTGAAACGTCCGGCAAGCCCGGTCATTTAACCATTCCGATATAACACGGGCTGCCGAACCCTGACCGTTTTTTGATTCATTCTCAGAAAAGGATGTCACCATGCTGGAATCAATAGCGAAAAGCCTTGAAATGATCACCCGGAAGCAGGGGGATGCGACCTCTTTTCTCATCTATCCGCTGCTGATTATCGTGGTGTATGAGGTGATCATGCGGTATTTGTTCAATGCCCCGACCACATGGGGATTTGAAGCCACCACATTTTTGTACGGCCTTCATTACATGTTTGGATTTTCCTATACCGATGTCCACAAAGGACATGTTCGGGTGGATATCTTTACCTCCCTGGCATCTGAAAAGAGCCAGTTGATTCTCAGCATTCTTACCAACCTGGTGTTTTCATGCCGGTGATGTTTTCATGACCCTGTGGTCCATTAAATTCGCCTATACCTCCGTGCTGGGACTGGAGGTCAACTCCACTTCCTGGGCCCCGCCCATCTGGCCGCTGAAAATATTGATGGCACTGTGCCTGATGTTCCTGCTTCTCCAGGGGATTGCCAACCTGCTCAACGATATCGTCTCCCTCAAACAACAAGGAAGAAAGGTACACCCATGAGTCTTGAATTCATGACCGCTGCCATGTTTATCACCCTGATCCTGGCCATTGTGCTGGGACACCCCCTGGCCTATACCCTGGCAGCGGTTGCTACGCTGTTCGGTCTGATAGACAATGGTTTTTCCATTTCCATGCTTTTTGAGATGTTTGTCAACAACACCTGGGGCCTGATGAACAACTATACGCTGGTGGCCATCCCGTTGTTTATTCTTATGGCCCAGCTGCTGGACCGGTCAAAAGTATCAGATGCCTTATTTGAATCCCTGTACGTCGTTTTAGGCAGCATAAGGGGGGGGCTGGGACTTGCTGTCGTGGTCGTGTGTACCGTATTTGCAGCCACCACCGGCATTATCGGAGCATCCGTGGTCGCCATGGGCCTGCTGGCCACCCCGGCGCTGATGAACAAAGGCTACCAGAAAGAAATGACGGCCGGAATTATCTGTGCGTCCGGGACACTGGGCATTCTGATTCCACCTTCCATCATGATGGTGATTTACGGCGGTCTTACGGGTATGAAGGAAACCTCGGTGGGAAATCTGTTTGCCGGAGCCATCTTTCCGGGGCTGCTGCTGGCCGGGCTGTATTTTGCCTATATTTTTATCCGTTGCAACATCAATCCGAACTTGGGGCCCCCATTTCAAAAAAAGAAGCCGCTGGATATACGGCTGCCCAGAAATGGGCCATGACCCTGAAATCACTGCTCCCCCCCTGGCATTGATCCTGGCGGTCATGGGAACGATTCTGGCCGGAGTGGCCACCCCCACGGAGGCCGCAGGACTGGGCGCCTGGGTGCATTGATCCTGGCGGCTTTCAAACAAAAAGCTGAACTGGACGGTCATCAAGGAAAGCGCTCATGCCACCCTGAAAACCACCTCCATGGTGATGCTGCTGTTCATCGGCGGAAAATTTTTTTCCACGGTGTTCCTGAGCATGGGCGGTGGAGATGTGGTGGCAGACCTGCTGATCGGCTCCGGTATGAACCGGTGGATCATTTTGTTCATCATGATGTTCATCGTCTTCATCATGGGCATGTTCATTGACTGGGCGGCCATTCTGCTGATCACAGTACCGATTTTTTTGCCCATTGCCATGGAACTGGAATTCGATCCTCTGTGGTTTTCCCTGCTCATGTGCGTGAATCTCCAGACCTCATTTCTGTCCCCGCCGTTCGGGTATGCTCTGTTCTATTTCAAGGGAGTGGCACCGACGCAGTATACCATGATGCATATTTACAGAGGAATCGTCCCCTTTGTTTTGCTGCAGCTGATCAGTATCGGCCTGCTGTGCCTGTTCCCCTCCCTGGTCACCTGGCTGCCGGGCATATTTTTTGGATAACCCCTCATGGAAACATGCAGGACAACAGGAGTGTTTCTGACATGACCGATCTGACGGCAACCTTTGCACAAAAAGCGTCCCTGGTATCCGCGGTGGTGCATCAGGCGGCATCCCGGACTGAGGCATTTGACCGGACGGTTGTCTGCTGCAGGGCAGAATTCCGATGACATCCCAGATGTTAAATCCCCGGCTGACGTCTGCCGGGGCCAAAGAGGCGGCTGCCCGGATCCTGGCGGCCCGAATCTGGAAACGGCAGATCTCCGGTATCTGTCTGAAGCCTGTGACAACGCCGGTAACATCCACCTGCTTCAAAACGGGATGCGGGATTACCCCGACGGCATTGACATGGGCATGACATGGGCGGATTACGGCATTGCCGATACCGGCACCCTGGTCATGGCTTCCCACAGCGAGGAGGTCAGGCTGGCCACCATGCTGTGCGAGGTGCATGTGGCGCTCCTGAAGGTATCGGATATCCGGACGTCAGCGAATGAGATGGCCGAAGAACTGTCGGTACTGACAGCCCGGACCGGGTCCTATACCGCCTTTATCACAGGTGCCAGCCGGACGGCGGACATCGAGCGGGTCCTGGCCATTGGTGTCCATGGCCCCCTGGAACTGCATATCATCCTGGTGGAAGAGGAATAAGCCCATGTCGAAAACCGAGAGTTTCAGATCCTATAAACACCGGCTGGACTCGGCCCTGGACAACCGGTTTCTGCGCCAGGCCATGGACAAATTTGCCGTGGCCTACCGCACCTCGAGACAAAATGCCTTTGCCGGCATGAATGTGAAAGCCTTGGTTCAACAAGTGGCGGATGCCAAGGCTGGAGCTATCCGAAACAACGCGGCCCTGTTAAGGCAATTTACCGCAAAGGCCCTTGCCCATGGCATCCATGTGCATGTGGCGGACACGGCCGAAGACGCTAACCGCATCATTGAACAGATCGCTCAGAAAACCGGTTCCAGAAAATCGTCAAATCCAAATCCATGACCGCTGAAGAGATCCGCCTGAACCGGTGGCTGGAAACCAGAGGACTGGCGGTCACGGAGACCGATCTCGGGGAATGGATCGTGCAGCTCAGAAAAGAAGGCCCGTCCCACATGGTGATGCCGGCCATTCATTTGTCCCGGTTCCAGGTAGCGGACCTGTTTACCGATGTCACGGGCACGGACCAGAACCCTGAGATCGAGCGGCTGGTCAAGGTGGCCCGAAAAGAGCTGAGGGAAAAATTTGTTCGAGCGGACATGGGCATCACCGGTGCCAATTATGCGGTGGCCGACACCGGCACCCTCGGCATTGCCACCAATGAAGGCAATGCCAGGCTGGTCACCACCCTGCCGAAGGTACACGTGGCCCTGGTGGGCATCGACAAGCTGGTGCCAACGATCGCCGATGCCTTGACAATCAACCGGATTCTGCCGAAAAACGCCACCGGCCAGGCCATCACCTCTTATGTCACCTGGATCACAGGTCCCTCGGAATGCACCGTCACGCCCTCCGGAAACGGGAGATGCACATCGTGTTTCTAGATAACGGCCGCAGCAACATCGCGGCGATCCGGAGTTCTCCCAGATACTCCAGTGCGTGCGGTGCGGTGCCTGCGCCAATGTGTGCCCGGTCTACCGCATGGTGGGGGGCCACCAGATGGGCCATATCTATATCGGAGCCATCGGCCTGATCACCACCTATTTTTTCACGGCCTGGAAAATGCGAAAAATTTGGTGAAAAACTGCACCAACTGCGGGGCGTGCAAGGCGGTGTGCGCCGGCGGTATTGACTTGCCCCACCTGATCAAACAGATCCATGCCCGGATCCAGGATGAAACCGGGCATCCCTTGCAAAGCCAGATGTTGGCGAAAATGCTTAAAAACCGCACCCTGTTTCACCGGCTCCTGCGGACCGCCTACCTGGCCCAGCAGCCGGTCCTGGACCGGTCGGATCCGGCAAAAACCGCCACCGGCAGCGGGTCCGGCCGGCCGTCAGAGACCGGTTTTCTGCGTCACCTGCCCATGATCTTTTCGTCGGACCACAATTTCCGACGTCTGCCCGCCATTGCCAGAGTCCCGTTCCGGGACCGGTTTGCGGCTCTGAACCAGCCGGTCAAAACCCCCCGGTTCACCATTGCCCTGTTTTCCGGATGTGTCCAGGATTTTGTGTATCCGCAACACCTGGAAGCCGCCATGAAAGGATTTGCCCGCAGCCGGATCAACGTGGTGTTTCCCATGAATCAGTCCTGCTGCGGTCTGCCGGCCGTGAGCATGGGGGAAACATCAGCCGCCAGGAAGTGGCCCTCCAGAACCTGGATGCCATGGCCGTGAACGGCGGGGATTACGACGGGGTGGATCATATCGTCACCCTGTGCGCATCCTGCGCCTCCCACCTGGCCCACGGGGTGCCGAAACTGGTCAAAGACTATGCCCCTGAAAAAGCGGCGGCCTTTGCAAAAAAGTGGTGCCGTTTTCCGTGTTCATGAACGATATAGTGGGCATCGACCAGATCCCCGGCCCTGGCCGAAAAACCGCATTTCATTCCCCCTGTCATCTGTGCAGGGGTATGGATATACACCAGGCACCCCGGGAGCTCATTGACAAATCCGGGAACCGGTATATCCCGACGGAAGAGGAAGAAACCTGCTGCGGGTTTGGCGGCAGTTTTTCCACCGCCTTCCCGGCGGTGTCCCGGGAAATCCTGATCCGGAAACTGGATGACGTGACCGCATCGGGCGCCGATCTGCTGGTGACCGAATGCCCGGGATGCGTGCTCCAGCTCAAAGGCGGGGCCGCTCAACAGGGCCGGGACATCTCCGTATGCCACATCGCTGAACTGCTGCTTCCCTGACCAGGAAATGCAAAAGTCATGTCTGTCGGCTGTACGTCAGAAGATCGGGAACGACATCGGTCCAGCCCAAAGGCATGATATGCGCACCCTGGACCATGGATTGAACCTGTGCAAGAAAGCGGCCGGCCATTTCAGCGGCTTTTTCTTCCGGTCCTCTTTGGCCACGGACCGATCTCTTCGATCCAGGCTTCCGGAACATGGATGCCGGATACGTTTTTGTTCATGAACTGTCCCATTTGGGGTGATTTCAGGATGACGATGCCCACCTGTACGGGGATGTTGAATGTCTGTGCTTTTTCCATGAACCGTTCGAACAGTTTCACGTCATAAACTGCCTGGGTCTGGAAAACTGGGCACCGGCATCGATTTTTTTTTCATTTTCATCAGTTGAAGCTCAATGGGGTCAAAATTGGGATTCACCACGGCGCCCAGGGCCATGTCAATCCCGTGCTCCAGCTTGTTGCCGGAGATGTCGAATCCTTTAGACAGCCCCTTGCCATGCGGATCAGCTGTACTGAATCCAGATCAAAAACCGGCTTGGCTTCCTTGTGGTCCCCGAGCTGGATGTGGTCGCCGGTGAGCAGCAGAACGTTGTCGATTCCCAGGGAGTATGCAGTGAGAAGATCCGACTGAAGCGCCAGCCGGTTTCGGTCCCGGCAGGTGAGTTGATAAACCGGTTCGATACCGGCGGTTTTGAGCCGGACACTGGCAGCCAGGGATCCCAGCCGCATGACCGCGGACTGGTTGTCGGTGACGTTGACGGCATGGACGTGCTGCTGGAGATGGAGGGCTTCGATGGCACAGCCCGGTTCAATACTTTTATCCCGATTAATCGCTCCCTTGATGGGACCGACTTCGCCGGTAATGACAAATTCCCCTTTGTCAAACAGGGTGGTCAGTTTCATGGTTGTTGTTTCCTTTTTATCGTCTGTTCCTGGTCCTGATGGGTTAAGATGAAAAACCGGTCAGTTTGTTATACTTTTTCATGTGTCGTTGCTGTCCCCCGGGATAACTGTCTCTGGACAGCCCCGTGGCCGTCAATCCTGGTTACTGACGGTGACCGATTCGCCGGATGAACAGAAGGTCGCTTCAGTGGGACTGACTTTGAGGGTCCTCGGCCGGCTCCATTTGGAATTGTTCTTGGGCGGTTGATAGGGTTCCAAAAGTGCCATACGGTCCATTTTTTTCAGCCGTTCATAAATGAGTATCCAGCCGCAGGGACGGTTCGGATCCACTTCACAGCGCCCGTTTTCAGCTCCGCCGCAGGGCCCGTTGAGCAGCTGCTTGGCACACAACGTCATGGGACAGAGACCGCCGGTGAATTCAATGACGCATTCCCCGCAAAGAGAACAGAATTCTTCAATGTCTGTATCGGATACGGTTTCACCGCCAAAAATGGTATCACAGCCCGGATGGACCATGGCACCGTTTGTGGCGTCGACCACGGTATGAACCCCCTGGCCGCATCCCAGGACCAAAAACGAATCCGCCTGCCTGACCTGTCCGGCGTAATCCTCTTGCAGCACTTTTCTGGTATGGGACAGTTTGCACAGGGACATGCCCTGGGGGCCGGGGACGGTATATCCCACCACATTGATGCCCCGTCCGGCCAGGCGTTCCGCCATGCGCCGGGTTTCATCTTCACCGCCGGAATGGCATTTCCAGGCGCAGTTGTTGCATCCGACCACAAATACGCTTTCATCAGGGCGGATATGGCTGATTATCTCTTTAATCGGTTTCTGAATCGTGGCATGCAAGGCACTTCTCCTTAAATGATTGAAAAAACGCTGTCGTTAAGGACTTATGGATCCCTTTTTACGGGGCGCCATGGAAACCCATGGCACCGTCAACTATTGCACTTCCAAACGAACAGAATCATGGCAAAAACAATGCCAACCAAGTCAATCCGCCCGTCCTTTATGATATTTTTATGAAATTTCTTTAAAATCAAATATTTAGAAAAAAATAACCCAAACGGATACGATAAAATCGTCTGTGGAGATGCAAAATAAGACGTGTTCGGTAACGTTTATTTATAACGTTACGAACAGTCTTATTTAATAGTGCAAAAGTCTTTCTGTAAAATATATCTCCACACAACAATCCTGTGGTACACATTTTTCAATAACGTTATTCCTGCATTCGTTATCTCATTGACGGGAGGATATCCGTCCTGAAGTTTGGCCGAGGCTGTATCGGCACGGCAACGGATCGGATCAATCTGTCACCGCGGTCTGTCTGATGATGCGGGTTTTTTGATTGCTATCGGAAACGGCCAGCTGGCCGCATCCGGCGGACACGGACCGGCCTTTGCTCCAGCGGCGGATCACAAACACCTCTTTTCTACCAGATGCTGGGAAAACCGGTTCATCGCTTCGTCGGAAGGGCTTTCAAAGCCAATACCCGGGACCGGATTGCAGGGGATCAGATTGAGGCGGACCGGCAGGGGATGAATGAATGCCGCCAGTTGATCAGCATGAACCGGCGAGTCATTCACTCCTTTAATGAGAATGTATTCAAACAGAAACGTGCCTTTGTAAGGTAGGGGAAACTGTGTCAGCGCGGCTTTGAGGGTATCCAGGGGCCAGGCACGGTTCACCGGCATCAGCCGGAACCGGGTCCCGTTGTCCGGGGCGTTGATGGAGACGGCCAGACGGATCCCCGGCAGGTTCTGTTCAGCCAGCTGTTCAATGCCCGGTACCAGGCCAGCCGTGGAGATGGTAATGTGCCTCAGGGCAATGTCAAATCCCTGCTGTACATTCATGATCCGGACAGCGGCCATGACGGCATCAAAATTGTCAAATGGCTCTCCCATGCCCATGAACACAATGTTTTCACCGGTTTTTTCAGTGTATGCCGGGCATTGAACAACTGGCCTGTGATTTCGTGCACATCCAGGTGCCGCTTCAATCCCATGCGCCCGGTTTCACAGAACGTACACCCATGCGGCATCCCACCTGGGTGGACATGCACAGGGTGTTGTAACGGTTCATGGGGACGATGACCGATTCGATCTTTTGACCGTCGGAAAGCCGGGTGATGAACTTGGTCAGATCTCCTTCCTGAAATGTGTCCACCACCTGCCCGGGTTTCACTGAAACCGTTTTCTCAAGGGAGCGTGCCAGGGCCGGGGATGCCGCAAATTCAGGGGCCGATCCAAAGCCCGAGTTTCCTTTTTCAAAAATTTCCCGATACAGGGCCCGGGCATGAAACCACCCTTTGCCGTATCCGGTTTCAAGTTTGCGGGTAAGTTCTTCAAGGGTGATTGAAAGCAGGTTCATAGTGCCGGGGTATCGGGTTTCTGGTTTCTGGGTACCGGAAAATTTATCGCAGCGGGGACTGACTGTCAAGTCGAACCTCTTTTCGTCCGGTACATAGGGGTCCTTTACACCCCATAAAAGCCCCAGTTCGAACCGTTTGACGAATTGACGAATTTAATTATATATGAATGTGACTTTTGGGATTTCTATCCTTTTCACTTCAATCACAAGGAGAATATCATGAAACGGCCGGCAACCTGATCGTTCATCCGTTCATGACCGGCAATTATTTTGATGCCAGAGACAAGGACGGACGTCATTTTGTCCGGGACATGTGTGCAAATTGGTGGGGAAAATCAGCAAAAAGGATATCCGGTCCCAGTACCAATGATCCCGGCAGATTGACGTTTGAATCTGTTGATTTTCAGGTGCGGCCGGAGACCTTTGGCCGCACCTGAAAATCCGTTGCCCGGCTCCGATGGCTGGTTCAGCCACCCGTTTCAATCGCCAAGTCAATCAGGCACAAACAGGTTGATAGGCTCGATATACACCGGGTCCTGTTCATCCAGGACCTGAATCAGGCCTTGGTGAATCCGCTGTTTCAACTCCCTGAAAATACCCCGTTTTTTGTCAAATGCCGCTGCAAAGGCCAGGGCTTCGGTCATGAGATGATCCTGGTCATCACAGGCCTTGACGATCACCCCTTCTGCTTCAAGCGCTTCGGCCGTCATCCGCTGTCCTGACAGAATCATCCGGTTGAACATCGGTTCCGGCACCGCCTTGCGCACAAACGCCACCATGCCGGGCAGAAATGGAATCCCCACATCCACTTCAGGAAAGCAGAAAAACCCTTGTCCTTTTTCATGAATCTGAAATCACAGGCACAGGAAATAATCGCGCCGTTGCCGAACGCATGGCCGTTGACAGCCGCGATCACCGGCACAGGAAACAGCAGCAGGCGCTTAAAGATCCGGTTCATGTCATACATGAACGCCTTGATCGTGTCCCGGTCCTTTTCCTGGATCTTTCTGCCGATCCACTCCACATCAATGCCCTGGGAAAAATTTTTTTCATCGGTCGAGGTCAGAACCACGGCCCGGACATCGGTATCATCCTCGATCTGATCCAAACAGGCGTTCATCTCTTCAGAAAATACCCGGTTCATCCGGTTGGGTCCGTTACACATTGTCAACACAGAGACTCGGTTGTCTTTTTCCATGTCACCACCGGCATAGGGTCTCGCTCCTTGTGTGGTTAAAATTACATTCACCGGGCGCACCATGCGACCGATGATTCTATTTATACGGTGTGCGCCCTGACATCAAGATCTTTTCATGAATCCGTTTTCCACTTCCCTGAAAAACGCCCCGTTCCCGCATTCTCCCGGTTGACCTCCTCCCAGTTCCGGAAAGATGCATACGCGTTCGGATCGACGGAGTAATCCCAGGAACCGTCCCTATTAACGACCCGTCCCCGAACCCGGTCTTGAACCGGTACAGCCCGAAAAAAAGATGATCAGGGAAACAGGCTGGAGAGACGGCCCATAGTTTCCCGGCGGAGACCGAATTCAAGACCCTGGGAGATATTTATGCGGCACAGAGAGTAACAATTAGAACTTGACAATTAAATACCACAAGGTGATATTTAATTTTTTTACTCTTTGATGGGGGAACCATGAACCAACCGCTTCATTTTGATACCCGTGCCATTCATGAAGGGATCAAAAACCATGACTGGGAAGGGGCCACCCTGCCGCCCATTTTCCAGACCGCGGCCCATTTTCATAGCACTGCCGCCGATCTGGGCCGAACCTTTTCCGGAGAGCGGCCCGACCATATTTACATGCGCCTGACCAATCCCACCAACCGGTTCCTGGAAGAACGGCTGGCCTCCCTGGAATCGGGCAGGGCCGCCGTGGTCACGGCGTCCGGCATGGCGGCCATCAGCAACGCCTGCATGACGCTTTTGCGGGCCGGCGATGAATTTTTGGCATCCTCCTCTTTGTTCATGTCCACCTATGCCCTGTTCACAAATATCTTCAAAAAATACGGCATCACTGTGCGCCTTGCTGATCCGCTGAATCTGAATAACATTGCCGCACAGATAACGGACAAGACCCGGTTCATCTATATGGAAACCATCACCAACCCGGGAATGGAAATCCCGGATCTCAAACAGATCGCGAATCTGGCCCATGAAAACCATATTCCCCTGATGGTGGACAACACCCTGGCCTCTCCCTGGCTGTGCCGTCCCATCGAGCTGGGGCCGATATCGTGGTGCACTCCACCACCAAGTACTTTTCAGGCCATGGGGCAGCGTTGGGGGGCGTGGTGGTGGATGCCGGGCACTTTGACTGGGACACGGACCGATTTTCCGATTTTGCCCCGTTTGTGAAACAGAAGGGCCGCTTGGCGTTCATCCACCGCCTGTTCAAAGAACATCATGTCAATTTCGGCACCACGGCGGCCCCGTTTCATTCGTTTCTGACGGTGCTGGGTTTGTCCACCATGGGGGTGCGCATGGAACGGCACATGACCAACGCCGTTCAAGCGGCAACGTTTTTAAGGGAAACACCCCAAAGTGACCTGGGTCAACTTTGTAGGATTTTCCGACCATCCCTGCCATGAGATGGCCAAAAAACAGTTTGCCGGCAAAGGATTCGGCACCATGCTAACCTTTGGCCTGGCAGACCAGGATGCCTGTTTCCGGCTGGTGGACCACCTGTCCCTGATCCTGAACCTGGCCAACCTGGGCGACTGCAAGACGTTGATCATCCACCCTTATTCCTCCCAGTATGTGTCGTTTCCCCAGGAACTGAAAGACCGGCTGGCCGATCCCTGCCTGCTGCGGTTTTCCGTGGGCATCGAGCATATCGATGACATCTGCGGGGACCTGTCAGCAGCCCTTGAAACGGTGTGACCGTGAGTGAGTATATCGATCACGATCTAAACGGAACCACGGTGGGACCGGTGGAAAAACAGTTTTCACCTTTGCCGGCAAACTGACCCTTTCCTTTTGGAAAGCGGAGCTGAAATCCATCCGGTCACCCTGGCCTATGAAACCTGCGGCACCTTGAACCAGGACCGGACCAACGCCGTGCTGATCCTCCATGCCCTGTCCGGGGATTCCCATGTGGCCGGCTACTACACCCCGGAGGACCCCAAACCCGGATGGTGGGACATCATGGGTGGGACCGGGCAAAGGCATTGACACGGACAGATATTTTGTGATCTGTTCCAATATCTTAGGGTCCTGCATGGGCTCCACCGGACCGGCTTCCGTCAATCCGGAAACCGGCATCCCCTATGGCACGGATTTCCCCCTGATCACCATCGGGGATATGGTCCGGGCCCAGAAAGCCCTGGTGGAGCATCTGGGCATCAAAAAGCTGCTGTCCGTGGTGGGCGGATCAGTGGGCGGCATGCAGGTGCTGGAATGGTGCGTGCGGTATCCGGACAGTGTGGCATCGGCCGTTGCCCTGGCCACCACCTGCCGCCATTCCGCTCTGGCCATCGCGTTCAATGAAGTGGCCAGACAGTCCATCATGGCTGATCCCAACTGGTGCAACGGACATTATTACGAGGGACCCAAACCCGGCATGGGACTGGCCATCGCCCGAATGATCGGGCATATCACCTATCTGTCCGATGAATCCATGCGACTGAAGTTCGGACGAAGGCTCCAGAACAAAAGTGCACTGAGTTTCGAATTCGGGGCTGAATTCCAGGTGGAATCCTATCTCCAGTATCAGGGCAGAAAATTCATTGAGCGGTTTGATGCCAATTCGTTTCTCTACATCACCAAAGCGGCAGATTATTTCGACCTGGCCCGGGAACACGGCAAAGGCTCCCTGGTCGAGGCGTTTTCAAAATGCCTGGCCCGGTTTCTGGTGGTTTCCTACACCTCGGACTGGCTGTATCCCACCTATCAGTCCAAAGAAATGGTCACGGCCATGAAGAAAAACAACCTGGACGTCAGCTTTTGTGAAATTGAGGCCCAGTGGGGCCATGACGCTTTTTTACTACCCAATGAAAAACTGGACCACCTGATGACGGGGTTTCTAAGGAGGGTTTCCCATGAATCCGCTCCGGTATGATTTACGGATCATCGCCTCCTGGATCACGCCGGGCGCTAAAGTCTTAGAACTCGGCTGCGGAGAGGGGGATCTGCTGCTGTGGCTCAGGCAGAACCGTCAGGTGACGGAACGGGGCATTGAAATCAAGGAATCCAAGGTGGTCAAATGCATTGAAAAAGGCATTTCCGTGCTCCAGGGGATATCAACAGGGAGATCATGGATTATCCGGACCAGGCATTTGACTTTGCCATCTGCTCCCAGACACTGCAGCAGGTGTATGACCCGGTATTCCTGATCCAGTCCATGCTGAGGGTCGCGGGCCGCTGCGTGGTGAGTTTTCCCAATTTCGGGCATTATAAAACCCGGGTCCAGCTGATGTTCACCGGGTGCGCCCCGGTCACAAAAGAACTGCCTATGAATGGTATGACACCCCCAACATCCGGGTCTTAAGCCTCAGGGATTTTAGGAATTTTACCCGTCAGGCCGGGTTCCGGATTCTGAAAAAAGCGGCCATCAACACGAAAAATCATCAGATGGAAGGAAAAATCATCACATTTTTACCCAATCTGCTGGCTACTTATGGTATCTTTTTGATCGGGCATCAATGATGCTGCCGGACATATTCGAATAAACAAGTTTCATATTCTTTTGAAAAGGAGACCGCCATGGCATTTCAAGACATTCTGATGACACCCCCGGCCGATCACGTGGGAACCATCACGCTGAACCGCCCCGAACAGATGAACACTTTCAGCACCAACATGGCAACCGAATTGAATCAGGCACTTTTGGATCTGGATGCGGACTCCGGGGTGCGGGTGATCCTTCTAAAGGGGGCCGGCAAGGCGTTCTGCGCCGGTATTGATGTCAATGAACTGGCCGGAAAACCCCATGGAATACCAGGCGTGGATCGAGACCATGGAGCACCCCCTGGTCACAATCTCAACGCTTAACAAACCGGTGATCGCCCAGGTACACGGGGTGGCGGTCGCCAACGGCATGGGCCTGGCCGCCGCCGCTGACCTGGTCATGGCTGCGGACAACGTGCGCATGGGCCTGACCGCCATCAATGTGGGACTCAACTGTGTGGGTCCTGTCATCCCGGTGTCCCGGTGCGTGGGCCGGAAAAGAGCCCTGGAACTTCTGCTCTACGGCAACCTGATCAAGGCCCCGGAAGCCCTGTCTTTGGGACTGGTGAACAAACTGGCTCCCAGGGAGGAACTAGACGAACAGGCCTTGGGCTGGGCGGTCGAGCTGGCCAAGAAAAGCCCGGTGGCAGTCCGTATCGCCAAAACTGCGTTCTACCGATCCGAAGACCTCCACTACGAGGCCCGGTTCGCCTATATGAACGAGGCGTTCGCCCGGCTGTGCTCCACAGAGGATGCCAAGGAAGGGGTGAGCGCATTTTTTGAAAAGCGCCCCCCCAGTGGCAGGAAAATGAGGAGGGAACATGACTCAGACCAAAGAGTGGCATCCCGGAACTCTGCTGGAGCTGTCCGGGTATTACTGGAAAACCTGCACCCTTCACGCAGCCGTGAAACTGGATATCTTTACGCTCATCGGAAAAGACATCCTGACCGCCCCGGAGATGGTCCGGAAAACCGGGTGGGATTCCCGGGGCCTTTCCATGCTTCTGGATGCCTTGGCCGCCATGGCGCTTTTGAACAAAACACCGGCCGGCTATGCCAACACGCAGGCAGCAGCCGACTTTCTGTCAAAAGATTCCGACCGGTACATCGGGTACATGATCCAGCATCACCACCACCTGGCCGACTCATGGATCCGCATGGACGAGGCGGTCACCCGGAGCGGGCCCATCCGGGATCGGTCGTCGGTTTCTTCGGAAGAATGGCGGGAAGCGTTTTTAATGGGTATGTTCAACAATGCCATGGCCATGGCGTCGGATGTGGCGCGGTCCGTGGATCTGTCCGGGTGTACCCGGCTGCTGGATATGGGCGGCGGGCCCGGCACCTATGCCATCCATTTCTGCAAAGCCAACCCGCACCTGACCGCTGTGGTGTTCGACCTTTCCACCACCCGGCCGTTTGCAGAAAAAACCATCGAACGGTTCGGCCTGTCAGACCGAATCCGGTTTGTCGCCGGCGACTACACCACCGATGACATCCCATTGAAACAGGACTTCGATGCCGCCTGGCTATCCCATATCCTCCACGGCGAAGGACCGAACCTGGCCGAAGGCATCGTGGCCCATGCTGCTGAAAAACTGGTTCCCGGCGGGCAGCTGCTCATCCATGATTTTATCCTGGGAGACACCCGGGACCGGCCCGAGTTTGCGGCCTTGTTTTCTTTGAACATGCTTCTGGGCACTGAATCCGGGCAGTCCTACAGTGAATCGGAAATCCGGAAGATGATGACGGATGCCGGGCTGACAGATATCACGCTTCAGGATTTCACCGGTCCCACCCAATCCAGGATTCTTAAGGGAATAAGGCCGCAAGATCCTGGAAACGAATCGTAAACTCACAGCCCTGAATACACCACCACCCGGTTGCGGCCGGCCTGTTTGGCCTGATACATGGCATCATCCGCCGTTTTGACGATCCGGTCTGCCATGGCAGCCGTGGGTTTGTCGGCCATATCCAGAGTGGAAACCCCGAAGCTGGCGGTCACATGAAACGCGGATTGATCCGGTAGCAAGAACGGATGGACTTCGATGGCGACCCGCAATTTTTCCGCCGTCACCCGGGCGGTTTCCTTTTGTGTTTCCGGTAGAAGCGCCACAAACTCTTCGCCGCCGTATCGGGCCACAATATCGACACTTCGGGTGATGGACTTCAAGATGCCGCCAATGGCTCTGAGTACCTCATCTCCGGCCTGGTGGCCGTGCCTATCGTTGACGGATTTGAAATGATCGATATCCATGAGAAAAAGGCTCACCGGATGGTCGTACCGCTTGGCCCGCTCAATCTCCTCTTCCAGCCTGCATGAAATACCGACGATTATACAGCTGTGTCAGTTCATCGTGTTGGATATTTTCGATGATACTGTATGCGTCTGAAAGGCGGACGGCCAGACGGGAGATCAAACAAAATAATGCCCAGCAACAGTAGAGAAGCGGCAACGCCCAGACCGATGAAGCCAAAATGGTTTCTGGCCATTTTCTTTTCCGTGTCGCTTACATCATAGGTCACGCTGATACCGCCCCGGACATCCCCGATCCGGTACCCTTGTTTTCCATGACAGCCCATGCAGCTGTCTTCCACGTAAAGCGGCGCCATATAACGGAAAACGGCCTGTTCATTATCCCTGATCAGCGAATGGTTTTCTTTTTCACCGGATTCAAACCCAGTCAGGCAGATTTTTCAAAATCATCCGGGGTATTGTTCGGATTCAGCGGGTTGATGCTGGTGATATGATAAATGAAATCACCGGATTCCCGGGCGTATTCAGAAATTTCCCGGGTCATCAGAGCGGGATTTTTCATGGTATAGACGGTCCCGTCCTCCGCTGTTATGTCCGGATTTTCCAGATAGGGGTTGGAAAGATTCTCAGGCTTTTTTTCACAAACACTCCGCCATGTTCCGCATTCCACCTGCGGGTCAAAACGATGTTTTTAAAATGGGCCCGGGCCGTGGTCAGGTATTGTCCAGAGATGAGCCGATCTGTCTGCACGGCAAATCCGATGAATATGCCCATGAGAAAAAGAACGACTATCAGGCTGATATGAATGATGAACCGTTTCCACAGATATTTCTTTCCATTGCAGGTGCCGGACTGTCTGCCATTATTCCGCCTTTATCATACAAATTGTCTTTGACAATAAAGTAGAGTCTAACACAGCCGGCATAAACTCAAAACAAAAAAATCAGGCCTCTTATGGAGAAATTCAAACGGCGCACGGCCGCCAAAATTCAGCCGGCTCACGAAAAGTCTTTGGGAGCATTTGCGGCACAGGTTCCAATACTTGCCCCCATGAAACTGACCGCGCTCATCTTTTTGGTAACCTCATGGCTGTCGCACTTAGGACATGCAATGTCCGGCTCATCTCCGACAAACACCAGTTTTTCAAATTCATGGGAACAGGTGTTGCACTGGTATTCAAAAATTGGCATCCGTTACCTCCCGGGTGTTCAACCTAATTTTTTAAAATGCCGTCATTTTCGGTATATTGGATATCATAGCCATTTTTTCTCTCTGCGCAAGCCGTGGTCCAATATCGAAAGCCCCCTTTCTCTTGCTTTTCCAGCAGGAAGCGAATATATACAAAGTCAAAACATGAGGAGCCAAAGATGGATATAGCCCCCCTGACAGCCGGACACAGGAAATCATCCGACAACCTTCTGATGGAAACCCGGGGCCATGTCCTGTGCATGGGACTGAACCGGCCTGAAAAACGCAACGCCTTTGATCTGGACCTGTACCGGGAACTTTGTCTGGCCTATGGAGAGCTGCACCGGAACCCGGATCTGCGCTGCGGGGTGCTGTATGCCGAAGGCGATCATTTCACCGCCGGCTTGGACCTGCCGGCATGGGCGGACTGCTTTTCCAGAGGACAATTTCCCGAACTGCCAAAGCTGGGGTTGGATCCTCTGGGCCTGGACCCAAGGCTGCAGGTGGGCAAACCCGTGGTTATGGCGGTCCAGGGCATCTGCCTGACCATCGGGCTAGAGCTGCTGCTGGCCTGCGATATCCGGGTGGCAGCGGACACAGTCCGGTTCGGCCAGATTGAAATCAAGCGGGGGAATCTACCCGGTGGGGGGTGCCACGGTTCGCCTGTTCCAGGGAAATCGGCTGGGGAAATGCCATGCGGTATCTGCTGACCGGTGACGAGATCAATGCAAAGGAAGCCTGGCGCTTGGGGCTGGTCCAGGAGGTGACATCCCCGGAAGCCTGCCTGGAAAAAGCCCTTGCCATCGCGGACACCATTTCAAAACAGGCGCCTTTAGGAGTTGCCGCCACCCTCCGTTCCAGCCGTCTGGCGAGAGCCCGTGGCGATCAGGCCGCCATCGACCGCCTGTTGCCGGACCTGATGCCGTTAATGACCTCCCGGGATGTCCAGGAAGGCCTGGCCTCGTTTCTGGAACGGCGGGAGGCCAAGTTCAACGGGCTTTGACACGACCAGAAAAAATGATCAAACCACCGCTTCAAACTTTGGAATAATGCCGCCTACCACCGGTTCATAGTAACGGTAAACGGTTTCTTCGCCGATCAGTGTATCGATCTGTTTCTGGATGGATTGTCTTTGTTCACTGTTTTCCAGCGATTCCAGGCATCCATGGCATCCCAGATACTGACAACCAGGTATTCGCCTTCTGAATCCAGCGAAGCAAAGCTCTGATCCATGATATAACCGGGCTGAATACTTGCCTGGGACCTCAAGCGGACAATCAGAGGGGCCAACTGAGATGCGATTTTCTTATCATCGACTTTTCTCTGGATAATAACACAGATTGACATAACGACCTCCTTTTTTGAATACGCTACAGGCGTTTTGTCCAATATCCAAACAGTACCAGATCCTAAATATTCAAGCAACCGGTTTTAACACTCTGACCTGGTTTTATGTGATGGCATCCGACGACTCTTTCCGCAGGGCAACGGGCTTGCCGATAATCTCGGCCCAGACCACGGCCTGCCGCAGGCTGGGCCGGCGGCCATAGGGGTGAAGGGGGGGCAGCGGCACCTTCTTGGGAGAAGTCGGGGTCTTGATTTCCCGGTCTTGAACTTCAATTTCCGGTGCCGTTTTCTGAACCGGCGCGTCTACCGGTTCTCCTTCTCCGGATTGATCCCGGGTGTCGGTGCGAGCCCTCACCGTTTCCCGTGCCGGAGGCACCTCCCGTGCTTGCGGGATATCCCCGTCTTCGGACAGCTCATCCCAGAAGGTGCTGTCTGATGGTTCCGGTTCTGTTTCCTTTTGCTGTCTTTGCAGCCGGGCCTGCCTTTCCAGTTCCTGCAAAGACTCCTGTATCTGATCTCTGATTTTCTGAAAAAATGAAAATGGCGATGGTTTGGCCGGCTGTTTCCGTTTTTTCACCTTTTTCTTCCGCTGCCTGGCCTTCAGCCCTCGGACAAGCGTGGTGATGAGCAGAAAGAAAAAAGCAGAATGATATTGATCAGGGTTTCAAAATCCATGACAACTCCTTGTGAAGCGGCAGACTTTCCGGAAAACCGGGTTCCGTCCAAAGCCTGCCGCTTCCTGCCTCAGCATTTATGAAGATTGATCTTCCCGGCCGTACCGGCTTCTTGCTTGGAGATCTGATCCCGCATCCGGGTGTCGGCGGCCACGTTTTTCATCTTGTAGTAATCCATGATGCCCAGATTACCGCTTCTAAACGCTTCCGCCATGGCCAGAGGCACCTGGGCTTCGGCTTCCACCACCTTGGCCTGCATCTCCTGGACCCGGGCCTTCATCTCCTGTTCCTGGGCAAAGGCCATGGCTCGTTTTCCTCGGCCTTGGCCTGGGCGATCTTCTTGTCCGCTTCGGCCCGGTCGGTTTCCAGCTCGGCCCCGATGTTCTTGCCCACATCCACATCCGCGATATCGATGGACAGAATCTCGTATGCCGTGCCCGCATCCAGGCCCTTGGTCAAAACCGTCTTGGAAATCATGTCCGGGTTTTCCAGCACTTTCTTGTGGGTTTCCGCCGATCCGATGGTGGTGACGATCCCTTCCCCCACCCTGGCCAGAATGGTCTCGGCCCCGGCCCCGCCCACCAGGCGGTCGATGTTGGCCCGCACCGTTACCCGGGAAATGGCCTTGAGCTGATCCCGTCCTTGGCCATGGCCGCCACCATGGGCGTTTCAATCACCTTGGGGTTCACCGACATCTGTACCGCTTCCAGCACATCCCGGCCGGCCAGATCGATGGCTGCGGCCCGGTTGAAAGACAGGTCGATGTTGGCCTTGTCCGCGGCGATCAGGGCCTGAATCACCCGGGACACGTTCCCCCCGGCCAGATAATGGGACTCCAGGCTATCCGTGGGGATCTCCATACCGGCTTTCACCGCCATGATCTTGGATTCCACGATCAGTTTGGGCGGTACCTTTCTGAACCGCATGAAAATGATATTGATCAACCCCACCTTTGCCCCGGACACCAGAGCCTGGATCCATAGAGCAATATAGGAAAAGATAAAATAAAACAGGGCCAGAGCGATAATACCGGCAACAATCACCAGGATGTACATAATTTCCATGGAACTCTCTCCTTAATAGTTATTCAATTTTTTTCTACCACCATTCTGTTTCCCGACACAAGGATCACCTTCACCGGCGTGCCGGAACTCACATAATCTCCATCGGTCACCGCATCCAGCCGGATATCCCCGATCATCACCGTACCTGACGGCCTCAGATTGGTCATGGCCACCCCGTTTTTCCCGACCCCAGGCAGCCAGATCCGGTGACTGGGATGCCACGCCTTCCTCTCTGGACAATGTTTTGTGAAGGGACCAGGAAGAGGCACCCAGGGCCTTGAATGCCAGAGCCAGGATCACGGGAATGACAAACATATCCACCCCCACGAACACCAATCCCATGTTTGCGGAAATGGTGGTGAACACCAAATACAGGGAATACAGCAGCAATCCAGCCGCCAGAGCGGTCAGAAGACCGAACGACGGCACGAAAATCTCCACCACGATGACCACCAGCCCCAACAGCTGAAGCACCACAGGCAGCACATAGGCACTCATGGCCGCTCCTTTCCCGAACCTGTCGGTTCCACCGCCATAACGGTCACATGGTTCTGCGCCAGAGACACCACCCGAACCAGAGTCCCTGAATCCAAAAATTCTCCCTGGGTGATGGCATCGATTTTCCGGGATCCGATTCTGACTTTTCCGGAGGGCCGCAATGCCGAGACTGCGGTACCGGTCTGTCCCAAAGAAACAGAGCTGGCCTCATCCGATCCCACCAGGCTTCCCCTAGGTGGTATTCAGATACGGCCCCTTGATCACTTTGGACACCCCGGGCAAAACATACCGGACCATGGCCAGTGACATGACCAGGGCTCCGGCAAAGGACCCTACCACCAGGGCCAGGTTCCGGATCATCAGCCGCCCTCCCACGGCAGTTCGGTCCGGCACCACAAACCCCTGAAAAGAGAGCACCAGCCCGGCGGACAGCACTAGGATACCGGCAATACCCGCCACACCGAATCCGGGCAGCACCAGCACCTCCACGGCAATGAGCAGGGTGCCGATCAGCAGCAGCAGCAGTTCCGTGTAATGGGCCAGCCCCACCAGGTATTGATTCAGAAACACCAGGGCCAGGCACACAATCC
>LQAG01000089.1_pt1 | contig 44117 bp, 54 predicted proteins | sample 1535801 | NCBI WGS metagenome assembly LQAG01 (sample SAMN04331584, study PRJNA305678) | bioreactor metagenome | isolation source: bioreactor_3 inoculated with Wadden Sea sediment 1st replicate of a... | place: Germany:Bremen
TTGGTTTACTAACATACTATTTCGGTGTTTTTTTTCGTCTCGCTGGGCATGTTGTTTAATAAAATACGATTGGTCTCCTTTTTCGTTTTTTTTGTAAAGCCAGAAGATGTTTTCTACCGGCCTAATTTTGGACTTAGAATTATGATTCCTGGGTTCATACTTTTCTACCTATCCTCGATTATACTCTCTTAGACATTTAAAAGTCCTGATTTTATAACGTCTACCAATACAATTCACATATACAGTATGCCGATATAAGAGTGGACGCTTTCTAGGACAATAAAAAACCCCACTGAATATGAGACAGTGGGGTCAGATGCTTATACTTACCTACCAGGAATAGGTTTCGCCAACTTTTAACACAACACCCTTTACGTCATCTGCCAGACCTTCAACAAACTCATCAGGATCTGCCTGTATCACATCAAAAGTATTATAATGCATAGGTATTGCCACTTTGGGCTTAATGAAGCTAACAGCAAGCAAGGCATCGGTAATATCCATTGTAAAATTTCCACCTATGGGCAGAAGAGCCACATCTATATCCTCTATTTCAAGGAGCTTCATATCCATTGAAAGGCCCGTGTCCCCTGCGTGATACATTTTTTTCCCGTCAATATTCAAGACGAATCCTGCTGGATTCCCACCATTCACTGATCCTGACTCGGTTTCAATTGCCGAGCCATGAAGGGCTGGTGTCATTTTAACTGTTCCAAATTCAAACTTATAACGTCCACCAATATGCATTGGGTGGCAGTGTATGCCTGAACGACTCAGATGATTAGCAATTTCAAAATTCGTAATGACTGTTGCCGCTGACCGCTTTGCAATCTCAAGAGCATCCCCAATATGGTCTCCATGACCATGGGTTATCAGAATATAGTCAACGTTGTCAAAGTCCTCCGGTTTATGTTTGGCCATCGGATTGCCTGTAAGAAAGGGATCTATTAATATTTTTGCGCTCTCTGTCTCAATATAAAATGCCGAATGTCCAAGAAATTGTGCTTTCAAAATAGCCTCCTTATCTCAACTTGTATCTATTCATATCCTACTATTAAACATCTAATCAATTGTATTTCATAACGAGTTACATATTGCTTTCATTCGACCAAGTGTATGTGTGAAACCAGTTGTGATCATTTTTATATATTTAAGAATCATAGCCAAATCCTTATCGGATTGTTCTAATTGACCCATCTCAAGCGTCTTCTCCACATAATAGTCTATGAAATCTGTGTATTGGCCGTCAAGCTTATTTTTATTATACATTTCAAAATCAACTGTGCTCAAGTGCACCCCATCAAGCATTAAGAGGGTATAAAATGTTTTCATACTGGACTCTGGCTTAGATTGCAAAAGGGTCCACGCCTTATCATAGTCTCCACTTTTTATAAAAACATGAAAGTCATAATATGAAGCAATATCCTTTGTCTTATTTAAGGCTTGCTGCATTTCTTGAGGAAGGAGTTCCAACCTATGTCCTATTAACATTTTAGAATAATATCGATCGGCTTCTTTGTCTGGCGCACCATATTCTAACAGGTAGTCCATGGCAGGATCATAGTCTCCAAGCTGCATCATGCACCTTGCATACTCAATATGGTTGAAAACATTGTCTTTACTCAATGAAAGCAGTTTCTTTCGGATTTTTTTTTTCAAGACTATATTGTCCCAGTTCCTCATACAATTCCGCTTTTTCAATCAAGCGTTTTTCAGATGTACCATAGCGGTCAATCAGTTCATTTAAATACTTGAGGGCCTTTTGTGGATCAGCCCCCTCTAAGTCTAGATAGCTTTCATTTTCAACTGGTATAAATCCGTTTTTGTATAGGGCATAAACAACTTTGAGACCATGCTCAGTGGGATTTTCTGTGTACCACTGAATGGCATCCATGACCTTCTTATTTTCAAGAAGTTTGTCCCCCTTGCTATAGCCATCTTGTCCCTGAACATACCGTGCCTGACTTAGGGCGTCTGAGAAGAGACCATTTGTAATGGTTCCATCGCTGTTGATTTGCTCTGGAAACACCTTAAAATAGTAGTTTCCTGACAGGTAAAGAGGTTCCATAAAACCATTAATGTTCAGAGTGTCTTCTGCTAGCATATACATAAAAGAGAACTCCGATTGTGATTTCAAAGCTTTTAATGACAGCGTTCCCTGTAAATTATCATAAGAAATATATGTGTCCATAAGCCTAGATTTGTACTGTATTTCGGGTCTTCAAAATACACTTTTAAGCTGTAACGCCTGTTTCTAGACGCTAATGGATCTTGTATTTGGTAGTGTATTTCATCCCCCTCAATAAGGAGCATTTTAAACTCTGCTCCTGGCCAAAACTCAAAGTCTTCCACAATTTCATTAGAATCACTTTGAAAAAACACACCGCGCCCGTCTCTTGACTGCCACTGTTTGTCATGAATCACTTGCCAAGGGATCATGATTCCAACCATTCTCATGTCTGAACAGATATTTTTTATTTCGTACTGACCATCATCATCCGTGACGCTGTAATGTCTTTCAAGGGCTACCCCCGAACGCATACCAGACTGATATTTTTCATAGACAATGGCTCCCTGGTAGGGTTTTCCATCAATTGTAACCTGACCCACAACCGTTTTATCGGTTCTCTCATAAACATCTTGGCTGTCTAGTCTGTGTTCATTTCTATTCATATCTTGCATCTCATATATTTCACGGAAAAGTTTTGAATACAGATTTTCATTCTCAATGTACTGATCCACCAGGTCTGGTTCATATGCCATTTCAAACTTTAGGACTTCTGAAATATATTTTTTAATCGTTTCCACAATGGCAGCATGCTCTTCTCCGCTTATATGGCTCAAACTTGTTTTAACAGCATGAAAATCCCCATAGGCCATGTCAATAGCTGTTTTTGTTAAATAGAATTCTTCTTTTAACTGATGAGAAGGCTTATTCAATTCGAAGCTTTGTTCAATCTCGTCCATGATCTCATTCGATTCAGTAGTCATCCCCCCCATCCACAGCATTTGAGCCACACGCAGGGCATAGCTTCTGTGTTTGGAATATATGGGTGGATGTCTTTGTACTTTACAAATCGATCCATTATAATTTCTGCGTCTCTTCTTAAGACTCTTTTCCAGAAATCATGGCACCATTTTCAATATAGGCCATATTGTATAAAGCATAGTCGCCATCTTCTAATAGGATAGTGAGCCTACTCTCTTCACTTTCAAGAGACGTTGTTTCAATATCTTCAACTCTGATTTTCTGATTTGTTGAAACAAAGGCATTGTAGCTTAAAATCCCCTTCCAAAACATATCCTTCTTGGATAAAACGATAACCACGATAAGTAAAACAACTATGAGTAGTATTACTTTAAGGGCATTCCATTTCTTGTTGCGCATGTATATTAACCTCACGAATCATATGCATTAGGCACTTTTATCTGTATGTCTCTTTGAAATTTTCCAAGTCGCTTATAACAGTTTTCACTATGCATAATATATCATGATTTTCATATTTTGGTAATAGCGCCTCCATAAAATGTCATGTGTCAGTAACATATTTTATAACCCTCTGCTCTCTTAGTGAAAAAGATCTGCTTGCACAACCGACAAGCAGATCCTAATCACATTTTATTCATTATTTTTTCTTTACAATAGCCCTATCATACTTAACTATTAAATCTTCCTGTATTCTATTGATTTCATTTCTAATTTCTTCAGCATGATTTTTTTAAAGTCTGTAAGGGGCGACTGCCTATGCTTTATCCTACCTTCCTATAGATCTTAATGAAATTTTAATCCGATTGAGAGATTCTCTTCATATATGCCCTGTATACTGGTGGATAGTTAAAGGAATTATATATTATTATTTAAATCAGAAAGGAATAATTATGTCATTACTCGGAAATTTACTATGGATTATATTTGGAGGTCTTCTTGTCTCTATAGGTTGGGCCATCGCCGGGGCTTGTGCTATGCATAACTGTTGTAGGCATCCCCTTTGGTATGCAGTGTTTCAAAATTGCAGGCCTGACACTCACACCCTTTGGAAGAAATGTTGAAATTGGAGACTTTGGAGGTTTTGGTCTAATTGGAAATCTTATTTGGATACTTGTTTTTGGGTGGGAGCTTTTCCTTGCTCATCTAATATCTGCATGCTTTCTGGCCATTACGATCATTGGTATTCCATTTGCAAAACAACATATTAAATTAGCAAAACTGGCTCTAGTGCCATTTGGAGCTCGTATTTCAGCATAGACCTATGGTGTATACAATTTCATCAACATACAAAGCATGAGTAAATATACAGGTATTCTTTTATGAATACGCTTTCCCAATCCAGCACGACCCCCTATAATGGAAGGTACTAAAGTAAAAGGGGTTATGACTTATGGATATTACTCAATCTAGGCTGGATGACTTTTTAAAAGCATCAAAAGCTTATACCAACAAGGTAAGCTTGCCTCCTATATACCGGAACTTATGAATGCCAATGCCCAAGCCCTTGGTATTTATATAATAGATCTTGAAGGCAATGAACTTTATTCTGGTGATGTTGATACAAAATTTACAATACAAAGTGTTTCAAAGGTCGTTACACTGATCTATGCGCTAGAAGCCTATGGAGATGAAGTCTTTACACGTATTGGTGTCGAACAGACAGCCGATGCCTTCAACTCTATTATAAAACTTGAAACAAGAAACAACGGAAAACCACTCAATCCACTTATTAATGCAGGTGCCATTGCCACCACATCCTTTATCGTTGAAAAAGAAGGCAAAGATGGATTTGAGAATCTATCCAAGTTCCTTAGAAAACTTGCTAAAAATGATGACATTTCAGTAAATGCATCTGTCTATGCCTCTGAAAAACGAACAGGTGATACCAATCGCGCCTTGGCTTACTTTCAAAAGGGACAAAGAACATTTGAAGCTGATGTCGAAGATGTGCTTGATGCATACTTTAAAACATGTTCACATGAAGTTCGTGTTAAAGATCTTGCAAATATAGCACGCATTATAGCCAATAATGGACTGGACCCTGATTCTGGTCACCGTTACTTTTCAATGAAAAATGCACGAATGACCAAAGCCATTATGTCCACTTGTGGTATGTATGATTCTTCAGGGGCCTTTTGCTTTGAAGGTTGGTATACCATCTAAAAGTGGCGTTGGTGGTGGTATCATGTCAGTTGTTCCTGGAAAATATGGAATAGGTATTGTGGGACCAGCCCTTGATGAAAAGGGAAACAGTGCCGCTGGCGTTGCCCTATTAAGCAAGCTTTCAGAAGCATACGCCCTTAGTATATTCGGCTAATTCACACGAAAAACCGCCTATAATGTATCTATATAAGATGCATTATAGGCGATTTTTATATTTCTATTCATAGGGTTTAGCAAAACTTTCTGCTTCTGTTACACCGTACTTTTCATACTTCTTTTTCCAGTAAAATTCATTGGCCAATTTAACAAATATCTTCATTAAGAAGACACTCTTTCTTTTGGCTTGACTTTCTGGTGCTGAATACTTCAAAAGTCGGTTTTCGTCAAAAATGAGAGTCCTATTATAGTCTTCTGCAATAGATTCTAAACCCCTTAATAGATTTTTACCTGCACGGGTATCCTTTTGACTGTATAAGGCATCACATCCACCCTTAATAATTGTCCCCACATATTCCGACCCAATCAGACCCACATAGTATTTAAAATAGTCTTCCAGTGGTCTCGCATGTACCGCTTCCTTAAAACCGTACTGGACTATAAATCCAAAAGATTTTTTTTGAACTGATGCCTTGAAGTCTGGGTCAGAGAGACAAAGGGCATAAACATGGTTTAAAAGATCTAGCACTTGGGCTGGCATGGAATATCCATAAAGAGGCATGGCCATAACAATATGGTCGCTGACTCGAATCATATTCACTATATCCTCTACATGCCCAGCACCTATCTGTTTTACCACTATATCCTCAAAACTGCTGAGGTGTTCGGTAAAAGCATCTATCATAACGCCTGTATTGGTCTTGCTTTTCTTAGGTGATCCGTTAATAACAAGTAAGCGCATGTACTATCTCCTCCAAATCATGAATGTTATATATATATTGGTCCTCTTGTCCCCTTTGCCATACATGGTTATATGTTGAGTATTCTCCGTTTGTCAGTACAACAATTTGCTTTGGCAACTTGTCATAACGACTGACATGTGTCATTCTATCCCCATCTATTTTTAAATACGGATGAACAAGTGGTAGAAGCCTATCCCTAATTCGCTTTGCTAAAGGGGATACAAATCCAATTTTGACAGGTGATGCATGAATGACCACATCTGCTTTTACAAACTTTTCAAGCACCTTTTCCATATCATCTTTTACGCTGCATATTCCGGGACTTTTGAGCCAACATGCATAACAGCCAATACAATCTTTTAGATTCATATTTCTTAAGGTGAGATGGTTTATCTCTATGGTTTCTTTTCCATGCGTCTGGTCTTTGCCTGTGGAGGCTCTGACTCGGTTTATTAGGGCATCTATGGCTTTATCAAATTGTGGATCACCGTCTGATGGATTGCTACTTAGAACTAGAATTTTCATTTTTCATTCTCTCCCTTGATTTCATAACATTATACCTATTTCGACAAGATGCTCCGCAGTATTTTTCCTTTGTGCTATTTGCAATGTAAAACCGCCTGCAATGTTCGCATCGTTTCAGAGCGCTGACCCTATCTGTTACAGCGAAGGCATAGATGGTTTGAACCGTCGTTTTTAAAGAGTCAAACTCCCAAGAGATTTTTGTTTCCCTGCCCTGCGTGATGGTAAACCCGATTTTCGTTGCTTCAAACTGATCAGCCAAAATTGTGACAGGTTCAGTCAAACTAAGTGCTGACGCCTTAAATGTCGCCAATTGGTCATAATGCCTCGCCAACATAGCCGAGAAATCTAGGAGCCATACAATGTTTTCTGCATAGAAACTTGAAAAAATCAAGTCCAGGACGAGAGGCCTCTTCCCATAATATTTAGGTGTGTCCTCATATTTTGTGAAATGAATTTTATCTTTATGCATGTATAAGTCAATCTTGCCCTCTTCTATAAACGGAGTAAATAGTTTCATATATGCCTGCCCATTCATATGGGACGTCTTCAAACTTAATGGATTCTTTTGAGTCAACAATATTTCTTTATCACCCACAATGTTTCTGTTATAAGTGCTGCTGCTCATAAACCCCATAAGTCCGTATTTTTTTGCATACCTTAAGATTTGTTCTTGAAGTTCATACCACATTTTTTTGCATTTTCGTTTTCGATACGCATTCAAGTCCTTGTCCTCTAGGGCTTGCTGATACAGGAGATATGCATCCCCCAACCCTAAAGTGTCAATGACAAGGGGCTCTGCCACATTAAAAGGATTGTACAACTTAAAATCCGCCCCTTTCTTCGGCCGAATATATAAGGCGCCCTCTTGCACCTCTTCAATAGTGTATTCATCAAAAACAATCCACTCAGTGGAATACCTGTCATCAAGGCCAACCTTTCTTTTAAGAGTTTTTCACTGGCTGTTTGATCTTCAACCTGCTTGTTTGTGTATTTCATAGTAAACACCTTTCCAGCACTTCTTGTCCAACTGTTCCAATTTCACTTCTATGTTTGTTTTTTTATTTTCTTTTATGAAAATCCAGTTAATCAATGTAGCGACTTACAAGTGATTATATGTAATTGTTTATAGGTTGTAAACTATTACATTTTTGTATTTTTAATAATTAATTGTATCCTAGACTCTGATCACAATGTTTTGGCTTTGTCCTTTTATGAATACAATTTTGACGCATGGAAAATCCCATTAATTAGAGGCTGTTATTTGCAACAGCCTCCTTAGAAAAATGGAATAAATCAACTTGAGTGTATAATTCTAAAACAAGTCCTCTACAAAGCTGGTTTTAGGTCATCGACTAAAAGTTCGATTTCAAACTCAGTGCCTGCATTCACAGCGCTTGAGCACTTTATTGTTCCATTGAAGCGTTTGTGTCACCAAATTATAAACAATATTCATGCCAAGACCGCTCCCGCCACAGTCTCTCTTGGTTGTGAAAAAGGTTCATAGAGTTTTTTTAGTGTTGCTGGGTCCATTCCAACACCATAATCTCTGTATTTGATGCATAAAACATCTTGCGTCTCTTTATAAGTGGTATTTCTTCCACTTCCCTCTTTGCCTTTTCTGTAAGATAAGCTAATTTCAATAATGCCACTGGATCGATCTTTAAAGCCATGATTGATTGAGTTCATTATTAAATTTAAAAATATTTGATAAAGACCCCCGGGTGACTTTTTTACAGTGATATTTTCATCACATATCACGCTAATGTCTACTGCATGACGTTTTATTTCACTTTGAAGACTGCCCAAAATTTCATACAGGTATGAACATACATTAATTTCTCTGTACTCATCAGATACTTGATCAACCGATACCTTCTTAAAACTCCTAATAATATCCGATGCTCTATTAAGCGTGCTCAAGAGATGATTTGATGTGGTTTTCAAATCCTTCATATGCTTTATGAATTCACTTTTGTTGATCTGGTTCTCTCGGGTTAACTCTAGAACTATATTGGTTGTGTTTTCAATATGGGAGGCTAGGGTTACCCCTACACCAACCGGTGTGTTCACTTCATGGGCAACACCAGCTACCAGCCTTCCCAAGGATGCCATTTTTTCAGATTCCATTAATTCCTTTTTGTGTTTTAGTAATTTTTTATTGTTTGTGATGCAATTTGAAGTCGCAGAATCACAACATAGATAATAAGCAAAAAGAAGGTGATTAAACTCACGTTTACAAGCATTTTATGCTTTTCATAAAACGATGTGGGTCTGTTGATAATAATGCTGGTCTCAGGCAATGCATTGATTGACAAATCATACTTCTGCATGGCCATATAGTCAAATTTATATCTATTATAGCTATCATCCACAATATATTTATCACGAATACTGTATGGATCTTCTAAGTAGGCTGCGGCCATTTCTGCAACCCGTGTGCCTTGGGAATACCCTTCAACTATTTTTCCGCCAATAGCCCCTTCACCAAATCCAAAATCATAAAGGGCGTACACAGGAACTGCTGATGCCTCTATAAATCGTTGGGCCGTATAATTTAAGGGATATACACTTCCGTCTACATCAACAACATAAAATGTATGAATAGCGATTGTATTCTCTGGATTTAATCCACCTAAAAACTTTCTATTTGACCGATTGTCATGTTCTCCAAAATTTCGAAGTTCAGCTCTGGGTAATAGGTCGTCATTTCCCGCGTCACATCATTTTTAGTTGACCGGCCTGTAATGGTATCATCCACGATCAGATATATATTTTCAATATTTGAGTTTTGTCGCAAAGCCACTTCAATAGTCGACCTTGTTGAACTCTTCTCAACAACGCCATAAAAATTCTTTGCACCTTCTAGATTATGTGCTTCTAGAGTATTAACACCACAAAAAAACACCGGGGTGTCATCAAATAAGTCTTTAGAATACTTTAATAGAAATTTTAAGGCGTTATCGTCAGCACATACAATAAGATCAAACTTGTCTTTTCCAAATTTCACTCTATACATATCAAACAGTGCTTGCATGTAGGTTTCACTACTATTGTTTTTTGTATCCATATGTTCAATGCGCAGGGTATAAGAGTCAAAATGAACGTTAAGAACATCTTGCACACCTTTTTTAGTCTGATTGCTCCACACGTAACCATCATGATATGAATTCAATAGCAAAATGTTTGGATGAGAATCTTCCTTTGATATTGCATACGTCCCCCCTGTGACCAGAGCAACCATCGTTGTAAATACCATTAGCCATTTCCATATGTTGCGCATAGTTTCATGCCCCCAACTCAATTTTGATCCCCCACAATATAAATATACCCCGCCACACCTTGTTTAAGTTAATTTTTTGAATTTTATTTGGTGTAATTATCCATTTTATTATAAAATATCGAATTGGCTATATTTTTATAATATTTGATCGAGGAAGCTCCAATGTATCACTTGGGAATCACATCTAAGAAACACTGAAACAAGCAATACTATGATTTCAAATTTAGAAAATATGCAATCATAAATCGCTTTACAGACAGTGACTATAGTCATAAAAAGTCATAAAAAAGTAAAAATCAATACATGTTTTGTTGTAAGTGCAAGTATATTTTTGGTAGAATGGTCATGTAGATGTTTTTGATTTTTAACATTAAACGGTTCTAAAGTACTATGGGCAAACAATTGCAGAAACGGGGTCGAATATGTTTAGAATGAAAGAAGTGGAAGCCTTCAAGCTTGTCCTTCCACACCTAAAGGACATTCTTCAAGAGGATGTTATGGTATCACTTACCAATCGCGAAAAATTTATTGGATACTGGCCTGGAGATAAGATGATCGTACCACTTAAGGCGGGCATGCCTATTCCAGCTGATGATCCACTCAGGGCAACAATTCAGTCAAAAGAAATTATAAAAGCCACTGTGCCAGCCGAAGTATACGGTATGCCCTTTAAGGCTGTAACATATCCTATTGTAGACAAGAAGGGCGTTTGTATTGGAGCCATTGGATTTGCCCAAAGCCTTGAAAAAGAATTTGAAACAAAAGATATGATTGAAAAGATCATTGCCAAGATGGAGTCGACCAGTCAAGATGTTCTGCGTGTTACAGAAAATGCTAATGATATTGCTGACAAGGCAGCAAACAACTTGTCTGCTGTGGAAGAAACAACAGCGGGCCTACAAGAAATCGCGGAGTTTTCAAAGGATATGAAGTCGGTCACCAAGGCTGCAAATGACCTTTCGAAAACAATCGAAACCGAGACTTATGGTGGCATTCAGACAGTGGAAAAAACAGTAGCTGCTGTTGAAAACATATCTGTACAATTGTCACAGTCAGCCTCAAAATTCGAACAGCTTCAAGAATCCATGCAATCTATTGAAAATATGGTCGAACTGATCAAATCCATTTCAGAGCAAACCAACCTGCTGGCCCTTAATGCATCCATTGAAGCTGCACGCGCCGGGGAGCACGGTCGCGGTTTTGCTGTCGTTGCAGATGAAGTGGGCAAACTCGCCAACCAATCCAACGAGGCTTCTGTGGAAATTACTGAACGTGTGAGCAGCATTCGCGCTGATATCCTAGATGTGATTAAATCTGTAGAACATGTGGATGTGGCCGTTGAAACCGGACGAGAAAATGCCCAAGATACAGAACGAAACTTCAAAAATATCAGCACCCATGTTGATGAAATGATGGATATTATAAGCAAAGTGGACACTTACTCTGAAAATCTGAGCACCATGACACAAAATATTTTTGCCAACACTGACGAATTGTCTAAGGATGTTGAAGACACTGCGCAAAGCGCTTCCAATATTGACAGTCTCGTCGGTGAACACACTCAAGCGTTACAAAATTTTGAAGAAGAATTAAAAGAAACGGCTGCTGTCATTGTGAATTAGGACTATAAACAATATTTTTATACATTTTCACCCCTATTTTCTACAGAACATCTTATGGGCTTTTCAAGTAGAAAATAGGGGTGAATTTATTTGTCGATTATTGTCTATAGATCAAACCGCATCATGGGATAGTCTTCTTCTCCGACTCCGCCCATAACTGGCTTAACCCCGGTATGAAGAAAACTGCTCCTCAAAATAGATCTTGTGCCATACTTCAGCCTGAGTTCATCAATGGTCTTATCCAGGCGCTCTTGTTTTTCATTTTTCTGGGCATCAATAAGGGGCAATTGTTTTTCATGTCCTGGCACAAGCTTTGAAACCCGAACCCCAAGTGGCGTATGGGACGTCCGTCCCATAGTTCATCAAAAAGACTTTTAGCTTCTTTAAAAATTTCCATGGTGGAATCCGTATTATAAAATAACCTTCTTTGATGGGAGGCTCGATCGAGTTCAGAACTCCTAACGCTCACGGACACAAGACCACACAGCTTGCCTGTATCACGAAGACGCATGGCCACCATCTCTGTAAGGGATAGCAAGTACAAATAGGCTGAAGCCTTCGTCTCAATATCTCTTGGCAGGGTGCTAGAATTTCCAATGCCCTTTACAGACTCAACACCACTTTCTCTTGTGAGAGAATCTTCAATGCCATTGGCGTAGTTCCAAAGCACACCACCAAACTTGCCGAATTTATATTTTAAAACGTCTGGGTCCGTTTGGGCCAAATCTCCTACTGTTAATATGCCCATCGACTTCAATTTAGGTTCTGTTGCCCGCCCCACCCCAAAAAGATCTCCCACAGGAAGAGGCCACATTTTCCCCTTCATTTCCTCAGGAAAAAGGGTATGAACCTTGTTGGGTTTCTCAAACTCAGAGGCCACCTTGGCAAGGAGTTTATTGCTTGAAATCCCTATATTGACCGTAAAGCCCAGTTCTTTTTTCACACGTTCTCGTATTGTGTTTGCCACAGTCACAGGATCGCCCCAAAGCTTTGTAACATCTGTAAACTCGACAAAGCACTCGTCAATACTGAAGCGCTGGACGTCTGGAGAATACTCTTTAAGTAGGTCAACAAGGGCACGACTGCTCTTAATATACAGACTGTAATTTGGACGGACAGCCTGCAGATTAGGACACTTCTGAAAGGCTTTAAATAGGACCTCACCTGTTTTTATACCTGCTTTTTTGGCGGATAGTGATTTGGCCAGAACAATGCCTCTACGTTTTTCAGGGTCGCCCCCTATAATGGATGGAACCTCTCTTAAGTCAAGCTTGTCCCCATGCTGTAGTCTGTATACGGCTTCCCAGGACAAGTATGCCGAATTCACATCCACATGAAAGACCACTCGGTTTTCACACACTCACCTTCTTATATGAGCGACTTGCAAAATATCATTCAAGAGTCTTCGTCATACCATATAGATATTTTAGAATCAAAAATTCTATATATGGTATGACGAGACTATATCTATAATTTACAAGCGCCTGATATACAAATGCTTCACAAAATTGCCTATTAAAAATAAAGCCAGATCTTTTTCATATTTATGTTCATAGCACACCAATCATCTGGTTTTCACTTTTACATTTTGAACAAGTACCACTTGTAAGTGTCCCTCTCGTATTTAAGCTCAAAAATACGGGCCTGATCCCCGAAAACACTTTGACACCGAAATTTGATCATAACATTGCCTGCCAATTTTTCCACCTCAGCTAAAATAATTCTGTCTACCTTAATCGTTTTTCTTTCACCCATATTGTCTTCGATTCTAAACCGCAATGGCCGAAGATTACCCGACTGGTCAAAAAATTGCTAAAACCTCTACTTCTCTCGGGTTGGTCCGCATGACCACCGACTCCTTTCCTTCATCGAATGACATCCACATCAATGCTCCAACCAGAACATACGTTCCCCACACCTATATTATACACGAACATTTGTTCTGTTGCAACTTTGGGAAATATATGCAATTTGAAAATTTTCCAATAAAAAAGAAGACTGCTCATTGAACAGTCTCCAACTGGTGTTTTAAAGATTTAACCCTTTTCATCAATATCAAAGGCGTTCACGTCTTTATCCAGTGACCTTGTTACTTTCACCTGATTTTCTATGCTCTCTTGAATTTTATTCGATGTTATAGACAGGTCTTCAACATTTTGAGAAATTTCCTGTGTGCCTTTTGTTAATTGGTTCATAATGTCGTCAATGCTGTCTGTGACTTGATTGACTTCACTTAGTTTGTCCTCTATCTCATCAAGGCGACCACTTGTCTGCTCAACCATATTCATTATGTTCGAAGCATCGTTTTCATACGCCCTGCTTAACTCCAGTGACTTCTTGTAGTCTTCATTGACCTGCGTTTCTATAAAAGAAAGGGTCTCAAGGGCACTGTCAGACAATGATTTTACAGCGGACTCCACCTTACTCACAATAGGCTTTATGTTCTCAACATTCTTTGAAGACTCTGAAGCCAGTTTGCCGATTTCGTCTGCAACGACGGCAAAGCCTCTGCCTTGTTCACCAGCTCTTGCTGCTTCTATAGATGCATTGAGCGCCAGTAAATTGGTTTCCTCAGATATTTTTGAAATGACTTCAGCAATATCATTCACTTCACGAACAACTGCACTCATTTGAACAGCGTCTTCCACTTTGTTTTTATTCAAACTATAAATACGGTCCTTCTCATGAATTGACTTTGTGGTTTCTTCCTTAAAAGTCTTGGATGTCTCCTGCATTTTTTTTAGATTTTTCTTTTTCCGAAACCATTGATTCAAGCAACCACTTGGTATCATCAAAGACGCTATCTGTTTTCTTTGACACCATGGTAATAGAAGAACTGTTTTCCTGCATACCTGCAAGAAGCTCTTCTGCAGACGCACTGATGGCTTCTAGCTTAGACACCAAGCTTCTGTTTTCTTCTTCAAGGACTTTAATGCTACCATTGATCGTATCAGACTTGTGATCAATACCGCCAATAATATCATTTAAATTATCCATAGCCTTATTCAAGTTATCGCCAAGCACTTTAAGTTCATCATTGGCCTTGAGTTCAATGCGAGTGGTTAAATCTCCATCTGCAAGTTTCTGAATGACCTTACTCACTTTGTTCAGCGGGGTCAGAACCACGTAAGTCAGTATTAAATAGATGATTGCTGACGTGGTCAAAATACTGATTCCAGTATTGATATACACAGCAAATACCCCTTTAAACTCATACACTTTAGCAATGAGTTCCACAATGATTCTAGATATTTCCGTACTCACCAAGAGTGTAAACACCAGGCCTATGATGATTTTGATTTGATACTCTTTAATTTACTCATGTCATCTCCTCATATCACTTTTGTCATTCACACTAAATTCAAAAAAAAATACGATCCCATCATAGAAACTTTTTAAAATGTTCTATAGACTTGGATCAAATCAACTGTTCTTTGTTTCATACACCTGATTGCAAACAGACCTTGACTAGGTTAACGTTTACTAAATCAAGCACATACTATTGTTTCATATACCCTTGTGTAAATCAAGGCAATCAAGGCGGTGTTCATATTTTTTTTACAATCCAGTTTAGCGCTTTACAAATGCAAAACAACCGAAGATTAAAAAGCCTTAAATCCCACTTTAAATCCATCCTTACGGCTTTTTATGTAATATAATGGAATTCACTACATCGAGCATGTATTTACACATGTCAACTATAAAATATCAAAAGGGGCTGAAGTGCTTGAATACACATCAGAATAGAAAAATCCACTGTTAAAAGTTTTAAAGTTTATCCTAGCCACCGCTGCCTGTTTGTTTCTCTTTTTCACTGAGCTGGATGATCTTCTAGTTTTCTTTACAGAAATCAAGGCGACACGCAGACGCCATCTCCTAAAAAAAGACTATAATAACTACACACGGTAAAAAAAGATGAAAAACCGCAGAGGGATGGTTGAAGTCTCCCTGCGGTTTCATTTTAATGCTTAGATTGAGTCACTTGATTCTATTAAGCCAATGGTCAGTTGGCTTAAACGGTCAATTGATCTTGAGATAACTGCTCAGGTCTGACTACAAAATAGTTTGCGTTAAGACCTAATAGTGCATTTGTTTATTCTTTTATTAATTAATCTTTCCCATTAATGCTTTTCATACATTTTCTTGCGTTTACTCATAATGTAGAATTCATATTCAAGTCTATACGGTTTTACTTTGATATTGTCTTTTTTGATACTATCTTACTTTAACACTCGATCAACTTCATGAAAGTCAAGCCCATGTAGGGATAGGGTCAAGTCTTTCATTTCTACTAAAAGGTATTGATTTGGTCGGTTTTAGCAGGTCGGTGAAATTGTCGTCACGAAATTTCAGCGCATGGCCTATGCGGGAATTTCCGTATATTTTGCCTCTTTTACAAGAGGGCTTATATTAAGGCTCACAGTCTACTCTGTAGGGTTATGCAGACGTGCTAAATGCCCAAATTTCATCATCGCCAAGAACCTTTACATCTTCACGAAGAAGACCAATTCTTGAAATATTCAACAGATGCTTGTAAGTGAAGTTTTCTGAGATTGAATTATTACCCAGCTGCCACATCCTAGTGTTGTTGATGGTGAGAATCCGTTGAAGAAACTGCCGCCAGCCGTTGTAGCTGATGGTGCATTCACGACAAGTCTTGATACAGATAGAACCTCTCCAACTTTTTTAATATTATCAATATTGTCTGAATGAATGGCCGCACTGTGTCCATTGCCTTCTATTTCAAGGTTCGTTTTGGCAATTTGAACGGCTTCATCAAACGTTTGATATTTGAAAGTGACCATGACAGGGCACATTTTCTCCTTGCATAGAATGTCTTCGTTGCCAATACCGTCTGCTTCAAGAAGAATCACACGTGTGTTCTTTGGTATTTCAACACCAGCCATTTGGGCAATTTTTTCTGTAGATTGTCCCACGACATCCTTATTCATGTGGTCTCCACTAAAAATGGCATTTCTAAACTTAGCTTTTTCCTCATCTGATGTGACAACGTAGGCACCATTGTCAGAGAATGCTTTCATAACGGCATCAAAGTCATCCGCGTGAGCAATAACAGACTGTTCCCCAGAACAGATAATGCCATTGTCAAACGTTCTACCATCAATAATTTTCTGTGCAGCCGCATTAAAGTCAATATCTCTATCAACAATAACTTGAACATTGCCAGCGCCAACCCCATAAGCAGGTTTTCCGCTTGAATAAGCAGCCTTAACCATGCCCATACCACCTGTTGCCACAACCACGTCTGCCAATTGCATAAGTTCATTGGTCTTGTCAATGGATGGCTGGTCAATAATCTGAACCAGACCTTCTGGTGCACCCAGTTCACGAATGCGAGCATTTATGAGCTCTACAGTTTTAGCACTGCAATTTTTCGCTCTTGGATGAGGGGCTACAATGATTGAATTTCTACCCTTAACTGCAAACATGGCATTGCACATAGGTGTTACAATAGGATTTGTTGTCGGTGTTACCGCACCAACCACACCGATTGGCTTGGCGATTTCAACAATATTTGTTATAGGATCCCTATAAATTTCTCCCACTGACTTTTTGTCTTTCAGGTCGTTCCAAATCACCTTTGCCTTGCCCTTGTTCTTAGCCACCTTATGCTCATACACGCCCATGCGCGTTTCCTCTATTGCCATTTCCGCCAGCATTTCCGCATTGTCATAGACAACTTTGCCAATCTCTCTTACAATTCTATCGACTTGGGGCTGAGAAAAGCTTTCAAATTCTTTTTGGGCTTGTCTTGATTTTTGAATCATTTCATTTAACATTGTCTTACCTCCGTCACCTTAATACAGTCTTGTATAGATTCCCTGGATGTCTTCACGTGAAAATTCAACATAGTTGTTGGCAAGCAGGCGTTGTTGTCCTGTTATCACACTATCAGTGAAAGACTCAATTTCAGATTCCTTCATCCCATAAGTGCTTAGTTTATTCTTAGATAACAACTGACCTAAAACGTCTTCCAGTTCTTCATATACCTTCTGTTGATCCACTCCAAGAATGTTTGAAAGCAGTTCATTGACATTCTTGATTCTACCGTCCGGATCTTTCTTGTTGTACAGCTTAAAGACTTCCGTAAAAACTGATAATTGCTTCGCCATGAGCACATGGTACATTCCGCCAAGAGGATATGACAAGGCATGAACAGCACCTACACCTGCATTACCAAAGGCAATGCCGGCTAGGTTGCTTGCCACTGCCATATCTTCTAGCCTCTCAAAGCGGTATTCCTCACCCTCTTTAAGGATGCCCTTATAAATTTCCATAATTGTCTCAATGGCGTTAATGCTAAACATGCGCGTATATTCATTCGACTTTGGAGACACATACGCTTCTATGGCATGAATCAGAGCATCGATAGAGCTATAGATATAGAATTTATATGGAAGTCCACGAAGGAGCTCAGGAATTAAAACAGCGTCATCTGGGATAAGTTGGTCTACAGCTAGTCCCATTTTTGTTTGCTTGGATTTAATCTCAGCAATTGTTATGTTTGTCACTTCACTTCCAGTTCCACAAGTTGTTGGAACAGCAATGAGGGATTTTTCCTTAATAAGTGGTATCTTTTTTTCAAAAGCATCCACAACATTATTTACGTCTTTTAAAACAAGGAGCTTGGCAATATCAAGCACTGTGCCCCCGCCAATGGCAAATATTCTGTCAAACGGCTTACGCTTGGCTTCTGTCAAAATAGCATTCATCATTTCATCAGAAGGCTCACCTGAGCCAAATGATTCTTGAATGATAAAATCTGCCTTCAGATCAAGGGGCTTCATAAATGGTTCGTAAAGAAAGCCATGTGTCAGAACCAAGTCACCCTCACCAATTTCAAAATTCTTAGCAAATTCATCGAAAACGCCAAATTGATGAATCTTTGATCCCAGTTTGAATAATTGCATATGTTCACCTTTTTCTATATAAACCTTTTATTAAACGACTCAATAAGCTCCTCTTTGAAATCTGGATGGGCCACTTGAATGAGGGCCTGAGCACGCTGTCTCAGCGTTTTGCCCTTGAGTTCAGCCACACCAAACTCAGTAACAATATAATGAACATCGTTTCTTGTTGTTGTAACAGCACTGCCTTCATCAATAAATGGCACAATTCTTGAAACCTTACCCTTTGATGCTGTTGATGGAATGGCAATAATAGACTTGCCGCCCTTTGCCATACTGGCGCCGCGAACATAGTCCACCTGTCCACCTACACCACTAAACTGTTTTAATCCAATTGTTTCAGACACAACCTGACCCATTAAATCCACTTGAATACATGAATTTATGGAAACAATATTGTCATTTTGCATAATAACAGCAGGATGGTTCACATAATCTACTGGATGCAATTCAACAAGAGGGTTGTTATCAACGAAATCATAAAGGGCCTTGCTTCCCATGAGGAATGTTGAAATCATCTTCCCAGGATGCAGGGATTTTTTACGCCCGTTAACCACACCCGCTTCTACAAGTTCAAGAATGCCATCGGAAAACATTTCTGTATGAATACCAAGGTCCTTCTTGTCTTTTAAGAACATGAGAACAGCATCTGGGATAGCCCCTATGCCAAGTTGCAGGGTTGATCCATCCTCAACAAGTTTGGCGCAGTTTTCGCCGATGGCTTTTCCACATCCCCAATGCGAGGTAGAGGGATTTCATATAGGGGATTATTTGTTTCGACAATATAATCTAGGTCTGAAACATGAATAAAGTTGTCCCCACCAACCCTTGGCATTTGCTCATTCACCTCAGCAATGACGATTTTTGCACATTCTGCAGCAGGCTTTGTATAGTCACTGGACAGTCCAAAGCTACACATGCCCTTCGCATCAGGTCGACTAACTTGAATCAGAGCCACATCAACAGGCAGTCTGCCTTCTTTAAAAAAGCCCTGGCACTTCGTTGAAAAAGCATGGTGTGTAGTCTGCCTGATTTCTTTCAATAGCCTTTCTTGAATTTCCACCTACAAATAAAGCATTGTGTCTAAAATGTCCCTTCATGTCTTCTGCTAGGTATTTGCCTTCGCCCAGACACAACATATGGACAATCTCAACATCTTTATAATTTTCTTTGGCATCTGTCATTGCTTTTAGAACATCAACCGGTGTCGATGCAGCATGTCCAAGTACCATGCGAGAATTTGAAGGAATGGCTTGTGCTGCTGACTCAGCACTGACGAGCTTGCTTTGATATATTTTTTCCCAGCCCATTGAAACCTCCTTTTTTTTCTTTATTTTATATATTTTTACATATAGGGGTATGTTGATTGGTTTTTCACCTACATATATCGTTCTAAGTGCTTCGATATATATATTAGAACAGCCCTTTTGAATTTTCTTTCATATGCCTGAACAACTAGCCTGCTCTTAAAATCTGCTTGGCCATGCTCCACATACTTTCGTCCACATCTGTTACAAGGGTCACCCTCTTAATTTCAGGGAGGTTCTCGAGGATGCTGGCTCAACAACATCCTCGACCGTCATCTGTGCTGCACTGCATGTTCTGCAGGCTCCAAGAAAACGAACCCTCACTTCGCCACCATCCACAGAGATCAGTTCAATGTCTCCGCCGTGACGTCGTAAGCTTTTTCTAACCTTGCTGTTTAGTACATGTTGAACACGTTCAAAAACATCATTCATATTCCATCACTCACTTTATGGTCCCAGTGCAATCAAATAATTATACTTTTATGCATACATGTTTGATATTTATGTAGGACTATCTATAGAGAGCGACTTGCAAAATATCCTCTGTGAGTCACCACCACATATAAAAGAAAATATTTGAAACAATATATGGTGGTGCCCTAAATCTGCAATTTTGCAAGCGCTCGATTTAGAAAATTTCAACTGATTAAGGTTTTTATAATATAATCTGACTGAGCTTACCAACTTATCTACTGGGCTTTTGAGTTAGATACTTTCTCAACAGACACATTGTCGTCAATTTTAGCAATGGCTTTTGCCAATTCTTTTTTACCTTCTATATTGCCCTGACGTGCAATCATGATACGTTGCGCCTGAGGCGAACCGGCACCATGCATAGATTCTGTTCTATAGCCTACAGCCGCTGTTCCAAGAGTCATATTTTCAACAAGACGCAAGATACGCATTCTATGTTCAGTTGGCACATCGCTCTTAGCCTTGAAGTATTTATCAACGTATGGGCCAATAACTGGATGGTTGAAATCTTTTTCAGATGGCAATGTCACCATGAGTCCACCTGCTATGTCTTCAGCCAATCTTGAAATTTCATATGGCATTCTTGTGACATTCTGCTTACACACATTAGCAAGAAGAAGGTTAATCATATAGTTGCCAGCTTCCATTTTCGTGCCTTCTGATGAGCATGCAATGCCACAGCTATAAAGCGTTTCGTTTAAGTGTGTCATTTCAATGAGCTTGTCTTTGATATGGCTTGCTTTTTTCACGCCATTATATTCTGCCGCTAGGGCTGCCGCACCGATAAGCACATCGCCCACACCAACTTTACATCCACCGTAAGATTGTCTATGGTAACCGGCAAAACGTTCCACCATCATGCCTGCAAATTCGTGTTCTTTCTTTAAGAAGATGCGATCAATTTGGGACGAAAACATCATCAAAGACAACCAGAACTTCATGTCCACCAAATTGGCTGTTGCTAGATCAATGTCAGCTTCTTCTTCCATTTTTCTAGCATCACAGGACTGACGGCCATAAATCATAAAGACACCTTCAGCATCGCTTGGGACAGCAAAACTCACAGCGTAGTCTTTATCCTCTTCACGCATGGCAATCGTTGGCATGATAAGGTGTTCGTGAGAGTTTACAGCACCTGTTTGATGCGCTTTTGCACCACGTACGACTATGCCATCTTCCCTTTCTTCTACAATGCGAAGGTACATATCAGGGTCTTCCTGCTGAGATGGTGCTAGGCCTCTATCCCCTTTTGGATCTGTCATAGCGCCATCAACAACCAAGTCATTGTCCTGGACAAACTTCATATATGCTTTGAAGTTTTTCATGATAGTTTGTGCCGTGCGCCTTATCTATTTCATATGTTGTGCTGTATACAGCATTGAAGGCATCCATGCCAACACATCTTTGGAAACATGATCCTGTTTTTTGTCCAAGCAGACGAAGCATTTTCACCTTATTTTTAAGGTCTTTCTGTGCTTTGGTGAAGATGACAAAACCTGTTGACTGTCTCCCCCGTTAAATTTGAAGTGGCTGTCATAAGATCTTTATGCTCATCATGATGTGCCAGTTCATATGTCATAGCTACAGAGTTTAGAGATGGTCGAATCACTGGATGATCCACTGGATTGTCAATCAGCTCACCAAAAAGGTAAACTTTAAGATTCATTTTTCTAAGGCTTTCAATATACTGCTCTTTTGTCATTAACGCCATTTTAATCACTCCTAATATTGTTCTCCATGTCTTTCAGTCACTTTTAATTTAACGCAACTCACATGCCAACTTTTTCTTTTTTCTGTTAAACTTTTATCTATACCACGTCCAAAAGCCTTGCTATGAGCCTTGTATAAGCAAAAAGTATTTTGTTACGCATTTAACAATAATATCTCAATATTGTTTTTAATCCAGTACAAAATAAAGGGTGGTGTTGCATTTTTGCAACACCACCCTTTTTCACTCACAAGCAAAGGCCTTGTCTTTGTGCGGTTCTATATCACAAATCACGGTCTGTTGCATTTTTGCACCACGTTGCAGTATCGCAACAGATCCTATCAACTCGTTACATCCTTAACAATCTTTTCGTATTTACTTCTTTTTCTAACAAATGTAGAGGCATCTATGCCAAGTGATTTTGCAGCGTCTCTTACGTTGCCATATTCATCATAAGCATTGGCTATCATTTGAGATTCTAGTCGTGCCACAGCATCTTTCAAATTCCCTCTTGGCACACTGGCCCCCAAGTCAATATGGTGGTCCACTTCAACGGGGAGTTCATTGGAAAGTATTGTGTCATCCTGGCACATGACAAAAACCCGCTCTACAACATTCTTCAGTTCACGTATATTTCCAGGCCAAGCGTATCTATAGAGTTTTTCATAAGTGTCTTTTGAAAGTCTCTTCTCTTCATCATATTCTAAATTTAATGCATTCAAGAATGTATTGATAAGCGGTACTATATCAGCCTTTCTCTCTCGAAGGGGCGGAATATGTATGGGAATAATATTCAATCTGTAAAAGAGGTCTTTTCGAAATGTCCCCTCTTCTGACATGGCTTTTAAATCCTTATTTGTGGCCGCGATAATCCGCACATTGATTTTTGTTGTTTCCACACTACCAACACGCTGTATTTCTTGTTCCTGAAGAACTCTTAGAAGTTTTGCCTGTACATTATAAGGCAGTTCACCGATCTCATCTAGGAATATTGTTCCTCCATTGGCTTCTTCAAAAAGACCCACTTTACCACTGGCCTTGGCTCCGGTGAAGGCTCCCGAAACATATCCAAAAAGGGCTGACTCAATGAGAGAATCTGGAATGGCACCACAGTTTACAGAGATAAGTTTTTTTCACTACGCAGGCTATTTTGATGAATGAATTCAGCCATACGCTCTTTACCAACACCGGTCTCTCCTGTTATCAATACAGTTGTATCATGGCTTGCCACCCTTTTTGCCGCTTCTAGTATACGGACCATTTTTCCGTCTCTTGAATAAATAGAACTTTTTTCATTAAGGGTTTTACGAAGGGATTCCAGCTTTGTGTTGTACATATCCATCTTTCTATCCCGTTCATAAAGTTCCTCCCTGAGCCTTTGTAGTTCTGTTATATCTCGAACATTGGTCACAATCATTTCGATTTCACCGTGGTCATCAAATATGGTGTGCCTGTCACAAGCAGGATCTTTCCTGATGAAAGCTTCTGGTGCATGGTTACCACATCACGTGTTCGCTGTACAACTGTACTGCAAGCCTTTGATATAATGCCCTGGTCAACAAGAATATTAACATGCTTGCCCATAATATCATCCGCTCGAATACCTGTTATCCGCTCATAAGCCTTGTTGACTCGAGTTGTTACAGCATTGCCATCCGTTATAAATATGCCATCATAAGACGATTCTAGAACTGTATCCAGTTTTCTAGTTATTTTTTTAAATTCACTTAGTTCTTCAACCACATTCATATAGGCCCTGCAGTCTTTTTTTGCACATGAATCCTGCATGACCCTTTTATCTGATTTCATTTTTCCACCACCATCTGTACATAGGTTTACCAAATTGACTTTTAACATTTTTTTTAACAATGTTTCAATCTATGAATCATAAGTCTATGTTTTACTGACAGGAATGGTTATAAACCCGTCATGGATTTCGCCAAAGCAGTGGGCCGTGGCTTTTTCTTTATAAATTGCAAAAAGTCCGTAGGCACTTAAAAAAGCGTCTAACTTATCCTCAATGTGCTTATGGTCCTTTCTTTTAATACTTTGACCTTCAATGTCAAAGTGATCTTTTATTCCCGTCATGTCAAAATCGTCTTCAAGGGCACATAGGCGTCTTAAAATTTTGTGCAAGTTGTCATGACTTTCTTTATAAGGAAGTCTTCCTTAAATCTTATAAGGCGCAGGATAAAGTTCGGGAAAGAGCCCACAATAAATGCCTGTAGGAAAGGTCTCCACCAATACACTTTTTCCGTCCTGAGCGACAAAATCAAAATGAATGGGTTTGCTCAGCTGGTTCAGTACAGATGCCTTGATTTTTGTAGAAAGCACCTCTCCACGAATACCGCCATAGGTTTTTCAAAGAAGGACCGATTGGCCATGAAGAGCATGAGCCTGTGTCCATGGAATCTTGCCCGCGTTACCAGTCGGTCTGCCTCCCTTGCCCCTGTTTGATTGGCAATAACCAAAGGGGCATCTACAGCCACACATAAGTCATCGTGACCATACTCCAGTATTTTCTCAACAAGGGCCTCATCTGAGTAGACCTGGGCATCCAAATAGAGAACATTTCCTGTGTCATCCATAACACAAAGTCCTGTTTCGTTTTTATATGTCCAAGCCAAATCTATACCAATAAATTTCACCTATATCCACTCCAGTCTAACTCTATGTGCCTAGTCCACATACTCTGTGTTAAAAAATATAGACAGGCAGGCGTCCATTAGGAATTCATGTCACCAATATACCATATATTTCATTTTCAATTTACAAAATACACCTTTGCTTTCAACATTTTTTATGCGCCACTGATCAAGTAAATCCTCATGGATAGATCCATTGACTTAGGCAAGTCCCTTAACAAAAAAGTAGTCTACTTTCATCCAGTTTGATAAAATAGCCCTATCAGAAGAAAGTATTTAAAGGGGTCAAACAGTTCAAATTAATTGCTCCAGAAGGCACTGAAATCGAATTTAGAAATACCGCTTTTGTTTAAACATTCAAAACCCCTGCGACGGAAAGTCATGATGGACTTCCCGTTTCAGGGGTTTTGAAGAGGCTGGTCACTTTTACAGGGACAAATCGTAATCTGTCACTTGATAAACACAGTAGTTAAGCCAGTTTGAAAAGAGCAGATTGGCATGAGACCGCCATCTGTTTTTAGGACGAAGCACTGGGTTATTTTCAGGATAATAGTTAAATGGCATCTTTATATCCAGCCTTTTCCACATCTCTAGCATATTCTAAATGCAGAGTCAGTCCATCGTATTCAGAATGTCCTGTTACAAGACCTGACTTAAGTCATCTCTTGCCACTATATAAACGCCAGCATCCTTTGACTCACATAGTATTTTAAGCCCTTCAACGCCCTCAATGTCTTTACGCCTTGTCTCTGTATGTCTGGAATGCGGGGCCAAAAAGAGTCATCAAAACCCCTGAGTAGGGCCACTTTCTTTTCTAAAACCTCATGGTCATAAACGCCAAACATTTTCTCCTTAAGTGGATGTTTGTCAACATCATAAAAATGATAGAGACCAGCCTGAGCCCCCCAGCATATAAACAATGTGGATGTGACGTTTTCCCTGGAATAGTTCATGATTTCTTGAAGCTCTGTCCAGTAGGTCACCTCTTCAAATGCCATGTTCTCAACAGGCGCTCCTGTGATAATCATGCCGTCAAATCTTTGGTCTTTCACATCCTCAAAGGTCTTATAAAAAGTCTTTAAATGGTCTGCGTCCGTATTTTTGCTTTCATGGCTTGAAGGATGTATAAAAGTGACATCCACTTGGATCAAACTGTTGGAAATCAGTCTTAAAAGCTGGGTTTCTGTTACTATTTTTAAAGGCATTAGGTTGAGCACCAATATTCGCAATGGTCTAATATCCTGATGCTGGGCACGAACCTTGTCCATGAGAAAAAGGCCTTCTTCGGTAAGTGTCTTAAAAGCTGGAAAACTTTCCGGTACAACAACTGGCATACAAGTCCCTCCTATTTGTTTAAAAGAGCCTGGTCAAAATCGGCCTTAATATCTTCTATGTCCTCAATCCCGACAGAAACACGGATAAGATCAGGTCGAACGCCTGATGCCTCTTGCTCCTTTTCACTTAATTGCGAGTGTGTTGTGCTCGCAGGGTGGATCACAAGGGTTCTCGTGTCACCAATGTTTGGCACTAGGGTTGCAAGTTCAACATTGTTTATAAAGGCTTTTCCCGCTTCACGCCCCCTTTTACACCAAAGGCAGAACACCACTCGCACCCTTTGGAAGATATTTCTGAGCCCGTTCATAAGAGATGATCTTCAAGTCCTGGATAGGACACCCACTCCACTTCTTCATGTGCCTGGAGATATTTAGCGAGTTCAAGGGCATTGTCACTATGTCTTTGTACTCGTAAATGAAGTGTTTCCAGACCTGTATGGAGGAGGAATGAATTGAAGGGACTAAGTGTCGCCCCAATGTCTCGTATGAGCTGGACTCTGGCTTTAATGATATAGGCCAGCGCCCCAAACGTTTCTGCATATTTTAATCCATGATAACTTGGGTCTGGCTCAACAAGGCCTGGATACTTATCCCCTGTCCATTTAAAGTGACCAGAGTCTATAATAGCGCCACCAATGCTATTTCCATGTCCACCAATATACTTGGTTGCAGAGTAAACAACGATGTCCACCCCATGTTCAAATGGTCTTAATAGATAAGGTGTTGCAAATGTGTTGTCAACAATAAAAGGTGCACCAGCAAACTTGGAAAGGGCGGAAAACTTATCGAAATCGAGGACATTCAGTCCCGGGTTTCCAATGGTTTCTGCGTAAACAACCTTGGTGTTGTCTTGCACTTTTTCCTTCAACGCTTCAAGAGGGGCTTCTGGGTCAACGAAAGTGACGTCAATCCCTAGTTTATTGAAGGTGTATGCAAAGAGGGTGTATGTTCCGCCGTAGAGGGTGCTTGCTGCAAGTATATGGTCACCTGCTTGACAAATATTTAAGATGGCAAGGGAAATGGCTGCTTGCCCAGATGCAGTTGACAAGGCGCCTACGCCCCCTCAAGCAGGTTAAGTTTTTCTTCAAATGATGTGTTTGTCGGGTTATTCAAGCGAGTGTAAATATTTCCAAATTCTTTTAGACCAAAGAGATTGGCCGCCCGATCCGCGTCCCTTAAATCATAAGATGCTGTTTGGTGGATGGGAATGGTTCTTGATCCTGTTTCGTCTGCTGAGTAGCTTCCCTGTACTGCAATTGTTCCAAGTCCGTATTTTTTCACTGTCATTTTAATGCCTCTCCTTCTCGTCTCACTATTCATAATTTTCCAACTTTTCATCCTTTTCGTCTACCGTCGCCCTTCTTCAAACATGGAATTTCCATCAATCAGACAAGGCGCTGAACGAGGATATGACACAAATGATCAAGAAAGAGTCTGAAGAAAATAAAAAAAACTTCTCCCAGTCGATGAGAGAAGCTTTATATTCGTCTTCTTTGCTCATCTTCCAGTCAATGACTGTCGGATTTAGCACCTTACACATATCATGAAACATATGCAGGTTGCTGAGACTTCATAGGGCCGCTCCCTCAGTCTCTCTCGATGAGATCATTATGTATTTAAAAAGTAGTATACTTTAGTCATGAGGTCATGTCAACAGTAAATCTGAGTATTTTCGTCGACTTTTTCTGAAATCACATAAAAAGTTCGCCATATGATCATTTTGTCAGGTTAAGCGATTTGCAAAAATCATTCAAGACCCCTCTTTGCAGCATATATATATAAATATCTATAAATAGAAAAATATATATAGTATAAAGAGGATATCTATTTCTAATTTTGAACGCGCCTAAGCTTAAAACATATAGCGAACTTTAAATTTTAAAGATTTTAATTTTGTTCCAGCACATGACGTTATAGATTAAATATCTCTCTTTTTCCATATGCTTGTCAATCATAATCGAGGACTTGTGAATGCCGCGCATCAGAAGATGTCTTGAAACTTCACTAAGAAATGCATCGCTCCCGACAAGATAGTAAAGGCTGTCGGTCAAATGAACTGAGGCGTCAACCGCCCGAAAGAGTCCGGTACGGGAATCTGTATAAATATTTTGAAAACCAGGTTGGTCAATGCCCTCCAGTTCATCTTTATAAACAAAAGAGCCTCTGTCAACATTGATGTTGGTCATATTCTTTATACCCCTAGAATCATCTAGGTACCGCATGATATAAGGTCGCATGGTGGATATGCCTACACCCATGGAAATCAAAACAATATTTTTATCTTCTCGTCTTAAGGGCATGTGGTTTTGGGTTTTAAAAATAAACATTTCTTTGCCAGGCACCATGTCATCCATGAACTTTTTATACTTGGACATGCTTCCAGGCACTCTGGTCGTCACACCTATATAACCTTCCTCTGGCAGGGTGTTTATCGACATATGACGAACAAGCCCCTTATCAATATAGCCATCCACCATAAAAATTTCATGGGCCAAATGCGTGTGGGCACCCTCTGACCATGATAGGTCCTTTGGTTTTTCAAAGTTATAGGATCTTGTGTTATGCCCCAGCTCTATGACTTCTTTAAGTTTAATTTTGTACATTGGACCAGCATTGGTCTCTACTGCATTTTTATATGTGTAATTAGAAGCACTCTTATTTGTATGTGTTTGTATCACCTGCATCACCTCATTAACGTATACTATACCGTTTTAGTCCTGTTTTAAATAATACACCACAGGATATGCAGAGTCAATGCAAATGATAATAATTATCATTTTGTAACTATATATAATCTCACTTATTTTTATCCACTGTGCTTCTACCTTAATGTGTTGGGATACCGAACCCCACTCCAGTAAATGTTACTGGCCACCTGAGCCATTTGAGGCAGTTCAACATCCTTTAGAGCCCATTTTTTTAAACTCCATAAATCCTGTTCTATCAACAATATATCCAATATGTTCCTTAGGCAGACTTCTATCAATATATGCTTCAACATAATCATAAGTATTAAGTATAATTTTCATGATGCTGTCTTCATCTGCCCATATTATGAAGTCTTCTGCCAGTCTAGGGTTTTTCTTGCCCGTTCGACCCATGACCGTCAAGCGGTAGTACTTTTTTCACTTCTAGTCCACGCACCAGTTGGACAATGAGAACACATTCACCGCAACCTATACATTTCTTGTGATCGCGCTGGACTTTGTAATTTTCCATACTTAAGGCTTCTGTGGATAAACTCTTGCATTTCTTTACACAGCGATTGCACGATACGCATTTATGGGCCTCATATTCTGGCAAACACATGCCCACAATGCCAAAGTCATGCATTCTAGCCTTGATACAGTCATTGGGACATCCTGTCAGAGCAATTTTTACATGTAAATTATTTGGGAAAATGGCGTCCTCAATACGTTTTGCAAAGCCTGATGTTTCATACTGAGCCTTAGGACAGACCCGGTTGCCTATACAAGCGGCAACATTTCTTGTGCCTGCAGCTGGATAGCCCGTGTCAGGTTCCACCTGATTGATTTCGAGCCCTTCAATAACAGGTTGTATAAGTTTATTGACTTCATCTACTTTTCCATATCAATGCCAGGAATTTCAAAACCTTGACGTGTGGTTAAATGCAAATTGCCCTCTCCGTATTCCTCTGCAATTTTTTGAAGAATTTCAAAGTGTTTGGCATCAATTTTCCACCCGGAACACGTACACGCAGGGCCGTTTTATAACGCTCTTTCGTAATACGATAGGCGTTTTTCTTTAATTTTTTCGTATTAATATCCATGAGCGCCTCCTAGTCAAATAACCGTTTTGCTTCTACGTAGTTAAAAACAGGTCCATCTAAACAAATGTAAGTATCATCCATCTTGCAACCACCACATTTGCCTAGACCACAGTGCATTTTTCTTTTCATAAGACACCCATATTTTCTCTTCTGGAACACCTCTATTTAAAATTCAGCCACTGTAAACTTCATCATAAGTGGTGGACCAACAACAACAACTTCTACATTGTCCATCCTGTCAATTTCTAGACCGGGTACATATTTTGTAACAAGTCCAACATGACCTTTGTAATCTTCTTCAGCACCATCAACAGTCAAGGTCACTCCCATATCAGAGGCTTTCCAAGTTTGTAATTCGTTTTTGAACAGGATGTCTTTTGGAGACTTAAATCCGACCAGCAGATGAAATCTTTTAACCTGACTTATGTCCTTGTAAACTTGGTCTATTATGCCCTTAACTGGGGCAAGTCCACTACCACCTGCCGCAATAATAAGCTCTTTGTTCTTATAATTGTCCATTGAAAAGCCATTTCCATATGGACCTCTCAAAGAAGAACTTTTGACCTGCTTTAAAATTATGAAGTTCGTCTGTAACACGACCCACACGACGAATGGTTAAATCTATATAGTTTTCTCCTATGCCCGAGACCGATATTGGACACTCTCCATACTTTGGTATAGATACCTCGAAAAACTGCCCTGGTGTAACGACGCCACTGTAGGCCATGCGGAATGAATATTCAATATCTGTATGCTGAATAATTTCTAGAATTTCCGATGGGAATGGCATATATGCGTTATCCATTAAAGCCCCTCCTTTACACTCTTGCATCCCTCTATCTGTGAAATCTTATTCACACAGCTTGAAAAAGATATGTACTGGGGACACGCATCATCGCACGGCCGCACCCTATGCACATGTGTTTTCCAAATCGTTTCTCGTAGTCATGAACCTTATGAAGGGTTTTAAACCGCATGCGGTCACCATGCTTTTTCCTGAACCCATGCCCTCCGGCCATGTCTGTGTATCCATCCACATGGCACGATGACCACACTCGGCGTCTTTCTCCAGTGTTTTCGTTATCCCTGTAGAAGATGTCTTGCATGGAGAAGCAGGTACATGTTGGACAGACAAAGTTGCATTTTCCACAGGCCACACATCGTGCATCATATTCTCTAAACATGTCATGGTCTGCTATCATTTGTGCATCTAGCTCACTTGCTAGCTCAACTTGTATATCATTATTTTTAACAAAATCCATTTCAAAAGATACGATCTGATCCTTATGGTCTGAAAAAAGAGATTTGATAGATTCAGCCTTTATGTCTAAACAGACACCGTCTTCAATCGGCTTAACACCGAGAGCATACTGGTCTGCTTTATTCGTTCCCATCGAAGCACAAAAAACAATTTCTAAAAGACTTTTCACATCCGATGAGGGCAAATTCCACCCTGTCTCTAATTTGCTTGTAATATGGATCAACTGGCCCATTGCCAAGATAGATTTGATCCACTCTATCCATAGCATGGATGTCACAAGCCCGTAAAAAGACTAGGATTTTCTTTTCTTCAGCCTTTTGGTATTTTATAATCCTCTTCAGTAAAATAGAAGAGAACTTGAGTGATTGGCTGGATGATTTCTCTTGCAGAAAATTGAGACTTTTCACCAAATTTCTATTTGATCAAAGGTTGTCACCTCTTCGTAGCGAACTGCATCTGTATCAGACATGGTGCCCTTGAAAGGTTTTTTACTGGTGCCATAACCTTATAAGTGTCTAGCATGGACTTAAAGGTTTTCTCCATATCTGCCTGACTAAGCTTTAATTTCACGTAAATTCTCCTTTCAAAAGGTCTTATTCTTTACCCATATAGTAATAGCTGCCACCCAATATAAAGCTCCGCCAATAAAGTTGCCTATGGTCACAGGCACTAAGTTGGCCAGGAGACCAGCCACTGAAACGGTCTCAGGATGTGGCATAAATAAGCTGATTGAGAAAATCGTCATATTGGCTATGCTATGCTCAAAGCCTGATGTAATGAAGGCAAAAAGGCACCAGAAAATCATTATAAGTTTTCCGGATTCACTCTTCATTTTACAGCACACAGGACAGCCAAGCATACAAGAACATTACATAATATGCCCTTTGCAAGCAGTGGCATGAAGGCTCCACTCATTTTGCCGCACTGACCTTAAGTATGAAATCCCCTGTTGCTCCTGTTACGGATGCAGTTAAAACATAAATTGCCCCTACAAAAGCTGAGCCTGCAAAATTACCAATGTAGCTTAGTCCCCAAACTCTCAGGGGCGTCCTTCCATGTTACTTGGCCATCAAGAGCTCCAGCTGTCATAATCAAGTTGTTGCCAGTAAAGAGTTCCGAGCCTGCCATAATGACCAGGCTTAGAGCCACACCAAAGGATGCTCCCATAACAATTTTCGTAAATGGTGAACCAGCACCTGAAAGCAGGGCCCTATGGTCATAATGAGAATAATGCCCAGGCCCACATAAAACCCGGCCAGACCTGATGCTGTTAAATACTTGCCTTGCTGTTTTTCGATAATTTGGCTTTTGATACTGCCGCCACCCCTAATTTTTCTAGTGTCTCTTTAAACATGTTGATCCTCCCTTGTCACAAGCCCTTTCTAAACTATATCCATTCTCTTACACATTGGACTTTGGTCTAAAAAGTTCAACCGCAATTTTTGGTGTGGCCCTTGTCAGCTTTCCATGGTCGATCAGTATTTTTCCTGATGAAATGCAAAAGCCTTGTGATTGACATAACAATCACAAACCAATGGAGACGCTTGGCCAAACACCTCTCACAAAGAGTATATAAAAGGGCATAAAAATATGTGATAAATATCACACATTTATCACATATCTAGTCATTCCAAATTTAGAAGGCTTATTCACTTCTATAATATTCAAGTATTTCTTTCTCCTTGACCAGTATCTGCTTTTTATCCCATTTGACAATCCCCAAGTCGATGAGTTTATTGAGAGCTCTTGAAATGGTCTCCCTAGAACTCCCCATCAAATAACTGAGATTGGTCACAGACATTTTCAGATCAATCCGTATCCACTGTCCATTTGTGACGCCGTAATCTTTTGATAACTTCCATAACTTTGCCGCAAGTTTTTTTATCCACTTTTTATAGGCACTGTATTTTTCAATTGCCTGTATAGGCGCCTCTGTTTTTTACCCATGGAGCACATAACATTATAGGTCAAGTCAAAGTCTTCACGCATTATTTCCAAAAATAAAAGTTTTGGCATACGAAGCAAGTGCGCATTCTCAAAAGCTTCACACACAACAGAAACCGGCAAATTATCAAAGGCCACTTCATTAATTAGGGCCCTTCATTGAGTATGAAGAATATTCTTTTTTGTCCAGATCCACTATAACGCAACATAGCTGTCTTACCTGAAATAAGTGCATAGACTGCATCCACTTGATCCTTTCCCAAAAAAGAGTCTCTCCTTTTTTAAGTGTTACATCCACTGCGATTTTAGATATTTTAGAAATGGTTTCATCTGAAAGGCTTGAAAACGCCTGTACTTTGCGTATGATGCACGTATCAATCAATGTGATGTTCCCCTCATTTTATAGTCTTGTATACTTTATACGCTATAATAAGGCGCCCTGTCAAGGTGATTGACTTAAACATGGGTCTATATGAATGAATCAATGCGTTTATCAAGGTCTTCTGGGAACCAGTGTCCCATTTTTCAATCACCTGGTAATCCACACGGACATCAGCTTCCCTTAAGCGTTCATACAAGTTGTTATGGTACTCATGATCAAAATCTTGTGTACCGGATATTAATAAGACTTCCACGCCATTTTTCGCTAGACTTGTTAAAGCCTTAAGGGTGTAGTCTTCTTTTCCAGGACAAATCAAAATCAATTTGTCCACATCAATGATTTCATGAACAAGAAAATCGAGCGCCAGATACCCACCTTGAGAAAAACCTGCTAGAATATCTATTTTCATGTCCCCAAGTGTCTCAGTTAAGTAGTGTCTAACATCATGCTCCGCCTGTTTTCTATCATTCCAAACGTACTGGATGTCACCAATTTTTTGACTAGATTGCAAGTAATGAATCCGGCCACGTTTTTCAAATCCATCTGAATGAAAGTAGCGTCTAAACAGACTGAGATCTTCTCCCCATCCATGCAGGGCAAGCATATTTAAGCCATTTTCATACCCCACTTGCATTGAGGCCTGTGATACCCTTCCCCTATTCTCATGCCATTTTTTTGTATATAGTTCGTAGCCCTTTTCCTCTGGAAACATTTCAGTGGGATACCAGAATCCCTGTGAATCTGCAAGTTTCATCATGTTTAAAGCTGATTCGTGTTGGTCAAGCTCAATACAGGCCATAATGCCCTCAAAGAGCATCTCTGATAGATGTTTAGGATATTTGTCCATACCCTCTTTAAGCATCTCAAGAACCATTTCTGGATGACCTCCCAAACAGTAGTTTTGAAGCTTTCTATGAAACCCATTGTACTCTTGCATACATGAGCCCCCCCCTTTCAATTTACGTATAATACAATCATCAAATTTGCGTTATAATTTTTTTTAACGTTACTTTATTCTACATGATTAATCCTTCTCTTTCAAGTTATGCCCTTTCCTGGCACGTAAGAAACACCCTTCATTCAAAACAAAAAACGATTGACATGCATATAATAATACACATCAATCGGTTCTATCAGACCCTTCATTTTATAAGATATACAGAAGTGGTCTCTGACTTGAATATCTTATACTTGAATATTTAATAAATTTCATTTTACAGATCATACAAAGGGAATGCTTCACAAAGTTTGCAACACGCGCTTTTAATGATTCAATTGTCTCTTTTTCTTCAAGGGTGTCGGCAATAATGCCAGCGATCTCAACCATTTGGTCTTGACCCATTTCCCTAGTTGTTACGGCAGCCGTTCCAATACGGATACCACTTGTTACAAATGGGCTCTCCGTTTCAAATGGCACAGTGTTTTTATTGACTGTGATCCCAACTTCACCAAGCATGGCTTCGGCTTTCTTTCCTGTTAGTCCCTTATTTCTAAGATCAATAAGGAATAAATGATTGTCCGTTCCACCTGAAACCAGTTTGAATCCACGCGCTGTCATAGCATCTGCCATTGCAGAGCAGTTGTCAACAAGCTTCTTTTGATATGTTTTAAACTGGTCAGTCAGTGCTTCTCTGAAAGAAACTGCCTTGGCTGCAATAACATGCATGAGTGGTCCACCCTGGATGCCAGGGAAGATGGCCTTGTCAATTTTCTTTGCATACTCTTTTTTACACAGAATGATACCGCCTCTTGGGCCACGCAGGGTTTTATGTGTTGTTGAAGTGACAACATCTGCATAAGCACAAGGGTTTTCGTGAAGATCTGCCGCAACGAGGCCTGCAATATGGGCCATATCCACCATCATGTAGGCGCCAACTTCATCACAAATTTCTCTGATTATTTTAAAATCAATTTTTCTAGGGTAAGCCGAAGCGCCTGAAACAATCATCTTTGGCTTGACTTCATGAGCCAATCTTCTCATTTCATCATAGTCTATTGTTTCTGTTTCCTTGCTCACGCCATATGGGACAAAATTATAATACACACCAGAAATATTGACCGGTGACCCATGTGTTAAGTGTCCGCCGTGGCTTAAATCCATACCCATAACAGTATCACCATGGTTTAGCAGCGCGAAGTAAACCGCTAAATTGGCATTTGATCCAGAGTGCGGCTGAACATTGGCATGCTCTGCTCCAAATAAGTCCTTTAAACGATCAATGGCTAGATTTTCAACCACATCAACATATTCACAGCCACCATAGTAACGTTTGGCAGGGTATCCTTCAGCATACTTATTGGTCATAACACTGCCCATGGCATCCATGACAGCTTCTGACACAGAGTTTTCTGAAGCAATTTAGTTCGATCCCATTTTTCTGTCTTTGGGCTTCTTTCTCTATGGCCTCGAAAACTTCAGGATCGCATTTATTAAGCTCTTTACAAATCATTGCTTGTCCTCCCTTTTCATATATCTGGTGTCTAGCATTATACAATACCTATTTTGTAGGAATTCCTTTAACCAAATACCCACATCATAGGTTTTTACACACAGTCTTAAGTTTTTAAAACCTGCGTATTCTATATAAGTGGGCCAACTAAAATAGTCGGCCACTTATATTATATGAATAATTATTCACTCTTCTATTGTACTTGCACTTTGCTAAATCTGCAACTCTGTTCTATCAACTTTTGTAATTCTTGACAAATACTTTTGACTGTCTGAGAATTTATCCTCTTTGCCTTTAATGACAAAATAGGTCAGTGTCATGAGTGCAACACCAAGAGCAGAACCAACAAGTTCTTTATACTTAATCCACTCAGGGTTCATGATGCTGGCGCTTGTTAATGCACCAAAGATTAACGTTCCTCCCAATACCCCTACAAGAAGTGCGACAAGAGGTATCATGTACATTATGAAGGCTGCTCCAAGGACATTAGGAGATTCTAAATCAATTTCAACAAACTCTCCCACTTGGGCACCAACTTCATTGGCACACTCTATTCTAATCTGCTTGCTGTCATCTCCTAGTTGACATGCACCGCATTCACCGCAAGCTGTATGTCTTAGCAGTTGAACAACGGCACGTTCGCCTTTGACTTCAGTGACAACACCATTTCTATTCATCTTCTTTCGCCACCAATTCAATGCCCAGTTCAACCAACTGGTTTGGATCTGCCAATGAAGGCGCATCTGTCATAAGGCATTTTGCATCCTGTGTTTTAGGGAAGGCAATAACTTCGCGAATATTCTCTGCCCCAATAAGAAGCATAACAAAACGATCAAGTCCAAATGCCACCCCACCATGTGGTGGTGTGCCGTATTTGAAGGCTTCTAGTAGGAAGCCGAATTTTTCATTAGTTTCTTCTTCTGAAAGTCCAAGTGCCTTAAACATGGTCTTTTGAAGACCCGCGTCATGAATACGAATTGATCCACCACCAAGCTCAACACCATTTAAAACAATGTCATATGCCTTTGCACGGGCATTGCCAGGATCGCTTTCCACCTTGTCAATATCTTCGTCCATTGGTGATGTGAATGGGTGGTGCATAGCGTAGTAGCGACCTTCGTCTTCGTCGTACTCAAACAGTGGGAATTCAGTGACCCATAGGAGGTTGAACTGACTGTCATCAAGCATGTCGAATTGTTTTGCAAGTTCAACACGAAGAGCGCCAAGTGAATCGTAAACAACACTCGACTTGTCCGCTACGATGAAAATCATATCCCCTGTCTTAGCTTCCATTGTTTCGATAATGCCATTGATTTCATCTCCAGAAAGGAATTTAGCCACTGGTGACTCAATGCCTTCTTCTGTGAGCTTCATCCATGCTAGACCCTTTGCACCATATGTTTTAACGAACTTTTCAAGGTTTTTAATTTTCTTTTTAGAAACTTCTCCAGCACGGCCGTTGGCATTGATTGCCTTTACCATGCCACCACTGCTGATTGCTCCACTAAAAACTTGGAACTCAGACTTTGCAAGAACTTCATTTAGGGATTTTAGTTCAAAACCAAAACGCGTATCTGGTTTATCAGACCCAAAACGCTCCATAGCCTCTTTGTATGGCATACGTGGCAGTGGCAGTTGAACATCATAATCTAATGCGTCCTTGAAAACACGCTGAATCAATCTTTCATTCATTGCAAGAACATCTTCTTCTTCAACAAATGACATTTCAATATCCACCTGTGTAAACTCTGGCTGACGGTCTGCACGTAAGTCTTCATCTCTAAAACATTTGACAATTTGGAAATACTTATCAAAGCCTGAGACCATAAAAGTTGCTTAAATAGCTGAGGAGACTGTGGCAGTGCAAAGAACTTTCCTTGTTGAACACGTGATGGCACAAGGTAGTCGCGTGCGCCTTCTGGTGTTGGCTTTGTCAGGATTGGCGTTTCTAAATCAATAAAGCCCTCTTCATCAAGAAAGTCACGGATGATTTTAGATACCTTGTAACGGAAACGAAGTCTTTTTTGCATTTTAGGTTTTCTAAGATCTAGGTATCGGTATTTCAGACGGAGTTGCTCTCCAGCCTTGTCATCATCATTTATATGGATTGGTGGCACTTCTGATTCAGAAATGACCTTAAGCTCTTTGGCGAAAACCTCAACATATCCTGTTGGAATATTTTCATTGATGCTTTCACGACGCGCACTTCGCCTGTAACAGCAAGAACAAATTCCCCACGTGTTTTTTCAGCCTTTTCAAATGCTTGTCTAGATAGATCCGGATCAAACATAACCTGCGCAACACCTTCGCGATCACGTAAATCAACAAAGACAAGTGCCCCAGATTTCTTTTTTTCTGAACCCATCCCATCAGTGTTACAGTTTGGCCAATATGTTCTTCTCTAAGTTGGCCACAATAATGGGTTCTTTTCGTTCCCTGTAGTAGTTCTGCCATTTTTTACACTCTCCTCAATATCATGCAATAATTCATTCATATATGTTGCGCAGTCACAGCTTATATAAAAAGAGTCTATAAGCCACGATAATTTTAAATTCAATTTAAGACTTTCACTAACTATTCCGTAATAATCTTGACAATGCTGTCTAGGTCACCAAGTTGAATGTCAGTTTGCTCTCCAGTTGCCATATGCTTGATGCGTGCATTTCCACTCTCAATTTCATTCGATCCAAGAACCAGTGTATACTTGGCATTGATCTTATCTGCAAACTTCATTTGAGCTTTCATCTTTCTTCCCATATGGTCTGTATCAGCACTGATCCCCTTGCGTCTTAACTTTTGTGTTAAACCAACTGCAGGAGCTATAGTGTCCTCACCCATTGAAACAATAAATAGGTCAGCTGTATTCGGGTCTGGGAAAGTCACGCCGTTGGCTTCAAGGGTCATTATGAGTCTTTCTATACCCATACCAAAACCAACACCAGGTGTTTCTGGTCCACCAATTTCAGCCACCAGTTTGTTGTAGCGCCGCCACCACACACTGTGCTTGAGCGCCAATTTCTCCTGAAATAAACTCAAAGGCTGTTTTTGTGTAGTAATCCAGACCACGCACAATTTGGGTCAATAACAAAGTCTATATCCATGGCTTGTAGGTATGTCTTTAACTTACCGAAGTGGTCTTCACAGTCATCGCAAAGGTGGTCTAACATAACCGGCGCCTCTACCAGTTCAGCCTGACAAGATTTATTCTTACAGTCAAGAATACGTAAAGGATTCTTTTCATATCTTTCGTTGCATGTCTCACATAAATTATCCAGTTTGCTTGCTAGAAAATCTTTAAGCACCTCGTGATACTTAGGGCGACATTCTGGACATCCAACACTGTTGATGTTGAGAACAACATTTTCAAGACCAAGTTCCCTCATAAAAGTATCAGCCACAGCAATTGTCTCAGCGTCTGCCGAAGCGCCATAAGCGCTAAATATTTCCACGCCAAACTGGTGGAATTGTCTTAAACGACCAGCTTGCGGGCGTTCGTGTCTTGAGCACGCTGTTATGTAGTAAAGTTTTGTTGGCTGTGATTCGGCATACATTTTACTTTCAACAAAAGCTCTAGCAACAGGTGCTGTCCCCTCAGGCTTTAGGGTCATGCCATTTTTGTCATTCATGAAATCACGCATAACATCCAGCGGCGGTGCATCCATAAGTTCACGCTTGGCAATGTAGTTCGTGTATTCTCTAGAATTGAAAACCGTGTACATTTCCTTGCTTACAACATCAGTTGTTTCACCAACGCCTCGCTTAAAAAGATTTGTATACTCGAACAACGGCGTGCGAATTTCCTCGTAACCAAATCTTCTACATACGTCACGGAAAGTGCTCTCCACGTAATGCCACTTATACACCTCCGATGGAAGAATGTCTTGTGTCCCTCTTGGTTTTTTCATCTTCATACGCCTCCTTCTTGTTTATTTTGTGTAATGAAATTATCCGACACCAAACAGGAGAAAACTTGCTTTTATATATCAGGATTACGCTCTAATTCTGTCTATAAAAAAACCGCCCCTATGTTATTTTGATACAACAAAACATCACATTAGGGACGGGCTTATTTCTTTCCCGCGGTGCCACCCTAGTTGGTCAAATATGACCCACTTTAACACACAGACTGCAACTCTATATGGGCTGTCTTTCACACTGATTTTAATCATGGGCTCCCACCATCCCCAATCGCTTAGATCCAGCGACATCAACCGTCCCTAGATTGATACAATCAACACTACTTATTCCCTGCATCTGTATTCAATTGTTCTTATTATAAATCAAGGTTGTGGCCCTGTCAACTGCCTGGGCTTATAGATCCTTATAAGGTCAACTATGCTTTTGTTGACTTTTCTCCCAGCAAATAAGGACGCTTTTCTCAATCATTTCATCCACTCTTTCAATATAATCTTCAACACCCTTGGTATTGGCCACACGTTCGAATCTATTTTCATTTAAGTAGACCATTTTTGAAGCCGCGCCCGCCCCTAGTGCCACAATTTGATGTCTTTCTTCCATGATTCTAATATTGTAAACAGATTCATGCCCTTCCTTACAAAAGCCCACATTTTCTAAGTTGGCTAGAATCTTTTTCTGTCTATACATATAATAAGGATGCATTTCCATGCCATAAAGACTCGCCATAGCAATTTCCATCATCTTTTCGGCATCTCCAGCGCTGGAAAGCTCGTACTCTGATCCACTTTTTTGCTGCAGGGTTTGATTGAGTCGTGAAGATCTTTTTATGGCTAGGGTATGAAGAGTTACATTTTCTGGACGCATTGCCCCAACATGGGCCATGGTCTCTTCAACAGATCGAGCTGTTTCCCCTGGCAGTCCAATAATCAAGTCCATGTTAATGCTTTTAAAGCCAATGTTCTTGGCCATTTCATAAACAGAACGAATGTCTTCCTTGTTGTGTTCTCGCCCAATTATTGTGAGGGTGTCATCATTCATAGTTTGAGGGTTGATGCAGATTCTATCCACACCGTATTTCTTCATAATCTTTAACTTGTCTTCTGTAATAGAATCTGGTCGTCCCGCTTCCACTGTATACTCCACAAGTTTATCTGTACCCACCTGGGTTTCTATTTCATGAAGGAGTCTTTCCAACTGGCTTTCGGACAAGGAAGTTGGTGTGCCCCCTCCAATATAAATACAATCGACCCTCTGTAAAGACTTGTCAATCATCTCAGACACTTCTTTAATTTCTTTTATCAGAGCATCCAGATACGGATCCATCAGCTTTCCCTTTTGACCCATGGCGTTGGATGGGAAAGAACAATACAGACAGCGTGTTGGACAAAATGGGATGCAAATGTATAAACTGATTGGGTCAGTTGATGCGCTCTCCAGATAAGGCCGTTCTACGTCGGCTATTTGAAGGGCCAATTCAATTTTTTCATTAGAAACCCTATAGTCATCGCGGAGTTTGAGCCCCACCACTTCCGGTGTCATGCCGGTATCTAGCATTTCGTGGACAAGTTTAACCGGTCGCATTCCAACAAGAATCCCCCAGGGGCTTGTTGACTTAACTTTTGAACTCACATAGTCATAGACCGTACGTTTTATCTCTTGTTTGAGTTTACGGAAAGCTTCATGTTCATCACTTCCCACCAAAATTTCTCCAGATTTTGTTTCCCAAGGCATTTCCTCAGACGGATCGGCATCAAAGGCTGCTCCCACCATGTAAACCATGGTGTCTCCATGCAATTGAGATGTCACTGATAAAACATCAATCTTTTCTTCCTTTATCTCGATTTCTTCATTTTCATTTTTCAGATATAAACACAAGATCTTCCCTCTTATAAAATGTGTTCAGAAGATGCTCTAGATCATACCTTAAATCATATCCTTGCAGTGTTACGTATAGCATTTTTCACCTCGTATTTCCAGCATGCGATTTTATATTATAAATTCAATTTAAGTCCAAATACTTTATCATTGATCCTTGTACAGTTTTCGGCCTTTTCACTTTTCTAATTTATATTTTCAAAACGCCTAAAGGACAATCTAATCTGATAGATTTTCCGAAATACAGTCTACCATACATACCGGTCTTTTGGTAGCGCAAAGCAAAAGCCTTATTCATAACAATGTATGAATAAGGCTTTTCAGGTGTCTTTTCTACTTTAATATACGTGTAAGCATGATCATTCATGCCTATTTATTACTGAACTGGTACAAGAAGCTCTTGGCCTGGCATGATCAAGTTAGGGTTCTTCAGACCATTTGCCGTCGCAAGGTCTTCCCATTTCACACCATAGTTTTGAGCAATTTTCCATAACATGTCCCCAGCGCGTACCGTGTAGGTATTCATTGAAATTAGACCGTTTTTGATAAGCTCGCCTAGATTGAGAGCCTTCACGTTTTTCGTACGTCCGTCTTCACTCGTTGGAATGGTGATCTCGCCTTTTCGAACAAGATCAAAAACTTTTTCTTGCATATCTTTATTAAATGTCACACCTGTGATTTTCCAGTTCTCGTCCACAGTTGGTTCTAGGGTGCCATTTTTTTGTTCCACAGTGTACTTGATGATCAGGTCACGAATACGACCCTTATCTTGCATGATCTCGTAAGAATCATAGTACTTGTCGTCCATTGTCACAAGTTCAAGCCCCATCAAAGTACCAAATCTGTAGTTATTTACAGCCAACTTGTAAACCTTGTCCATTTCAAGCGGTTTACCGTCAATCATAACATTTTGAACACGATTGCCACTGTCTTTTGTAATATCAATTTCATAAGTTAATCCAGAGAACATATCATAGTTATAGCCTCGCACTTCAGGATTAAATGAAACAGTCAGATCGCCATCTTCATATGTGTTATAATAACCAGCCGACCACTCCATATACGCCTTCAGGTTTTGACCTGTAATATTCACACCCACAAGGGTATTTGGATACTTATAAATGAAGGCAACATCTTTTTTCTTAAAATCGCCTTCTTTTAGGTTGGATCCGAAATTAAACAGAGCCGCTGATGAAACATCTGCCTCAGTATAGAACATTTGAACCTCATTGATTAGATCAATAACAGCAGTGTCTTCCAGTTGCGCTGTTGGCATTGTTTCAATTTCATCTTTACCTGTAATATAATCAGGGCGAGCAATGAAATCATCTGTGATTGTGCCTACAATCGTATTGGCATCAGCAACAGATTCTTCATGTACAAATGAGAAAGTGTCCATAATCTCTTGGTCTGGTTCCACTGACTTCGTCTCGATGTTTTCAACATTTACGGATGCCACTTCATAGGCATCTCCAGACTTTACCACTTTCAATATCCGCAGTTGCAAGTGCCCAACCGTAGTTACCAGGTTCTATGATTTTGACGCCATTGATTTCATTCGTATACTTTGAATGGGCGTGACCCGCAAAGATCACATCAAATTCTGGATAAGCTTCAGCAATTTCCTCAACACCTTCAAAACCATGGTCTCCATCTGGACCGAGGTGGTAAGCGCCCACTAGAACATCATACTTGCCTTCTAGTTCAGCAACCACTTTTCCTGTTTCTTCAAGCGTGCCTGTAAACTCAAGCCCTGCAAAGTGGCTTGGTGCAGAAGCTTCCCATAGTGGAATGTTTGGAGGCAGCATGCCGACTACAGCCACACGAACACCATCGAATTCAAAGATTTGTAAGCGTCCAGCCATCTTTCGTCAGTGCCTTCTTTATATGTATTTGCTGATAACACAGCGCCTTCAAAGGCTTCTATGTTACGTTCCAGGAATGATTTCTCGAAGTTGAACTCATGGTTACCTATGGCCCAAACATCATAATCCATTTCATTCATGGCTTGAACCATTGGATGAACAGGAAGATCATTAAAGAGTTCTGCACTGTTATCCTGTACAGTATCGCCACAGTCCATTAGGATATTGTTCGGATTCGCATCACGTTCTGCTCTAATAAGTGTTTGAATCTTTGCAATACCTGCATCAGAATCCTCAGAATCCGTTGCGTAATCATGCGGATAAATACGTCCATGTAAATCTGAAGTCTGCATAACAGTAATTTTTACCGTTTCTTCAGATGCAAAACCAAATCCAAGCATCGAAGCAATCAGCAAAGTGACTACAGTCATCAAACAGACTTTTTTTGTAGATCCTTTCATATTTTCCTCCCCATAGTACTAAAGTTTGATAATAAGCCACTCACAAAAGCAAAGTTCACTTTTACATTGCTTTTCCAAATAGCCATAACCAGTAGAACAAGACCCTATTTTGATATTATCCTAAATATTGTTACAAAACAATAAATTTCGCAGTAAAATTGTATGAATATTGTTAATTTTGGCGCTTGGGAAATTATGGTTCTACATTCTCTCTATTACATAGATATTTTTTTGATTCTTATGCAAAGACTTCTATTAAAAAAACTGCATCAGTCCCGACCTATCTATATCAACAA
>LQAG01000090.1_pt1 | contig 43420 bp, 54 predicted proteins | sample 1535801 | NCBI WGS metagenome assembly LQAG01 (sample SAMN04331584, study PRJNA305678) | bioreactor metagenome | isolation source: bioreactor_3 inoculated with Wadden Sea sediment 1st replicate of a... | place: Germany:Bremen
GTTTATATTCTTCAAGCAGGCTTCGGCTACTTTATAAACTACTGGGGTCATGTGATGGGATCACGGATCGAGTATGATTTAAGAAAAGATATTTTTAATCACATTCAAACCTTGCCGCACTCATTTTTCGATAAGAATCAGACGGGACAGATTATGTCACGGATCGTCAATGACTTAGAAAGACTTTCTGAATTTGCCCACCATGGTCCAGAGGATTTGTTTATATCTCTGGTAATGTTTATAGGTGCTGTTGGAATCATGATGTCATACGAATGGAAATTGGCACTGGTTGTAGTGGTTTTTATTCCTATTATGCTGACATTTGCCATAAAGAAAAGAATGGGTATGTCCTCTGCGTTTGCAGAACTAAGAAAGCGGATTGCCGAAATCAATGGCAACTTGGAAAACAGCTTGGCGGGTATACGTGTGGTAAAGGCCTTTGCCAATGAAAATTTTGAAAAGAAGAAATTTGATGAAGGCAACACGAGTTACAGAGACAGTATGAAAGTTGCTTTTAAGGCCATTGCGGATTTTGTAACAGGTATAAATTTTATGATCGGCCTTTTAAACACCACGGTTCTTACATATGGAGGCTATTTGGTTATACAGGAACAGATGGATGTGGGGTCCCTTCTTGCATTTATGCTCTTGGTCAATTTCTTTATGAATCCAGTAAGACGCCTGGTGACATTCGTAGAAGAATACCAAAGAAGTATGACAGGCTTTGATCGTTTCCTTGAAATCATGGATACAAGACCTGATATAGAGGACGATGAAAAAGCTGTGGCTTTTGATATTATAGATGGCAATATTGCATTTGAAAATGTCACATTCCAGTACGAAAATGATGACACCAAGGTTCTTCAGAATATGAACCTCAAGATAGAGTCGGGCAAGACCCTTGCCCTTGTTGGACCTTCCGGGGGAGGCAAGACGACGCTCAGTCATCTGCTCCCAAGATTCTATGATGTTTCAAAGGGCGCTATCACAATAGACGGTCATGACATCCGCACCTTTAAACTATCAAATTTGAGAAGACATATGGGATCGTTCAACAGCAGGTCTTTCTTTTACGGGGACCATTCGTGACAATATTGCCTACGGAAGAATTGGGGCCACTGATGAAGAAATAATCAGTGCGGCGAAGAAGGCTCGGATTCATGACTTTATAGTGAACCTTCCTGAAGGGTATGATTCCCAAGTTGGGGAGAAAGGTGTAATGCTTTCAGGCGGACAAAAACAGCGAATTTCTATTGCCAGAGTCTTTCTGAAAAATCCGTCCATCCTTATTCTTGATGAAGCCACGTCAGCCCTAGATAATGAGACAGAAATAAAGATTCAAGAGGCTCTGGATGAACTTTCTAAAGACAGGACAACCATTGTGATTGCCCATAGACTTTCAACCATTCGTGGAGCAGATGAAATAGTTGTCCTCACGGATAAAGGCATTGAGGAAAAGGGAAGTCATGATGTGCTTCTTAAAAACAATAGACTTTATACAAAAATTATACAAGGCTCAATTTAAAGGCTTTATGCCGGATGAATTGATTGAAAAAGCAAAACAGTATAATGTAAAATCAAATGCCCATCTTAAGAGCCTAGACGCTCTAATAAAGATGGGCATTTCTATATAAGTGACTTTACTGCCAAATATCAAAAATGAGTTGAAATATAGTTTCATTAAGTGCATAGGCGGTTTCTTCCTTGTTTGTTTTAAGCTGATGAAGCAGGCTGGTAAAGAGCCTAAGAAGTGTATGGTAAGCCGAATCCCGTTCAACCAGTTCAACACCTATATCACGCAGGGCTTTCTCACAAGAGTTGACAAATGCCAGATAAAAAGGATTAACAGCGGCCTGGGCCAAAGTTTTATAAAGGTTTACGAAGGCCTCAGCCCTTAAGCACTTATCCTTTTCACGCATGGCTTCAGCCAGTGCATCTTTAACCAGTTCAAGTTTGGCCTTATACTCAGACCTTGAAATATCAGCAATAATCATATCCGTATGCCCTTTTAATAAATTTATAATAGCATCCCGATTGGAATGACTGATTTCGCGGCCATAACAGTCCACTAGGCCATTAATAAGTGAAAGGGGAGCATACTTTTTATAATCAATCACCCGAGCACCCTGTCTGGGTATAATGTGAATGAGACCGCGTTCCTCAAGACGAATAAGAATATTGTGAACCACTGGTCTGCTGATCTTTAGCTCATCAGCCAAGTTTCTCTCTGAAGGTAAAAAGTCCCCTGGACTCATTTGTCCTGTAAGTATTCGTGCTTCAAGTTCCTTGAGAAGAACTTGTTCTGTGCTTTTTTTATTTCTTGTCATAGTATCCCTCCTGGTCTGACCACAATATTTTTACCCCATAGAATTGAATTAAAGCAGAAGCTGTGCAATATCACCATAGAGATAGTTGGATATATCTTGGTTTATAAAGAGAAGGCTCTTGAGTGGGATTTTATATGTCGTAAGGGTATGAATGTTTAAAGAAGGTGACAAATCCAGGGGGGAAGTAAAATGGAGAAAATATTGATTGTTGACGACAATCCAATGAACATAGATGTTTTCAAAGAAGCACTGGGCCATGCGTGGGATATTCATGTGGCCACATCTTTTACAGAGGCCTTTAAAGCTCTGGAAACTCAGAATGTAAAACTTATTGTTCTTGATGTGATCTTAAAAGAAGGTCGAGCTTTTGATTTTATAGCAAAACTCAGTGAGTTGGACACAAGAGGCAAAGTGCCTATTGTCTTTCTAGCCTCTATGGAGGAACGTCATGAAATGCATAGGGCCATGCGTTTAGGTGGGGTGGACTACATTTTTAAGCCGCTGGATATTCAAGAAATTCAACTGACATTGAGAAATCAAATGAAGCTTATTGATGACCTGGATTGATTAAGAGGTGAGAGCATATATTAAGGCAAAGAACCAGGGGTGATGTTTGAAAATAATAAAAGAGCATGATGATATTTGAGAGAATGGGGACAATGTCATTTGGTGACTATTGATGCATATGGTGTAATGAATATTCATAAAAGGGGAAAACGAATTTTCAAAATGATCCAATGAGAGTTGGAAGCTTCCAGCGAGAAAAAAAAATTTTAAAAATAGAAAAAAGTTCATCTCTAATTACGAAAATAAAGTGAAATGAATGGTTGTAAGCTGTTCGTAGCTGTAAAAATTCTCTTTAAAATATGTCATAATCGTAACTTTTGTAAAAAGAATATTGAAAAATGTGTTGACAGAATATTTTATATGGACTAACATAGAGTCAAATCTTGAATAAACATTCGAAAGGCAACGATGAGAAGAGTAACGCTTTTAAGAAAGCATGAGCGAGCTAGAGATGGTGAGAGTCTAGCGCTGGATAAAATCGTGAAGAACATCTCTGAGCTTCCAACCGAAAGTACAAAGGCTTTATCATTTGAAGCTGGACGTATAAGTAGACTTGGACGGAACCAAACCGTTAGATCTTGGTAGGTATCGAGACAGATTAAGCCGTCTCCGTACTGATAAAGTGGGCTTAACAGCCAATTTGGGTGGCACCGCGGAAGTGTAAATATAACCTTTCGTCCCAGTGTAGGAGAATATTCTCCTTCACTGAGACGAAAGGTTTTTTGTGTTCAAATAAAGAACTTGTCGATCTCAATTCGAATGTCAATCAAGTGCGGTATCAATAAGAGATGATTTGAGGAGGCAAAATGATGAAAAAGCTATTTGTAAAAGACTTGAAAGACATGGCAGATGAGAGCGTTACAGTAAAGGGTTGGATTCATAAAATAAGAAAAATGAAGGGGTTTGCCTTTGTTATATTAAGAGATAAATCTGGTCTTGTTCAACTGGTTATCGATGAAGGCGAAATGCTTGAAGCTATTGCCCACGAAACCACAGTAGAAGTATCGGGCCTTGTTGGCAAGAACCCCAAAGCACCGATGGGGGTTGAAGTTGTCGTAAAGGACTTGAAGGTTCTAGGTAAGGCGCATTACGATCTACTGCCTTTTGCGATTAACGGCAGGGATATTGATGCAACACTTGAGAAGCAACTAGATCACAGACATTTATCCATGCGTCGTGCAGACAGACGTGCAATTTTCACAGTTCAAGCAGAAATTGTAGAAGGCTTTCGTCAGTTTTTAAGAAGCCAGTCCTTTGCTGAAATTCACACACCTAAGATCATTGCCAGTGAAACGGAGGGTGGATCAGAGGTCTTCACAGTGGACTATTTTGGAAAGAGGACATTCTTGGCTCAAAGTCCACAGTTTTACAAGCAAATGATGGTTGGAGCGGGCTTTGAAAGAGTCTTTGAAATTGGGCACGCTTATAGGGCAGAACTCCACAGCACATGGAGACACCTCAATGAGTACGTCAGTTAGATGTTGAAATGGGCTTTATAGACGACGAATATGATCTCATGGAATTAGAAGAAGATCTTTTAAAGTTCATTTTGAGTCATCTTGAAAAAATCATGTCAGGCTGAACTTGAACTTCTTAAAGTGGACCTGCCAAAGATCGATAAGATTCCACGTATGCCACTTGAAGAAGCTAGAGATCTCTTACTTGAAGAGTTCGGACATCCGTCTCCAAAAGGCAACATAGATGCAGATGGAGAAAAAATACTAGCTAAATTCATAAAAGAAGAATACGGATCTGACTTTGTATTCCTAACAAAATATCCTGCGGCAAAAAGACCAGCCTACACAATGCCGGACGAGGACCATGAGGGTATGACAAAGAGTTTTGACCTTATATTCAAGGGCCTTGAAATCACAACGGGCGGTCAACGTATCCATGACTACGAAATGTTGGTGAAAAGCTTTGAAGACGCTGGTATAGATCCAAAAGCCATTGATTTTTATATTGAAAGTTTTAGATATGGCATGCCTCCACATGGTGGCTTTGCCATCGGTCTTGAAAGAATCACCATGATGATTCTAGGCCTTGACAACATTAGGCATGCAACAATTCTTCCAAGAGATTTGAACAGGGTCACACCATAAGGAGGACAATATGGAATTTACGAAAGAAACGGTTAAGTATATAGCCAAGCTATCCAAGCTGGAAATAGATGAAGACAAGCACGAAGCCTTTAAAGAAGACTTTATAAAAATTATGGATCATTTTCATAATCTTGCAGATGTCAAATTAGAGGATGTTGATATCAATGACCTTGAAGGAAAAAAATCGGTGCTGCGGTCAGATGATGTCCATAGGTTTGAAGATATTGAGGCACTTACAAGAAATGCCAAGACAATGCGTGATGGATATATCGAAATACCAAAAGTTGTCGATTAAGGAGGCAGTTATGGAGCTTAAGGGACTAAGAATTAAAGATATGCAATCAGGACTCACAGAGGGGCGGTTCACTTCTGTAGAACTTCTGGAAGCTGTTTATAAAAGAATAGAAGATGTAGATGAAAGCATAGGGGCATTTTTAAGTTTGACAAAGGAAAGTGCCCTTGAAGATGCAAAAGCTTCAGATAAAAGGCGTGAGGCGGGACAGTCTTTGGGGCCACTAGATGGTATTCCAGTCGCTATAAAAGACAATATCTGTCTTAAAGGCGTACCAGCTACATGTGGTCCAAATGCTTGAAGATTTTTTCCACCATATGATGCCACTGTTGTAAAAAGCTTAGGCTTGCAGGTGCGGTTATTGTTGGAAAGACAAATATGGATGAATTTGCAATGGGATCTTCTACAGAAAACTCCTATTATAAGAAGACAAAAAATCCATGGGACTTAAGCAAGGTTCCAGGAGGTTCATCGGGTGGTGCAGCTGCATCGGTTGCTGCGGGCATGGTTCCAATTAGTTTTGGTTCTGACACTGGAGGCTCAATCCGTCAGCCAGCAGCCTTTTGCGGGGCTGTTGGTCTTAAGCCAACCTATGGTCGTGTGTCAAGATATGGCCTCATAGCTTATGGGTCATCACTTGATCAAATTGGACCTATCGCACCAAGTGTTGAGGAGGTAGCCACTGCTTTTGAAGCTGTTGCCGGCATGGATCGTTACGATGGAACCAGTCTTCATAGCTCTTTGGAAAAAGATTTTATTGAACTCGTAAAATCGGGAGCTAAGGGGTTAAAAGTCGCTATTCCAAAAGAATACTTTGGTGAAGGACTGGACCCTGAAATTAAGGCAAGTATTTTACAGGCAGCCAAAGCATTAGAAGCTCTTGGTGTTACAGTTGACTATGTTAGTCTGCCTCTTGAAGATGCGGCCCTATCAGCTATTATGTTGTAGCCAGTGCGGAGGCGAGTTCAAACTTGGCAAGATTTGATGGCATTCGCTATGGTTATCGCACACAAGACTATGACACAGTGGATGAACTTATGATTAAGTCGCGTTCAGAAGGCTTTGGTGAAGAGGTTAAGCGCCGAATTATGATAGGAACTTACGCCCTTTCCAGTGGCTACTATGATGCATACTATAAAAAAGCCATGCAGTACCGGAAAACAATGGAAGCTGCTTTTGACAAGGTGTTTGAAGACTATGACGCTGTTTTAAGTCCCGCATCTCCAGTTCTCCCATTTAATATAGGAGAGAAATCGGATGACCCATTGGCCATGTATATGGCGGACATTTATACGGTTAATATCAACATGGCGGGCTTGCCAGCCCTTGCTATGCCGTGTGGTATGAGTCAAGCGGGCCTACCGATAGGCATGCAACTCATTGGAAAAAAACTTGAAGAATCTACTATTTTACGAATAGCTTATGATTTAGAATCAAAGCTTGGGCTTTGTAAGACAGCCTACGAAAGGGAGGGAGCATAATGAGCTATGAAGCGGTTATAGGTCTAGAAATTCACGTTGAGCTCGATACAGAATCTAAAATATTCTGCGGGTGTCCGACAACATTTGGAGCTGCTCCCAATACAAATGTATGTCCCATATGTATGGGCATGCCTGGTACACTCCCCGTTCTAAATGAAGATGTGGTAAAGCTGGCTATAAAGGCCGGAATTGCAATGGATTGTGACATCAGCATGACCAACAAGACCGATAGAAAAAACTACTTTTATCCTGATTTGCCAAAGGCTTATCAGATTTCACAGTATGACATGCCTATATGTGAAAAAGGTCAGATCAAATTTGATCTTGATGGGCAAGAGAAAACTGTGGGCATTACAAGAATTCATATTGAAGAAGATCCAGGGAAGATGATCCATACAGATGATGGCGTTTCACTGGTGGATTATAATAGATCAGGCGTTGCTGATAGAAATTGTTTCAGAGCCTGATATTCGAAGCGCTGAAGAAGCTGTGGCTTTTCTTAAAACCCTAAAGTCCATTCTTCAGTATTCCGAAATCTCTGATTGTCGGATGGAGCAAGGTTCCCTTCGCTGTGACGCGAATATTTCCATACGAGATCATGGTGAAATGTACTGAACACTAAGGTGGAAATTAAAAACTTGAACAGTTTTAAAGAAGTTGGAAAGGCCCTGCAAAAAGAATATAAACGCCAGTCGGACTTAAGAAGATTCGGCGAGAGTCATAAAATAAAGCAGGAAACGAGAAAGTGGGATGCTGCAAAAGGAAGAACCATGACCATGCGTACAAAAGAAGATGCCCATGATTATAGATTTTTCCCAGAACCAGATTTGCCACCAATTATTCTTGAGAAATCTCAAATTGAAGCGGCCCATCATTCCCTTCCTGAGTTGCCAGATGAAAAGCGACTACGTTTTCACGATGTCTATGAATTGACTTCACAAGAAGTTGAAGTCCTCATTTCTGAAAAATATATTGCGGATTATTTTGAGAAAGTTGTCGAGTACGGCGCATCACCCAAAAAGCTTCAAACTGGGTTGTGGTGGAAGGATTAAGATTGGTTAAGGCGCTAGGGAGTCAAGACATTCCTGTTAAACCAGGGCACTTGGCAAAACTTATCGAGCTCGTTGACGAAGGCACTGTTAGTGTCACAGCGGCAAAAGAGGTTTTTGAGGCTCTTGTTAAGCACGATGAAGACCGATTGATTTGATTGAAAGGATGGGACTGCGCCAAAACAACAGCGCTGATGCCCTAGATGATATTCTCACTCAAGTTTTAAAGATCAGGCTAAGGCTGTAGAAGACTATCATTCTGGTCGTCCAGAATCTATTGGATTCTTAATGGGCCAGATTATGAAGGCGACAAAAGGACAAGCCAATCCGCGAATGGCTAAGGAAATGCTTATTGAAAAGCTGGCACAGGAAAAGTAAAATCCATTGTTATGCTTCAATAATATAGAAGAGTGTGTGTTTAGGTGTAGGGCCTGAACACTTAGAACTCGTTAATACTCTAGTCAAATCTATGACAAAGTGCCCCTTGTTCTGTTTACGGTCAAGGGGCACTTTGTGTTTGGTTAATTAAGTTTATCGTTTGAAAAAGTTGAATGTATATAGATATTGTGTTACCCTTGTTTTATAAATAAAAAGGGGGATGTACATGAAATTTAAAGTGAAAGAAGTTTCTTTTAAGGATATTGAGAGTTACCTTGTTTTGAGCCTTGACCAGCAGCGCTCATTAATGGATTCATTCCTAGAGTCGTGTATTCTTAAGTCCAGGTTCTATAAAATAGAGTATCAAGGAGAGATTGCAGGCACATTCGCGGTAAAAGACAGCCATCTGCTCTCACATTTTTATGTGTGCGACAAGTTTAGACGGTTTGGACAAGACCTCTTTGAAATAGCCAGACGAGGGGAACAAGTCACCCATGCCTACGTTTGTTCGTCTGATGAGATATTCTTGTCTCATGCCCTTGACCGACCTAAAAGTGTAGAAACACAGGCCTATTTCTTCACTTTGTCAGACCAGACTTATAGCCCTGACAAGGTAGGAGATGATTTTCAATTAAAACTTGCCACAGACAAGGACAAAGCAATGATTAAGAAGGACTCAGGAGATTTTTTTGACGATGTGGACAAGCAAATGAAGATAAGGAACTCTATATAGGTTACTATAAAGAAGAAGTGGTTTCATTTGGCATCATTGAAAAAAGTAAGTTATATAAGAAGGTTGGTAGTACGGGCATGTTTGTTTTAGATGCCCACCGGGAAAAAGGCTTTGGAAGAAGCACAATTATAAGTCTTATTGAAATGTTAAAGTCAGAACAATATACACCTATAGCTGGTTGTTGGTTCTATAACCACAATTCTAAGAAGACTCTTGAAAGTGCAGGGTACTATACGAAGACCAGATTGATAAAGGTTAATTTGTAAAAAAAAATTATGAAGTCATTTAACGACAGCAAGTGATACAATTCACTTGCTGTCGATTTTTTTATAGCATCAAACAGTATCTTGGAGACCCTTAGGCATAGACCCGTTTTCAATTTAGACGGTTGGATGAAATGAAATTTTGACAATTGAATGTGGGCAAGGAAAGACCATAAAACCTATGAATATTTAAAGTATACTTAACGAGTATATATTAATCAAAATCTTGAAAATGCTTTACTTTATTAAAGTATACTAAAAAGATCCTTTATTATTGTAACAATTACAAAAATAGAATGGAATCACATCAAAAGATGTGCTAGAATAAACATGTCGAAAGGCAACGTTAAGTAATTAACAAACGAACTTTGTTAGAAGTTCTACAAAAATGTGTCAGGTGGAACAAATCCAGTGGAGCAATTGTCTTCTTAGAGATCTAACAGAGGTACGAAGCTGATATTAAATTAAAAAATGAAAAATGAATCTTAAAAATGAAAAACAATGAAAACAGGAAGTAATGGCTTAGTATTAAAGGGAGGAAAAAATTATGAAAATCGCAGTTATTGGTTGTACACATGCGGGAACAGCAGCAATCCTAAATATCGCAGGTTTATATCCTGAAGCAGAAATTACAGTTTATGAAAGAAAACGATAACATTTTCATTCTTGTCATGTGGTATTGCCCTCTATGTGGGTGGGGTTGTAAAGGATCCTAAGGGATTATTCTACAGCTCACCAGAACAGCTTGCAGAAAAAGGTGTAACAACTAGAATGCGTCACGATGTACTCGATGTTGATGTGAAAGCACAAACAATTAAAGTAAAAAATATGGATTCAAATGAAACCTTCACAGATTCATTTGATAAGCTCATAGTAACAACAGGTTCATGGCCAATTCAGCCTAAAATTGAAGGCTATGAACTGGACAATATTCTACTTTCTAAAAACTGGGACCACTCAAATACAATTATTGAACGTGCAAAGGATGCGCAAAATATTGTTGTTGTTGGTGCAGGCTACATTGGGGTTGAACTTGTTGAAGCCTTCCAGGAGCATGGCAAAAACGTCACACTTGTTGATGCACAAGACAGAATTCTAAGCAAGTATCTGGACAAGGAGTTTACAGATAAGGCTGAGAAAACAATGGCAGACAAGGGCATTAAATTAGCACTCGGTGAGTGTGTTGAAAAGTTCGAAGGGCAAGATGGCAAAGTGAAAAGGTCTATACGACAAATGGCCAGCACGATGCAGACCTTGTTATCATGTGCATTGGCTTCAGACCAAATACAGACCTTCTTAAAGGCCAAATTGATATGATGGACAACGGCGCCATTATTGTTGATGAATACATGAGAACAAGTGATGAAAATGTCTTTGCAGCAGGTGACAGTTGTGCCATTCGCTACAACCCAACAGGCAAGCCAGGATATATTCCTTTGGCAACCAATGCTGTTAGAATGGGTACACTTGTGGCTAAGAACCTAAAGGGTCCAAAAGTTAAATATATGGGCACACAAGGCACATCAGGCATTAAAATTTATGAACACAATATTGCATCAACTGGTTTAACAGAGCAAAGTGCTAAAGATCAAGGCATTGAAATTGAGACTGTGACAGTTACAGACAACCACAGACCAGAATTTATGCCAACATACGATGAAGTCCAGTTGAAGCTGGTTTATGATAAGGCAACACGTCGTGTCCTTGGTGGTCAAATTCACTCTCTAGCTGACATGACACAAACGATTAACACCCTTTCAGTGGTGATTCAGAATGAAATGACAGTAGAGGAATTGGCTTTTGTAGACTTCTTCTTCCAGCCTCATTACAATAAACCATGGAACCTACTGAACATGGCTGGTCTAAATGCCTAATCATACTGTATAATGGACTTAGTCCATATAAAATGAAATTTGGAAGTGGACTGATACATATCAGTCCACTTTTCTTTTGTGCAAAGCAATTACGCAGTTGTCAAAGTTGTAGTGAAAGAGCAATGAAGGCGCAACTCGCTGTGTGGAAAGATTTATTCTTTTCATATACATTCAATATTTAGAATTTGAGAGGTGCTAAAATGAAGAAAATCTTGATTACAGGTGGAAGCAGTGGTTTAGGTTTGGAGCTGGCTAAGGTCTACGGTAAGAATGGTTACCAGATCATACTTGTTGGTAGATCCACCGATAAACTAGAACAGGCTGTAAACATCTTGAACTTGCTTGAAGTGTCTGCTGTACGGGTTTATAAATGCGACATTAGTGATCCGCAAGCGGTGAAAACTTTGCAGGAACAGGTGAAAAAAGATCATGGTCAGATTGATAGACTCATTAACTGTGCTGGAGTGGGGCATTTTGGAAGACTGGAACATCTTGATTATGAATCCATACAAGTCATGACCAAGGTCAACTTCCTTGGTACGGTGTATATGGTACAGGCCTTTAAAGCGCTGATTCGTGAACGCGTTATTAATATAATATCAACAGCTGGACTAAGAGGTAAGAATGAAGAATCCGTATACTGTGCAACAAAGTTTGCGGTTAGAGGTTTCACCGAAAGTTTGCAAGTGGAATGGGAAAATGAAGAAATTGACATCACAGCTGTTTATATGGGCGGGATGGACACACCATTTTGGAACAATTCCAATCATATAACTGACAAAAGCCGACTGAGATCACCTGAAAAAGTGGCTCGAACCATCTATGAAAACGAGGATGGACGGTCATCGATTATTATTGATTAAAGGACCATTGAATAGAAATGATTGAACATCAATTGACACAATCAGGGGAATTGATATAGGGAGGATATATAATGATAAAGGTTGAAAAAGTGAGTGCCTTTAGCAAAGAAGGTCAAGGTGGAAATCCAGCAGGGGTTGTAATGGATGCATCATCACTCACGGAAGAAAATATGCAAGCCATAGCCAAAGAGGTTGGATATTCAGAAACAGCCTTTGTGATGCCTTCGGAAACCGCAGACTTCAAAGTTTCGTTTTTTTACACCTGCTTGTGAAGTCGACTTATGTGGTCATGCAACAATAGCAACATTTTCAACCATGCTTATGCAGGGGAAAGTGGAACGTGGACAAATCATTCAAGAGACCAAGGCTGGACTTTTGAAGCTTGATTTGGGAGAAGCTGGTCTTGTGACTATGGAACAGACTCAGCCTGAGTTTTACGAAAAACCAGATGGTGAAGAGATCCTGAGAAGTCTTGGACTCAGCCTGGATGCCAAGGCAGAAGACCTTATGATTCAGGTGGTTTCGACAGGGCTTAGAGATATATTCATTCCTCTTAAATCAATGGCTCACTTGAAGGGATTAAGGCCGACTTTTCAAGAATAAAGGAAATTAGCAAAAATATGATGTGAGTGGCTACCATGTTTTTACACTGGATGCCCCAGAAGGGTTTACAGCAGCATGCAGGAACTTTGCTCCCTTATTTGACATACCAGAAGAGTCTGCTACGGGCACTTCATCAGGGGCACTGGCATCTTATTTATGGAAACATGGTGCGGTCAATGAGACGGATATGAAGTTCATCCAAGGTGTAGAAATGGGGAGTCCATCAGAAATATCGGCTAAGTTATTTGTTGATGGTCAAGACATTCAAGAAGTATGGGTGGGTGGCAAAGCACATAGTCTTGGTCTTATGGAAGTTGACCTTTAAGATTATAGAAGCTGGGTTAAGCGCCTTCATCAAAAACAGCATTAAAAAGCGATCCACCACTGATTTGGGGGATCGCTTTTATTTTTTATTTTAGGCGCTTGCAAAATTACGGACCTAGGTCCTCGTCATACCCTATATAGAATTTTTGTTTTATAAATATCTATATAGGGTATGACGAGGACTCTTAATGATATTTAACAAGTCGCTCATTTGTATAGGCCTTTGTATTAAATGAGCCCGTCCCATTAAGCGGCAGCCTTTTTAGCACTGTCACTGGTTACTTTCACAGTGCCAGGAATAAATGTTTTTAAGTCATAAAGATGGTATTCAACATCGAGGGTATCGAGGACAAGTTTTGCGAGTTGAGATTGTCCAGATTTGATGCAGGCCTTTAGACAAGATGCGTCTTTTGCGAAAAAATGCAGATTCACCCGTTTTTACAGAAGCAGACCCCTGGGTTAGTACGCAGTGGCTTTGTCCTGAAAGGGTTTTTAATACTAGATTTTCGCCAGACAAGGTTAAAGTGCCAAGAACATTCTCTTTTTTTGCCAAAAAAGATCACCTTCAATTTTTCAAACCATTTTTCGAGTAACAAGTAAGCCTTCATAAAACCTCCTATAAATATGCATTAAAATGTATAAAAATTCTTAAAAGGATTATATCAGCTTCTGTATAAATAATCAATATCTATTTTAAAAATGAGTGAAAATTTTAAAGTAATATGTGCCGTAAGGGTTCAATCTGCTATACTATATGTAAAATAGCCATTATTAGGAGGTCATATGAAGTTTATTTATTACAAAGAAGCGAAGAAAAAGAAACTCGGTTTTTTAAAAGACCATGAAACAATTGTACCACTTGCCTCATTTTTGGAGTCTATGGGCAAGGTGGGCATAAAAGACATGAATGATTTTATTGACCAAATGAGTGAAACAGATCTAGATAAGTTGTTTGAAGTCATAAAAGAAGGCGAAGGTAAGAGTGAAGGGGTGTCTCTAAGTTCTGTTAAGATTCTGGCGCCAATAGAGCATCCCAAGCGGCATATATTTTGTCTTGGTAAGAATTATATGGATCACGCAAAGGAAACCAAGGGTTTACCTGGTGGTTCAGACGATTTGCCAAAGTTTCCAATCTACTTTGCCAAAATTGCCAACCCTGCTATCGGTCACGAAGACAACATTATGGCATTTCCAGAACTGACAGACAAGGTAGACTATGAAGTTGAACTGGCTGTCATTATAGGGAAAGACGGCATTAATATTTCTAAAGAAAATGCTGAAAATCATATATTTGGATACACAATCGTGAATGACATATCAGCTCGAAACATTCAAAGAAAACATGGTCAGTGGTTTAAGGGTAAAAGCCTAGAAACCTATTGCCCAATGGGACCAGTCATTGTACATAAGTCCCAAATACCTTTTCCGGTGGCACTGGATATTCAGTGCTTAATCAATGGGGAAATGAGGCAAGATTCTAATACCGACCAACTCATTTTTGATATTCCAACCGTTATAGAAGATCTCTCAAAAGGCATGTACTTAAGAAAAGGGGATATAATTATAACGGGCACTCCAGCAGGTGTGGGACTGGGATTTAAGCCGTTTAAGTTTTTAAAACCAGGTGATGAAATTGAGTGTCGCATCGAAGGGATTGGAAGCCTTAAAAACACATTTGGCTTAGAGGAAAAGTAAGATAAGATGGTGAAACCATGAGAATTGGAACAATTTGCTAAGAAAAATGATATTTCTGTGGAAACCATTCGCTATTATATGGAGCTTGGTTTGATTGTGCCCGTAAAAAAGGGAGGACAATACAATTTCACAAACACATGTCAGAAAAGCTTAGATCAAGTCTTGTCCTTCAAACAGATGGGGTTTACACTGAATGAAATAAAAAACATATTCCATTTCAGTGCCTTGTCCCGCATCCACAGTCTGGAAGAGAAAAATCATTACAAGCAGTATTTTGAGGAAAATTACACGCGGATCAAGCAGGAGATCAAACGCTTGGAATCTGCTAAGGAACTGGTAGAGAAAACCTTATACAATATGGATATTTCTGAGGCTGAAAGCAAAAGTGTGATTGGGCTTCCCATTCAGGTTCTTGATCTGCTAAGTTGTCCAAAATGCAAAAATGACCTCTTCTTTAAAGAAGGAATAGTGGAAGATAATAAGATTATAAAGGGCTGTTTATCATGTCAGTGTGGTCAGATTTATCCCATTGAAAAGGGTATTTTGAAAATTGATCCAGTTTATGAAGACCTTAACTATCCTGATGAGAAAGATATGCGTGTGGAGTATTTTGAATCTACAGCTTCTGGTTACATTGAGAAAATATACATAGCCGGAAAATGGATGGCTTCGGTTGCAGAAGGGTGGACCAAACCTGAAGTTATTCTTGAACCGGGTGTCGGTTCTGGATATGCACTTGGTCAAACCCTTGACTACATCCCCAAAGGGGCCACTTACATAGCGGTAGATCACAATATGAACAGGCTCATCAAAATGCGAGAATATTTTTCGAAAAGTGACATCCACTTCAATTTTGGTCCTGGTGGCTTGTGATTTTTTAAAGATCCCATTAAAAGAAAAGTCTGTTGATGTTGTTATGGATATGAGCGGTTCATCAAACAGGGCTTTCGATTCTCCTGATTTTCTGCTCAAAGAAATATGTCCTGTCTTTAAGAAAACTGCAAGACTGTATGGTTTATACATTATGGCTGACGGCATTGATGGGAGAGAAATCCCCCAGACCCACCACTATTTGTTTCAAAAGGAACCGATTAAGGAAGCCATTCAAAATTTGGGTTTTGACATAAAGTAATGAAACCGAAACTGACAAAACATCAGAAGGTGGTCCCCATGAAAGTTATGTGGATGTCGTAAAATCAACATGGACCTACTGCTTTTATGCAATTCGGGAATAAAACACAGCAGTATAAAAGATAAAATCCGTTTAGGAGCGCGCTGGATGGCGTCACTTAAACGGATTTTTTATTTGGAATTTCGGGTCTTGTCACATCATCTTAAAACATGGGGTATACTCCATGTTTCAAAGAAAAAAAGGCGAATAATCTCTTTTTATGGCATTGACCTCCAGTGACCTGCACTTGATAAGCTTACTCTAGGAGGCGGTAGAGTATGAAAAATACAATATAAAAATATTTGCACTTGGACGCTTGGTATCCCTGTTAGGGACATATATGTATCAATTTGCTGCGGGTTTATATGTTTTAAAGCTTACAGGTTCAGGAAGCCAGTTTGCTATAACCCTAATTATGGGGACTCTCCCACGTGTTATACTGGCTCCCTTTGCAGGGGTGGTTGCCGATTGGATGAGCAGAAAGTTGATTGTCGTCATAACCGACTTAATAAGTGGAGGTGTTTTACTTATCCTATTGGGTCTTACTATGGGCAGAGGCATTAGTGTGATTGAAATTTACTTGAGCATGATTGCCCTAACAGCCTGCAACACATTCTTTGATGTGGCCATTGAAGCTGCAAAGCCTGGTCTTGTTGATACGGAGGGCGCGCTGGAGAAAATCAATGCCATCAGTTATGGTATACATTCCTTCACATCTATTGCTGGTCCAATACTTGGAGGTGTTGTATACGCCCTAGTTACTTTTAAAGTATTTGTCTTTATAAACGGTGTTTCATTTATACTATCAGGTTTGTCAGAAAGTCTATTGCACTTTAACTTAGAAGATATTGAAGTGCAAAAAGAAAAGTTCATGGAAGCCTTGGGCGGTGGGATGAGGTACTTGAAAAACAATAAGGTCAGCATAGCCCTAATGAGTTTTTCCATAAGCATAAATTTTTGCCTGACCATGTCACTGAGTCTGCCCATGCCCTATTTAATGAACAATGTGTTTCATCTTGATCCCGAATGGGTGGGGGTCGTTAACGCAGGTTTTCCGTCAGGCTATTTACTTGGAACGCTTATTATCAATGCAAGGGGTGTTGATAATAGGGGACGTGTCTATCAGATTGGAACATGGGCCATTTGGGCAGGCATGCTCGCTATTGCCATAACAACAGTCATGCAGCCTTTTATTGGAGTCTATGCAACGGCCACTATAATCACGATCTTTTTAGCCAGTATTGGAACAGCGATTGCCTTTATTGACATTCCCCTCATGTCATTGCTACAAACGCTTATTCCAAGCCAAGTGAGGGGACGTGTCTTTAGTGTCATGACAATGGCATCACGGCTCGCTATGCCTGCTGCCATGCTTCTTTCTGGATTTTTGCTCAATCGGGTTCACCCAATTTATTTAATAGGTGCTGGAACAGGTCTGTATTTAATTGTACTGCTCACCATTTGCAAAAGCGTTTACTTTAAGGAATATATTGAAACGAACACAATTGAACTGGTGTATAAAACCTCATGACAATGCCTTAAATGTCGTGTAGAATGAAGCTGACCGGAGGACATTCACACACAGTAGAAACAATGGGGGTTACATTCATGAAGGCGTTCAAAATGTCATATACCATATCATCTATGTTGGTACTAATTGGCTCCATAACCGCTGTCATACTATTTGAATTGCCAATCTATTTAGGGATTTTCTCGACAATGGTTTATATGGCAGGTCTATCTATTTATAGAGGGTATCATCCTGGAATTGTTCTTGGTATGATTTTAAAAAAAATGCGAGACGTGGATTATGTTGCTGGAATGATGCTTCTAATTGGCGGGCTTGTAGCTCTTTGGATGCAGATTGGCACAATCCCTTCTTTAATATATTTTGGGTTTAAATATTTGGCAGATTTCAACTTGATATTAACAGCATTTCTAATTTGCATGGCCATGTCCCTTATGATCGGATCAGCAATAGGAACCTTAAGTACGATTGGTGTTGTTTTTTTAGCTATCGGGCAAGGCATTGGTATTCCATCGGGTCTTATGGTAGGGGCCATTGCCTCTGGAGCCTATGTTGGGGATAGGATGTCACCTCTTGCCAGCGGTGGGAACTTGGCCACAGCAGCTGTGGGCACGAGCCTGCCGAAGGTGCTGAGAAAACTTATAAAGTCAAATGTCCTGCCACTTCTTATAGTTGGGGTTGTCTACACATTTATTGGTATGCACTTCAAGGTAGGAGAGGAAGCGGGCTTGGCGCTAAACAAATTAACAGAGGCCATTGCCATCAATTACAGCCTGCATCCAATTGTCTTACTGCCCTTAGGCGCTTTACTGGGAGCCATTTTGATTTTTAGACTGGGCATTATAAAGTCACTGGGCATAGCCACAGGAATCAGCTTATTGATTGCCCTGTTTACAGAGGGCGTTTCTATGACAGGTCTTATGGAACATTATATTTTCGGATATGTTTCTGAAGCAGGCCAGCTCCAATCACTTATACAGGGTGGAGGGATCCTATCGATGCATTCTGTCGTGCTTGCCATTTTGTTTTCAGCAGGTATCAATGGCATATTGGAAGGTACCGATATGATTCAGCCCTTGCTGGACCGGTGGATAGGTCAGTCAGAAACGCAGGGGAAACTTGTACGGAAAACAATCTACACATGTGTGATTGTGACCATTCTCACGTGCAATCAAAGTTTAACAGCCTTTTGACGGGATCATATTTTAAGAACAAGTTTGAAGACATGAATTTGGAGCCTTCAGACTTAGCAAGGGTCATACTAGACACGGGTATTCTTGTCGTCGCACTGATCCCTTGGAATGTTAATGCCATTTTCTTTAAGTCCATTACAGGTATTACAGCTATAGAATACGGCCCCTATGCCTATTATTTATGGCTTGTACCAGCCGTGACCATAGGTCGGAGCTTTTTCATGGAAAAAAAATCAGAGACACGAAATGCCGATATACGTACAAATTGATTCAACGGCTTTCATTGGGGGTATATTTTTATGGAGCCCTATATTGGAGGTGGGTGTATGAAGTTGAAAAGTGGTATGAAGGCACCTGATATCATATATCATGATTATCTCAATACGCCGTTTCAACTGAGTGCTTTAAAAGGTCAGAAAGTTCTTTTGTCCTTTTATCGTTATGCCGGTTGTCCGTTTTGCCAATTGCGATTTACAGAACTTGTGGATACGTTTGGAGACGATGACAACATAAAACTTGTTGCCGTTTTTCAGTCACCAAGTGATTCAATTATGGAAAATGATCTAGACCAGAAAGTGCCTGTAACAGTCATTTCTGATGCGGCACAGCGCTTTTATAAAGTATATGGTGTTGACAGTGGTCTGAGGGCTTGGTTTGTCGGCGTCGGGAGCGCTTTTCGGTTTCTAAAAAGCATCAACTCTGGCAACCGAATGGGCAAACGTGAAGGGGATCAGAATAGAATTCCAGCTGATTTTCTCATTGATGAAGATGGCATTTTAAGGCATGTTTATTACGGCAAGAATATGGATGATCATATGCCGGTCCATTGGGTGGATAACTTTATTAAGCTTTAAAGCGTCTCTGAAGGTATATATTTATAATGAAAGTGCAAAAGTATGATTTAAATAGAGTCGTGTTTTTTTTGAACCTTCGATGCATGATGAATCCTGGGAAACGCCTGTTTGACAGTCCCAGGATTTTTTTGTGTCCATATATACCAAGGACCTTAAGCATAGAAAACCGCCTAATGAGATTTTACATCCCAATATTAGGCGGTTAATAAGCAAATTATTCGAAATCAATAAGTTCTCGTTCCATAAAGAGCCAAGGGCTTAAGTTCGTTTTATAGTGGGACATCGTCCAGTGTAAGTGGGGACCGGTTGAAAAACCAGTGGAACCCACCGTGCCAATCGCTTGTCCCTTTGAAACGGATTCATCAAGACTGACATCACGTCTATTCATGTGGAAGTATACACTAAATATGCCATACCCATGATCAATCACGATGGTTTCCCCTGTGAGAATTAGATTCTGTGAAAGGACAACCACGCCATGGTTGGGCGCAACAATTTGCGTGTCAGCAGGTGCAGCAATATCAATACCTGAGTGTCTGTAAGAAGTTAGGGCGCCATTGACATAGCGCATTTCTCCAAATTCTGTACTGATGCGTCCCTCTACAGGTTTAATAAAAGGGCCTTCCCAGAGTTTTTCACCAACAGACGTGTCACGAACAGGCGTAAAATACTTGGCATACTCTTCGTAAGCGGCATCATTTCGGGTGTTGGCTTCGACTTTCTTGTCTACAGTCAAATATTGTTTGTTGAACGCCTTTGATTCGATAACAAGAGGGTAGGATTTTTTATAAGTTTTGTCGGTCCCAGTGACCTCAAGTTCAAGATTGTATTCACCAGGTTTTGCCCAGTAGTTCATAGCCAAAAGGCAAAGTAACGGTCATCAGCCTTCCAAATTTTAAGGTCTTTTGAGAGGGTCTGGTTAATTTTTGGTGTTTGACCTTCATTGACATTAAATATTTCTAGAACAACCACATCGCCAGCGGTCGCTTTGGATTTATCCATTTTAAGTTCAGGCTCAATGTCCATGTTCCCGTAAAATGTCAGTGTGGACGTGCCAAATGGTGCTAAATCATTGGACTTACCCCATGTGCATTTAACTTCATACCGAAGCTGTCCGTCGAATAAGGAGGGCATAAACTGGTCTTGCTCAATTATTTCTTCCCTAATAAGGTCCTGACCGGAGAAAACTTTTAAGGATAACTGCTGAGGGACCTTCTCCGTATATATTGAAATAGGAAAATCCGGATTAAGCATGATGGAAGCATTTGCAGGGTTCACAGCATTTTGAATTGACTTGTCCATTTCACTGCCATCCGCTAAAGTATAGACCCACTGTGAATTAGAAACCTGAGCCGGAATAGTCATAGTGCTGTAGGTTAGTTCTGCCCTTGGTGCATTTGTTTCATAGAGTCCGTAGAAGCCTTCCGTGCTGAGAAGACTCTTGATTTGATCATATGATGGATAAAGGAATTGTTGGGATTTATTATCATATACATCAAGTTTCATTCCATCGAGGTTAATGGATAGGTCATAGCTGTATACATCACCGTCTTCAGTGATGATATCAAGAACATAATTATCAGTCACTGTATTCAAATCTGTTGACGAGGCAGATGACCCCTTAAGATTATTAAAAATTTCAGTGATTTTTTCTATGGCCTCAGTATCAGTCTGAAAATAGGAGTGTACTGGTGTTTTTTCATTTTCTTCGTATATATTAATCTGAGTCACCTGGCTTGGATTAATATTATGGTTCTGGTAGAGCACGTAGGCACCAAGCAGTGCCAAGAGAACCAAAGCAATTGCTATTTATTTTTTTCATGTCTTACCTCCTTTGGCTGTATTTGTAGTATAACATCTTAAGTGCACAAATAAATCACAGATGTATTAAATTTGATCTGGACCTATGTTATTATAGTTAGGTCAAGGCATAAATCAACCTTGCAAGAAAAACTGATAATTGGTGTCGCTCGAGTGTGTGAGCAGACACAAGATGACTCAAAGTATGGAATAATGAGGTGACATAATATGATAAATATGATTGTGGCAATAGGCAAAAAATAGAGAAATAGGAAAAGGCAATGAACTTTTTAGCACATATACCAGAAGACCTGAAATATTTTAAGAAGAAAACAGCGGGTGGCATTGTGATTATGGGCTATAACACATATGAATCATTGCCATCTGGAGCGCTTCCAAAGCGGGAGAACATTGTTATAACACGCAAAGATATTGAAATCCCCAAAGCCCATGTTGTGGGAAGCATTGAAGAAGCCGTTAATAAGGCCAAGGCGTTGAGAAAAGAAGAGGAAGTCTTTGTCATAGGTGGCGCATCCATTTATGAGCAGTTTCTACCTCATGCCAGCAAGCTCTATATAACGCACATTTTTGAGGATTTTCATGATGCAGACACTTTCTTTCCTAAGTTTGAACATGAATGGAAGTTAGAAAGCATCGATGGTGGGGCGGAAAATATTGGACATGATTATCCCCATGTATTCGCTGTTTATGAAAGAGCGCAAGTTTAAAAAAAGAGTCATGACTTATGCCATCTCAGGAATTTGATAGCCCTCTGCTGTTAAAAATTGCTGAGTTGGGTACATATTGTAACAATACTGTTTTTTAAATAGGCATAAAAATCGTGTATAATAGATGTGGGCACATCTTATGTTTTGGAAGGAGAAATTATGAATCAATTTAAAGGAAGCTCCAGACTAGCATTAGTGTTTGCTCTTGTGATGGCACTCATGGTCGGAGCAGGAACAAATTTAACTGCGTTTGCTGCGGAAGAATCAAATGCACTAAAGGTTGTAGAATCAGAAGCACTGAAAAATATTACTTTATCTGAAGCCGCTGAGGGAAGAATCCTTTTCAGCGATGAATCAGGCAAGTATGGCTACCTGGATTATGAGGGCAATATTGTCATTCCAGCATCATTTGACTACGGATATGGATTCCAATCAGGTGTGGCTGAAGTGACAACTGATCAGGGTCAAGCTTACATAGACATGGATGGAAATATTCTGTTTTATGAAATGACATTCTTAATCAGTATGATTTGGACACATACTATCCAGAAATCTCTGCCTTTAATGATGGTCTTGCCCGTGTAAGCACATATGACAGTGTCGCTTATATTAATACAAAGGGTGAATTTGTCATTCCTAAGGGGAAATTCTACAATGGATATGATTTTGCAGATGGTGTGGCTGAAGTATATAACAGTGATTACCAATCTTTCTACATTGACAAGGATGGCAATGAACTGTTTGCACCAGATCCAAACTTCAGTTACTATGGTTTTTCTGATGGCTTGTGTCTTGTGTACAACTACGATAATGGACAATACGGATATGTTGACAAGAGCGGTGAAGTTGTAATACCGACAACCCTTGATGATGCAAATGGATTCTATAAGGGATATGCTGTTTATCAGGAACTAGGAAAGTACGGTGTGATCAGCAAGGAAGGCGATTTTGTTGTTCATCCAATTTTTGATAGCATTTTCCAAACAGATGAAGGCTATTTCCTTGGTTTTGATGGTGTGTTCACTCATTTCTTAGATCAAAATCTTAAACCAATGCGAAAAATGAATGGTGATGCTTCATACAGCACATTTGCATCGGTTTATGTGAAAGCGGAATATGATGGATATGTTTTTGAAGACTTGGCTGGCAAGAGACTGGGGATGTTTGATGACTACTATCACCTAGGCGATTCAGTCTTTGAAGTTGGTCAGGGTAAAATCGTCATTGCTTCTGATATAAAAGCAGTAGCAGATGAAAACTCTCCTAAGAATATTAATGTGAACTATAACTATAGTTTTATTGATAACAAGGGTGAAGTTGTTCTTGATCTTTCTAAATACGATACAGCTAAACCATTTTCTGAAGGTTTGGCAGTGGTTGAACGCAAAGGCAAGTTTGGCTACATCAACACGGCTGGAGAAGTGGTTATTCCAATTAAGTATGACTACGCCGGGGACTTCCTAAATGGACAGGCTGATGTTGAAACACCTAGTGATTACCTAGTGATTGACAAAGAGGGTCAAGTCATCTCATCGGCTTATGGTGATACAAATGCTGAAATGGAATCGGACTATTATGTTATTTCAACGGGATACTATGGAAATTATGGTGTTGCGGACAAGAAATCAGACAAAATAATTCTGGAAGCCAAATATGCAGATGTTAGTCATATTGGTGGTGGTCTGTTCGAAGTTATGGATGAAGACTACAACTATGGTTTCTTTAATGCCAATACAAAAACGCTTGTGGAACCAAAATTTGAATATGTGAATATTTATCCTGAACAGGACCGTGTTATTGTTGAAGGAGAGGACTACCTATATGGTATGTTCGACACAGATGGCAAGGCGATTCTAGAGCCTAAATACAACGCCATCACTCTTAATGAAAACGGTGTTTATGAAATTCAAAAAGACTACAACTACGGCATAATGCTAAATGACGGAACGGTTCTAATTAAGCCAGAGTTTGACTACATTTATACGAGTCAGATTGATGACGAGATTTATGTTTTCTCGACAGAAAAGACCACAAATGGTGCTTATGAAAAACGCAATCTGGTTTACAACATCAAAGATAAAAAGATTATTTCTGATGATATAGAAGGGGCTGCAATTGATTTTGGTGATTCATTCATGGTTGTTTCTACAGATGACTATAAAAAAATCGTGACGACTTACCAAGGCAAAGTCTTATTTGAAACAACAGATTATTACATTGATGCTTCTGGCGAGTATCTTCATTTTGAAAATGAAGAGGGTGTGGATTATCTGATTGACCTGAAAGGAAACACTTACCTAGAAGGCAATGATTTCAATGATATTTATCTTCCAGTAGAAGATGGTCATATCATCTTTACAAAGGATGAAGGCTTTGGCATCGTGTCCCTAGAGGGTCAAATTAAGACAAAAGAACTTTATGATAATGTCTATTACATCAATTCAGGTGTTATGGCAACTTATGATGATCAAGCCTTTGGCTATGTAGATGTTGATGGCAATGACGTTGTAGAGGAAGGCCTGTATGACCTTCTATACGGATTCTCAGATGGTCTAGGACTTGTTATTAAGGCTGTTGAGTAAAGCCTAGGCAAATGAAGGTATGTGGTGCACAAGAGCCAGAAACAAATGCTTTGAGCGTTTTTGTTTCTGGCTTTTTATTTTGTACCTAGAGGCGTCAAGGGATAGACCGTAAGGTTATTACGAGCTTGACGACCTATTCCGAGGTCAGATAAATGGTGGTGGGCGTATGAAGTCAGCACTGGTAAACTTAATACTGCTAATAAGTTTAATAGCAAATGGAGCGGGGGCTGATAATGTGAAGGGGCATGAACCTGCTTTAGAACATGATCCAGCTGTACAAATGTCAAGTTCCGAATTGTGGGCAAGAAAGACTTTGGCACAAATGAGCCTAGAAGATAAAATAGGTCAAATGATGGTCACAGGCATTGAAAAGAGTACATGACTGACGAAGAAGAACACATGATTAGAATGGGCAGTGTGGGTGGTTTGGTGTTTTAGGGCATAATATTAAATCTGAAGACCAATTCAAGACCTTGATACAATCTCTACCGACCCCATCCATTCCACTCTTTTTAAGCGTTGATCAAGAAGGAGGGCGGGTGGAACGATTACCCTCGCAAAACGGACCCTTTATGAGCGCTTATTCTCTTGGACAAAAACCAGAGTTGGCCTACGACCTAGGTGAAAAACTGGGACAGTCTGTCAAAGCGTATGGCCTTAATCTCAACTTTGCCCCCGTTCTTGATGTGTTTAGCAACCCTGACAACAAGGTTATTGGAACAAGGGCTTTTGGAAGTGACCCTGACCTTGTTGCACGTGTTGGGACAGATGTGATGGAGGGTATAAAAAATCAGGGTGTTATTCCCTGTGTCAAACATTTTCCTGGGCATGGGGACACAGTGGTGGACTCTCACGTGGGCCTTCCAACAGTCAATCATAGCCTGGAAAGACTCATGTCTTTCGAGTGGCGTCCCTTTAAGGAAGCCATAGATGAGGGCGCGCCTATGGTGATGACAGCCCACATTTTAGTCAGTGCGATTGATAGTGAATATCCTGCTACGCTTTCAGAAAAGGTTATAAATGGACACTTGCGTAAAAGTCTTGGCTTTGAAGGCGTTGTTATTACCGATGATCTTGTTATGGGCGCCATATCAAGCAACTATAGTGATGCGTTTGTTGCCCGGCAAGCCCTTGTGGCAGGTGTGGATTTGCTTCTGGTTTCTAACAATGACAAGATTTCCAACATGACACAGGCCATTAAAAAATCTGTCAATACGGGGGAAATTTCTGTAGAAAGGATCGATGAATCTGTGTTTCGGATTCTCAGGCTTAAACATGATTACTTGATGATTCCTAGTACAGAGCTTAAGTGATGGCTTAAAAAGCAAGTAAGCAGAAAATATATCAAGCGTTTCCCGAGTGAAATCCATAGGAAGGTGTATATATGCAATCAAAAATATGCTACCATGTACCTTGCAAGTGTTGGTTTAAGCAAGTGATTGAGGTGAAATATGTACAAACTTCTTGTTTTAGATATGGATGGAACCCTTTTAAATGAACAATGTGAGATTTCAAAGGATAACATCGAGGCCATAAAAAAAGGCCAGACAAAGTGGTGTTCGTGTTGCAATTGCAACAGGAAGAACAAAAATGGGCATAGACCCATACTTGGACCAACTGGGTATAAATGTGCCTGGTGAGTTTTCCGTTGTTTGTAGTGGCGCGCGAATACTTGAAAATAACAATAGGGAAATTCTGTCCAGTCGCTTAACGCGAGAGGACTTGAATGACATCGTGTCATTTTGCCGTCCAAATGGATTTGGCATGCACTTGTATTCAACAGAAGGTCTAATAATGGATGAAGAATCAATCTTCACTTATTATGACTCAGCGGCTAATAATATGCCAATTATTAAAATGCCATTCCATGAGGTGACAGACGCAACGCCTATTGATAAAGTAATGGTTTGTAACACACATTCTCAGATGGTAAAAGCCCTTGGGAAGACTTTCCCATCTTTTGACATCCCTAAAAATATCATTGATGAAGCCTTGGAACTAGAACAATCCCAAGATAAGGTTGACAAAGAAGCCTTTAACACACTCGGTTGCTTCCCAGAGAATTTTCACAAGAGATACAATTTGTCATGCGTTTTTGATAGCATTGTTGAAATATCAAAAAAAGAAGCCAATAAGGCTTATGGCATACAAACCTTGATGAAAATGCTTGATCTAAAAAGGGAAGAGATCATGTGTATTGGAGATTCACAAAACGATAGACATATGGTTGAGTTTGCAGGCATGGGTGTCGCAATGGGCAATGCGTGCGATGATCTTAAAAATATTGCGAATGACATCACCAAAACCAATGAAGAAAGTGGTGTGGCACACGCCATCCACAAGCATATTTTGAACGAACAGCAATAAGAGAGTGTATGTTTTGTGGTGCACTTACACCAGTATTTAAGACATGAAAATCGGTGGCCCTGGAGCCACCGATTTTGTTATAAATATGAATGGTAAAACGCATGGTCAATAAGGTGCAATTTGCTATGGTTTTCTAAAGACCACCGAATTTTTCGATAAGATCACTAAGTTTTATAATGTCGCTGTCTTCAAGTTCTGGCATTTCAATGGCATCTATGCTATTGAATTCGCTTAAACGATAGACCAGGTCATACTGCATGTGCATATTCACATCCTCCATGTCATCCACAGGAAGGATCACATCCATGTTGGCCCAGGCCATTTTTGGAATGTTAATATTTGTAACGCCAAGTTTTACCGTATAGTTAAGCTCTGGAAGGAAGTCTCCAAAAGCGCTGTACAGGTCAGCCCTAGTGTCACTTGTGGGATCTTTCACTTCAATAATTTTAGACTTGGCTTCATCAAGGTCTTCCATAAAGTTCTCTGGAAGGGATTCATCGTTTATAGCAAGCGTTGACTCAAGAAGATCCATGGCCTTGTCATTGTTTAAAAGAGTCAGAAGCATATCTGCATAGATTTGAATAATCATCTCAGAGTCAATACTCACTTCAATAACATTGAGTGTCTGCTCATAGCCATTTGTGTTCATAATGTATGGCTGGCCGTACTTGACATTCTCATCATTTAGGTAGGACATGTAGATGGTATTTAACTCATCACTCATCTCGGATAAGATTTCAATCAAATCCGCATAAAAATTCTCAGGCAGTTCAATATCGGTCAATTGTTTAACATCATCCATGGTGATGAGTATATAGTCGCCAATGATTGGGTATTTAAGTAGAACCTTATCTTTATTCCAGTAAATTTCGATATTGGCTTGGATTCCATTCATGTCTATGTTTTCCACCAACTTCATTTGCGGATGGTCCATATTGTTGATAAAGTCTCCACTGACTTTGAAAGAGACATTTTCATATATGCCCATGACAGATTCCATATAGGCTGGGATTTCTTCATCTGACAAGACATTCATTTTTATCTTGCCATCCCCCTCAATGTGGTATGAGTCGACATCAACCTGTGCGCTTGTGATGAGTTTAAGGCGTTCAAGAGCTGTCATATCAAGCATTGCTGTCAAGCCATAGCCTAATAGACAAGTAATGAGTATGATAGCGATAGCGGCTGTGGATTGTTTTTTCATTTTTTCCTCCTAGAGTTCGTCTTCTAATTCATAAACCAAAATTTATAATTGGATAATGAGGCTTTTCAAATATGAAATTCAAGTCAGTATGATACGATATATATGTACTTGTGCGATTTGAAATTTGACTTTCATTATTGACCAGATTAAAAAAGGGGTTTTAGAATCTGTGACGAATGGTAAAATAGTAGTAAGACCATAACAGTATACAGTTTTCTTGTGACGGAACAGTGAACAAAGGGGATCGCTCATGCAAATACTGCACTTGGAGTACAGCGCATTTTTTAGACAAATTATACATGATATGTTGGTTCAAGCAGGTTTTAATCCTATATCAACCAAGAATGGTAAAGACATATATAAAATACTTGCCACTGAAGACGTCGATGTCATTATAACAGGTTTAGAGCTCGCTGACATGACAGGAGAAGAACTTATTGACGAAATTAGGAATTCCAAGTTTTCCGATATGCCAGTTGTGGTTATTTCAGGATCTGAAATATCGGAGATAAGACATAGGCTGAAGGGTCTTTTCATTGATGATTTTATTGTTAAGACTCAGCTTGATCAGGACAGACTGGTGGATACAATACACAGGGTAACCCGGTAAAGACTAGGTTTAAATCTTATATGAGACTGGGCTTTGATTAAAGAGATGCTTTCATTGGCGTCTTTTTTTGTGGTGAAAACAATATATACATGAAATTACAAATTGCATACCCCATACTGTTACTCTGGCATTCAAACCATTTTAAGTAAGATCTTTAGCAATACTTAGATTTAGGAATTGTCAAAGAAGAGGATTGGGGTATAAATAATCGAGGGGGTGGGTCTATGAACAGACAAAAGCTGCTATATGTTTATTATTTTCGATTGGTCTTTATACAGCCGTGCTCTTTGGACTTGGCTTTGCAGTTTTCAATATAGGTGTTGGTGCAGAGAAACTCCTATAATTTATGTGGTTTTTCCCTTTTAGATGCACTCACCGCCGTTTTTATGGCTCGGATAATAACGCGACGCGGATTAAAACACTTTTATAAAAGTTTCGTGATTGCCGTTGCTGGTGTTCATATTTTCTTGCTGCCTATTTTTTTTACTTATGCACCAAGCCCTTATCTCTATGGACTTATGTTGGTCCTTCTTATAGCCATTAGTGAAAATTTATTGTTCACAAGAACCTACTTGGTCCAGGAAGTTTTTAGCTTGGACGAGTTAAGACGATGGGTACCTGTCGCAACAAGCTTTGCGGCCTTGGGTGCCTTGCTTGGTGGAGGCATCCTAAGGGTTAGTGAGAATCTTGTTACGCCAGGCCTTATTTTCCTATTTGCCTTTCCTGTTGTTTTGGTTATAGGGTACACATCCCACCTGCTTCTTAGAACAGTGGTGGATTCTTCTCGAGAAATATTTACAAAGAGAATGGTCACAGTTAAATCTATTTGGTCCTATACAACAAGCCAGGCATTTTTGCCTCTTTTAATAGGGTGTGTGGCTTTAATATCTATATCAGACACAGTGAATGAGTATTTATTCCATTATCATTCCACCCGTATTCTACAAAACCTTGAGTCCCTTACAGGATTTCTAGGTGTTTTTTTGACCCTTCGATATTTGACAGAGCTTGTTTTGAACATTTTTCTTTACAATAAACTGGTCAAGCGTGTGGGTTCCATTAATTTAATGCCTTTACTTCTTTATATTGTCTGCTTTGAGCCTTTTTATAATGACCAGGGCATCAAGTGGTTTGGGATGGGCACTCTTTGCGCGGGTTTTATCCGTGGTGGCTGTGATTGGGTTTCTGCTCTATCTACTCGAAGTTTTCTATCAGCTTCTTGACCCTTTATACCGCCCATCTCTAGTGACCCTGGTGGGCTACATTGATGCTTTTTCTGGTTATGCCATTGGTGGAGGTTTGCTTATGATTCATACCGTGGGAGGCCTACCATCCATATATCTTATTTCAGGGATTGCCCTTGTGCTTATAATGTTCTCAGCTTTATGGATCGTCAACAAAAGGGGATTCATTGACGTTTTGAATGCCTCCCAAAGTGCTGAAGTATCAGGTGTTGTGACAGACATTATAGGATCGATTGGATCACGGGACATGCTTGAGACCTTAATGAAACAAGCTGAGCAAGGCAGTCGATCTGAAAGACTCTTCCTCTTATATGCCATTAAAAATCGTTCAGAGTCAGAACAAGTTGCGTGGTTGACCAGACTTTTTGATATATCTGAAATGGAAATACGAGTGAATATTCTGGAAAATGTTTTTGTAAATAATTTATTTGATTTTGAACCCCGGCTTTACGAACATGAACTGACGGATGCCTTCAAAAACTGGCTGATTACCAGGTGCTTCGTCAATTATTCAAAACTTAAAGACAAGTCTCTTTACTTAAGTCTAAGAGAGGTTTTAATAGATACCGCACCGATGGATGATGCTGTTGAAAATATGATGTTGTATATGTTCAAGGGGGAAAAAGGCAGATATATTAAGGTGCTTGAAGGCATACAGAAGAGAAAACGTTTAGAAGATGCAGCACTTGTTGATAAAATTATTGCATCCTATAGGCAAGTTGAAGACGATGTTCATATTGAGTGGTTCGGAAAGGGAAATTTGTCAGCGCCAGAAATAATGGTCTACTACGACGAAGAGTTAAAGCACATGGCTTTGAAGCAGTTTCTAACATCAACGAGTTATAGCACCTTGCAAGAAGTGGTCAAGGCCTACCCCGTTAATGAGATTGAGAACCAGCTCAAAGACAAGGAAAAAACTATTATTGACTTGGTTTGTTTGGCAGAATCCAAGCGGCAAGCCTACCATGCTTATGACCATTTTCGCGAACTCTTACAAGCTCTTGACTACATTGTTGATGTTGAAAAGTCAGTTGATTTAGAACATGAAACGGGAGATGTTTTAAAGTCCGAAATCGCCCAAGTCAGAGTGTCGATAGAAGCGACACTAATAGATCAAGCCCTAGATAGAAGTCATATCAGTTTGGCTGGCAATGGATATGCCTATTTGTCAAATCCTAAAAAACGGCCCATCCTTATAGAAATGATACGAGGCATAAAAAGAGATGACTGGACCGACTGTCTAATAGCCCTTTTGGAAGGGGACAATCACAACTGTGGCATAGAAAAGAAAAAAATTTGATATTGGTGATAAGAACAAGTGGATTGCAAGACTTATTTCCTATAACAGGGGTGAAAAAATGGATGAAAACAGAAAAAAGAAATAGATTTTATGATTGCATTAAAATCTATTCCAATGTTTGAAACAATTGGACATTGATACACTAAAAAAATTGACAGAGATTGTATCAGTTAGCCACCTAAACTCTGGTGACACCATTGTTCGAAAGGGACAAAGGGGCAAGCAATTTTTTGTACTATTAAGGGGGCGTGCTGCTGTATACTTGAATGAGAAAGAAGGTCCAATTGCAGTTATTCCAGAGGGACAGATGATTGGAGAGCTGGGGGTTATCAATAAAGACACACGTACTGCAACTGTAAAAGCTGATGGACCTGTCGAAGTTTTAGCCATGGAAGGGGATGCCTTCCTAGAGCTGGTTAAAAAGAATACGGCCATAGGCCTGGCTGTTATAGAAACTTTGTCCAGTCGACTCACATCCATGTTAAAGGATCGGGAAAGAAGCGGATAATATGGTATTATGGAAGGTAGCAGGCTTTGGTCGGTAATAGGCCAGAGAAGGACCAAAGAAAGACCAAGGTATGAAAGGAATTAGACAGAATGAAGAAATCACTAATAATTGCAGAAAAGCCTTCCGTAGGTCGTGATATAGCCCGTGTATTGGGGTGCCATAAGAACAATCAAAGTTTTATAGAGGGTGACAAATACATTGTGACCTGGGCCCTTGGACACCTGGTGACCCTAGCTGACCCGGAAGCCTATGATAAGAGATACGCGACATGGAAACTAGATGACCTCCCAATAATACCAGGCAAGATGAAACTAATCGTCATGAAGGGATCCGGTAAGCAATTTGCCACCATAAAAAAACTGATTGGTCGTGGAGATGTCAACGATATTATTATTGCCACAGATGCCGGTCGAGAAGGGGAGCTGGTAGCCAGATGGATACTGGAAAAGGCCCATTCGAAAAAGCCCATCAAACGGTTATGGATATCATCTGTGACTGATAAGGCCATTAGGGAAGGCTTTAAAATCTTAGAGATGGTCGTGCCTACAACAACCTGTTCAGGGCGGCAGAAGCCCGTGCTGAAGCCGATTGGATCGTTGGAATAAATGCTTCAAGAGCCCTTACGACAAAATATAATGCCCAGCTTTCCTGTGGGCGTGTTCAAACACCAACCCTTGCTATGATTGCATCCCGTGACGCAGAAATTCAGTCTTTTAAACCAAAGAAATACTATGGTTTGACTGCAGTAACCCACGGAAACAAACTCACTTGGCAAGATGGCAAGGGGCAAAATAGAAGTTTTTCAAAAGAAAAGTTGAAGAGCTTCTAAAGACAACTCAAGGGCAAATCCCTCGAAGTCATAGATATTAAAAAGACCAAGAAAAAGCAATACGCACCTCATTTGTATGATCTGACAACCCTGCAGCAGGAGGCCCACCAAAGGTATGGCTACTCTGCAAAGAAAACCCTGTCAATCATGCAGAGTCTATATGAAACGCACAAGGTGCTCACCTATCCGAGAACGGACAGCAAGCACCTTACAAGTGATATGAGAAGCACACTAAGGGAACGGGTAGAAGCTTGTGGTGTAGGGGATATGCGCCCCTATGCTTTTAAGCTTTTGAAGGGCGACCTGCACGTTGGAAAAGTGTTATTGATGATTCAAAGGTTTCTGACCACCATGCCATTGTGCCCACAGAAGTGTCTCCATTATAACAGTTGAGACAGATGAAAGAAAATATATGAAATGGTCGTTAAACGTTTTCTAGCTGTCTTCCACGCCCCTTATGAATATGAACAAACACTTGTGACGGCAAGAGCAGAGGGACAGGATTTTACCATGAAGGGAAAAGTGGTCCTGCAAGATGGATGGAAGACCCTCTATAAGGGCGATTCAACCAATCATGAAGAAGGATCAGATGACCAAACACTAACCAAAGATTAAAACAGGCGATGTTATAGATGTAAAAATCTATAAAATGACAAGTGGTGAAACCACACCGCCACCAAGATTTAATGAAGGAACACTTTTAAAAGCCATGGAGAATCCAGCCAAGTATTTAGAACATAAGGAGAAAAAAACTTCAAAAAATCCTTGGTGAAACTGGCGGGATTGGTACAGTTGCAACCAGGGCCGAAATCATTGAAAAATTATTTAAAAGTTTCCTTGTAGAAACAGATGGAAAAGATATTAAGGTCACATCGAAAGGCAAACAGCTTTTAGAGTTGGTACCAGAGCCATTAAAGTCCCCAGACTTGACGGCGCAGTGGGAAATGCGACTCAATGCCATCGCCGGAGGCCGTGAGCAAAAGGGCGAGTTTGTTCACGAAATGAGAGACTTTACTAAAACGGCTGTCAAAAATATCGCATCCAGTGCTAAAACATTCAAACACGACAATGTGACCAGAGAAAAATGTCCAGAATGCGAGAAGTTTCTTTTAAAAGTCAAAGGCAAGCGTGGCGAGATGCTGGTTTGTCAGGACCGAGACTGCGGTTATAGAAAGTCTGTATCTAGGGTGACGAATGCCCGTTGTCCAAACTGCCATAAAAACTGAAAATGGTTGGTCAGGGAGAAGGCAAGAAGTTTGTTTGTCGTTGTGGCTATAAAGAAAAATTATCTTCATTTAATAAGCGAAAGAAAGAAAGAAGGAAAAAAGGCAGCTATAAAGACGTGAAGAAATTTATGAAGGATAAGGATGATGAACCTTTCAATACTGCGCTAGCAGATAAGCTAAAAGGCTTTTTGAAAATGAATAGGGCAGAGTCAACCGACCATATGGCTCTCGATCAAAGTTCATTAAAGGAAAGCTAACGATTAGAAACATATCTTTTAGTTAGATCTCAGTAGAGAGCATTGCATGGCAATATAAGATATAGCAAAACTCCGCTTAAAGTACGTATGGAAAATACGTTCATTAAGCGGAGTTTTTATTTATTAGACAATCTTGGTTGTCCAGTCTTCACAGTTCCACACATCTGTCACCACGTCCTGATAGAATTCAGGTTCATGACAGACCAGAAGAATACTGCCTTTATAGGCCTTTAAGGCCCGTTTAAGTTCTTCTTTGGCATCCACGTCAAGATGGTTGGTTGGCTCATCGAGTATGAGTACATTGGAATCTTTGTTTATCAGCTTACAAAGTCGAACTTTAGCTTGCTCTCCACCGCTTAGGACAAGAACCTTGGATTCAATATGCTTGGTTGTTAGACCGCATTTTGCTAGAGCCGCTCGAACTTCGTACTGGGTGTATGCAGGGAAGTCTTTCCATACCTCTTCAATACATGTGTTGTAGTTGGCCTCTTTAATTTCCTGTTGGAAATACCCAAGTTCGAGGGTTTCCCCATGCGAACATCACCGCTTACTGGAGAGATAAGACCCATAAGTGACTTTAGAAGGGTTGTCTTTCCGAGACCGTTGGCACCAACAAGGGCAATCTTTTGGCCTCTTTCCATATACAGATTGAGTGGTTTTGTAAGGGGTTCGTCGTAGCCTATGATTAGGTCAGTGGTTTCAAAAATCAGTTTGCCCGACGTGCGTCCTTCCTTAAAGTTAAACTCTGGTTTTGGTTTTTCCCTTGCGAGTTCAATACGATCCATCTTATCCAGCTTTTTTTGACGAGATTTGGCCATGTTTCGTGTGGCCACTCGGGCCTTGTTTCTAGCCACGAAGTCTTCTAGGTCAGCAATTTCTTGTTGCTGTTTTTTATAGGCCGCTTCCATTTGTTTCTTTTTCATTTCATAAATGCTCATAAAGTTGTCATAATCGCCAACGTATCTATTGAGTTCTTGATTTTCCATATGGTAAATCAGGTTGATAACTGAATTTAAGAACGGTATATCATGGGAAATTAGGATAAATGCATTTTCATAGTCTTGAAGATAACGCTTAAGCCATTCAATATGCTGTTCGTCAAGGTAGTTGGTTGGCTCATCAAGAAGGAGAATGTCAGGCTTTTCAAGAAGGAGTTTTGCAAGCAAGACCTTGGTTCTTTGACCACCACTCAAGTCCTGGACTTCTTTATCAAGACCTATATCAGAAAGCCCCAATCCTCTGGCGATTTCTTCGACTTTTGAATCAATGACATAGAAGTCGTTGTTGGTTAAAATATCTTGAAGGGTACCAACCTCTTCCATAAGCTTGTCCAGTTCGTCTTGAGCCACTTCTCCCATTTTCATATACATGTCATTGATTTCAGTTTCCATATCATATAGGTACTGGAAAGCCGTTTTTAGAGTGTCTCTAATGGATGTTCCTGACTCAAGGGCTGTGTGCTGGTCCAAATAACCAACACGGACCCTTTTTGACCACTCAACTTGACCGTCATCTGGTTCAAGGGAACCGGTAATGATATTCATGAATGTTGATTTTCCTTCACCATTTGCGCCTATAAGACCAATGTGTTCCCCTTTAAGAAGGCGGAAGGAAACGTTGTTAAAGATGGCTCTATCACCAAAGCCATGGCTTAAATTTTTGACGTTTAGAATACTCATTCGTAAACTCCTTTTATAATCGATTGCTCAATATTTCGTGTGCCCCTATCTGACTTTTGATGTTGAAAAATCAAAGTTTACTAAAAGGTCCTGAGTCGGGTCACTTGATATTCTAATTAGGGCACATAACCGATGAAAATAGCCGAGGTCACTTATATCAGTTTGCACACTTTTTAAATTATATAAGGTCAGGTCATAGAAGGCAAGGGACAAGGATAAAAAAGAATCAAGAAAAAAGGTCTAATGAATCTCCATTAAAAGAGGTTCATAGACCTGATGGGTTTAAATCAAAGAGTGTCTTATTATTCCGTGTCTTTCACAAAGAAGTAACTGTCTGTAAACCAGTGGTTAAAGGCAAAGTCTGTAAGACGGAAGTTAAACATGTAATCCTCTGATGGCAGGTCATCAAAGTAGAGATCAGTGTTTTCGTGTATTACAATTTCATTGCCAGCAACATAATCAGAAGTGTCTGTCGTATAATTGTTCATTATATAAATTGGCTGTATAACAGAACCAGCTTCAAGTTGATACAAGTTCTTATCAGGCATACCTGTTTGAGGATCAACTGTTTGTCTAAGACCATAAATTTCATAGTGGCTTAAGTCTTCACCAGTTTCTGAAATCTCAGTGATCCATGAGAAAATCAGGTTCATTTCCTGGCCATTGTAAAGGACTGGTGATTCATACAATACCACATCGCCATAATCATGCGTAACATACATCATGAGTGGCTCTGAATCCAGATAGGTCCACTGGAAATTGAAATCATCAAAGTAGGAGAAAGTATCCTCATTCATAGACACAAGAAAGTCGTAGCCAAGATACTGAGTGTCATAACTTGATTCAGTTTCGATCATAGGTGCTGTATAAATATCAATATAAACGTAGTAAACTTTTCAAAGCCCTCTTGTGTTAAGACCAATTCAAAATAAGGGGTGTCTGCTGTGGGTTCATTGACAATATAATCAATTCCATCACCTTGCTCATAGGCTTCAACTGTTGACTTGAATGTCTTTAGAAAATTAATGTAAATAGGTGAAAAGAGAGTGTCTTCATACATTTCCATATTAAGATCATAATTTTCTTGGTCCCTGTATGGGAAGTATATTGACAGGCCACCAGTGTTTAATGAATAAGGGCCATCCACTTTGTGAACAAGGGCTCCATCAAGAGCAGCCATGAGTGCAGATGCATTTTCCTCTTGATTCAGAGCCAGAGCACTGGCAAAATCGCTTAGGTCGATTAGGTCTGTATAGCCTTGACTCTCTGTATTACCCCCAAAAGATTTTGCCGCCAAAGCAGAACGGGCAAATTCATAGAAGAATATATTATCATACAGACGTTGGTCAGCCTCAGTGATTAGTGTTTCAAGAGCGGTAACAACATGATCAATCTTAGACAAATCTATAACGGACAGGGTGAGTTCGCTTTCTGTGCCGAAAGATTTTGCATGGGTCAAGTATGTGTCAGCAATGATGGTTCCCAAGGCATCACCCGACAAAGCCGGTTGGCATTTAGAGCATTTAAAATGGACTCGTAATTCCATCCATGTCCAGGTTCAATTTCTTCCGATGCCACAAGATACTTGCCAAAAGAGTCTAGGGTATCCGCCACTTCTAGGCTGGCCATAAGGCAGGCATCAAAGCCTATAATATCAAAAGTGACCCCAGTCTTCTCCTGTGTGTTTGTGAATGCCTGAGAAAGCTCATTCAAGTGTAGGCTGTCATAGTCAGAAAGTTCATCAAGGCCATAGCCTTTCACAGGGCCACCCCCGTGATTCCATAATATGATAGCGTATTTATCAGCAGGGTACTTTCTAATGCCCCAATTCATAAAATCTGAAAGCGTTTTTTTGTAGCCAAAGTTTTGAGCCGGTAAGTTTCCATTTCTACAAAGCCTGATGCAGTCAATTCAAATCTTTGCGTTAACTCAGGGTTCACGTAGTCATTGTTCCAGTTGGCTGTGCCACCTGTTTGAACAAGAACATTGACACCTGTTCCCGGCTTATAGCCTGCAATCATTTCGTTTAGATCTTCTGTTGCACTGCCAATAAAGCTGTTTGTTTCAGCATCATAGGTGCTTTCCAGGTCAGACCCGTTGAGATAGATCATAAGGGTATACTTGTCTTGCCCATCAGCAAAGGAAGCTGTTCCTAAAATGAGTAAAGCCACAAGCAGTAAAAAAACTATTTTATTCTTTTTCATTCTTTTTCCCCCAAGAAAATATTATGGATTGGCTTGTAAATGATTTAGCAAATACAAGTCAAATATTACATCGTCTTAATATTATACATAAAATTACATCTTCTTACTAGATATTGAATAAAAAATAAATTATGATCTAAAAATAGCATCTGGTACTAATATCTGTTGACAATACAATCCAAGTACACTAAAATCTAATAGAGTCAAATAGTGAAACTTGATACCTTAATGGGCGTACACCTAGGTCAAAAGACTGGTAAATTATATGGGAAGAAGATTTGTGCTGTGAGAACACAAATCATCTAAGGTGTCACATTAGTGATACGAAAAGAGTATGAAAAAAGGGGTCGTGAGACATGCAAATCAAAGAAATTAGAGAAATGATCCGACTGGTATCTCAGTCAGGACTATCCGTATTTGAAATGGAAAATGACGGTTTTAGAATTCGTATGGAAAATGGACAAACTGTGGCTGGTACAGGTCAAATGGTTGAAGCTGTTAAGCCACAAGACACAGACATTGTTGAAATGACCAATGAACAAGCGCCTAAGTTAGAAAGCACAGGAACGCCTGTTAAGGCGCCTCTTGTAGGTGTTTTTTATGATTCGCCATCGCCAGACAAGCCATCTTACGTTCAAGTGGGAGACAATGTTTCAAAGGGTGATGTGCTATGTATTATTGAAGCTATGAAGGTTATGAATGAAATCACAGCTGAAAAAGATGGCGTTATAAAGCAAATCCTAGTGGAGAACGAGCAGCTTGTTGAATACGGACAAGACCTGTTCACGATCGGTTAGGTGATATGATGTTTAATAAAGTACTTGTTGCGAATCGTGGGGAAATTGCTGTTCGAATTATTCGAGCATGTAGAGAGCTTGGCGTTGAGACAGTGGCTGTATACTCTGAATGTGATAAAGACGCTCTACACACACAGTTAGCAGATGAAGCGATTTGTGTTGGTCCAGCCAAAGCGGCAGATTCCTATTTGAATATGACAAATATTATCAGTGCCGCAGTCATGTCAGGGGCTCAAGCTGTTCATCCTGGCTTTGGATTCTTATCCGAAAACGCTAAGTTTGCGAGAATGTGTGCTGAATGTGGTTTGAAGTTTATCGGACCATCGCCTGAAGCCATTGACAAAATGGGTGACAAGGCTATGGCAAGAGAAACAATGAAAATTGCAGGTGTGCCGATTGTCCCTGGTTCAGATGGCCCTGTGTCTAATATGGAAGAAGCTCTGGAAGAGGCCAAGAAAATCGGCTATCCTCTTCTTGTAAAAGCTGCTTCAGGTGGCGGTGGCAGGGGGATGCGGATTGTACGTCATGATGATGAGCTGGAATCCCTAGTGATGGCTGCAAAAATGGAAGCAAAAGCTGCCTTTGGTGATGACACTGTTTACATGGAACGCTTTGTGGAAAATCCCAAGCATATTGAATTTCAAATTATGGCTGACCAGCATGGCAACATAGTCCATCTGGGTGAACGTGACTGTTCCATGCAGCGTCGAAATCAAAAGGTTATTGAAGAAGCACCTTCTCCGACCTTAACGGCTGACACTCGTAAAAGAATGGGAGACGCAGCTGTAAAGGCGGCTTCAGCGGCGAAATATGAGAATGCAGGCACAGTTGAGTTTCTACTTGATAAGAGTGGCGAGTTTTTCTTTATAGAAATGAATACGAGAATCCAAGTGGAGCATCCTGTAACGGAAATGATTACGGGTGTGGATCTTATAAAAGAGCAGATTCTCGTTGCGGCTGGAGAAAAACTTTCCATGAAGCAAGATGAGGTCTTGATCACTGGTCATGCCATCGAATGTCGTATCAATGCTGAAAATCCGTATGAAAACTTTAGACCGTGCCCAGGTCGTATTGAGACACTTCTACTGCCTGGCGGACCGGGTGTCCGTATAGACTCGGCTGTTTATCAAGGGTATTTGATTCCGCCGGTTTATGACTCAATGATAGGGAAACTCATTGTTCACGGTAAAGACCGTGATGATGCGATTCGACGCATGAAAAGAGCTTTAGGGGAGTTTGTCATAACAGGCATTCACACGAATATTGATTTTCATTTTGATATTTTGTCCCACCAAAGCTATATGGACGGTGACTATCACACGAAGACACTCGAGACACAAATTATCGGATAAGAAGGCGGTGACTAAATGTTTGACAAGCTATTTAAAAAAACAAAATACATTCGCTTGAATCAAGAACGCACAGCAACACCTAACAGCGAAATGCCAAATATACCAGATGGTTTTTATATAAAGTGCAAGGCATGTGGGAAACTGCATGATAGAGAGAGCTACGAAGCCCAAAGTTCGGTTTGTAGTGTCTGTGGTCACCATTTCAGAGTGCGACCATTAGAAAGAATTGAGATGATAACAGATGAGGGGACATTTGTAGAAATGTTTACAGATGTTGCTTCGAAAAATCCACTTGATTTTGAAGGCTATGAAGACAAGGTGTCATCAACGCAAATAAAAGCAGAAGTTTCTGAGGCTGTCACTGTGGGAACGGCTGAAATACAGGGGCGAAAAATTGCTGTTGGCGTTATGGACCCAGGCTTTATGATGGGGTCTATGGGGTCTGCTGTGGGAGAAAGAATCACCTGTCTTGTGGAGCATGCCACGAAAGAGGGGTTACCAGTCATTATAGTCACCGCATCAGGTGGTGCTAGAATGCAAGAGGGTATATTTTCCTTAATGCAAATGGCCAAGACATCTATGGCTCTTAAAAGGCATTCGGAAGCAGGTCTCTTATACGTAAGTATTTAACAGATCCAACAACGGGTGGCGTAACAGCAAGTTTTGCCATGTTGGGTGATATTATTCTGGCGGAACCTGGTGCTCTTATCGGCTTTGCAGGCCCAAGGGTTATTGAGCAAACCATACGTCAAAAATTGCCAGAGGGTTTTCAAAGAAGTGAGTTTTTACTTGAACATGGTTTCATAGATAAGATTGTAAAGCGTGAGGATCTTTACATGGCACTGTCTAGAATTTTAAGTGCGCATAAGGAGGTCCAGTATGCATAAGAGTGAACAAGACGTTCTCAGGGATAGGCTAAAGGAGCTGGAAGAGATTGCAGCCCAAGTTGACCCGTCACTGAGAAGTGATATAGAAAAAAATATCTAAAAAGCTGAAAACAGAAGAAGGTGTCAAGGCGCAAGTGTAGAAGAACCTTCCCTGGCATGGAAGCGGGTTGAACTTGCAAGGCATAAACACAGATTGACAACCCTAGAATACATAGGGTATATATTTGATGATTTTATGGAACTTCATGGCGATAGGCTTTTTAGAGAAGATAGTGCTGTTGTTGGTGGCCTTGCCTGGTTGGATGGAAAACCAGTGACTGTGATTGGTCATCAAAAGGGTCGGGATGTGAAAGAAAATATTAAGCGAAATTTTGGTATGGCCCATCCAGAAGGGTATAGAAAAGCCCTTCGCCTTATGAGACAGGCTGAAAAGTTTGGAAGACCCATCATTTGCTTTATTGATACCCCCGGCGCTTACTGCGGTCTTGGGGCAGAAGAAAGAGGTCAGGGAGAAGCCATTGCTAGAAATCTTCTTGAAATGTCAGATCTAAAAGTGCCTGTCATTAGTATTGTTATTGGTGAAGGGGGTAGCGGTGGTGCCCTGGCCTTTGGTGTAGGCAATGAGATATGGATGCTTGAAAATGCCATATATTCTGTTTTATCTCCTGAAGGCTTTGCATCAATCCTATGGAAGGATGCTTCAAGAGCTAAGGAAGCCGCAGAAATCATGCGTATCACAGCGGATGACTTAAATGCGTTTGGTCTGATCGATAAGGTGATACCAGAACATGAAAATGGTGTCCATGAAGACCCTGTGATCACTGTTGACCATCTGAAAAGCGGACTGAAATCAACGATAGAAAAATATGAAGAGATGGATGCCCAAGAGATTGTAAACAGCAGATATGACAAATTCAGAAAAATGGGTGTATGTTAAGGCCAGCGAAAATTAGAAATTGATTTATAAAGTGAATGCCAATAAGGTCAAGATGACCTTATTGGCGTTATTTTTTACTCTTTTTGGAATAACACTTTGGGTGGGGTTACATGAAAGAAATGGGTAGTATTAAAGCAGGGGATTGCATATGAAATGGATTCGAGATATGTCGTTAAAATATAAGTTACCCTTCCTCTATACCACGTCTCTTATTATCTTGTGTGTGGCATCTTATTTGATATATCTTCTACTCTCGAAAAGAGAATGGAAGGCTTTATTGAAGAAGAGCTCAATGTGAATACAAATCAAATATACAGCATGATAAAAGTGGCGGCAGATACATCTGTGAGGGGTGAACTCCGGTCTATTGTTCGAAGCAACTATGATTTTGTAAAGTATACTTATGAACAATATTTAAATGGAGAAAAAACGGAAGCGCAGGCAAAGGAAGATGCTTGGGCTTATTTGTCATCTCAAAAAATAGGCAGTTCAGGCTATATATATATTCTGGACTCAAGTGGTGTCATTCAGTATCATCCTTCAGAAGAGCTCATTCGTGAGGATATTTCTCAAAATGAGTTTGTTCAACTACAAATGTCCCTAAAGGAACAGTACATTCAGTATGACTGGAAGAATCCTGGTGAGTCACAGGCTAGGGCAAAGGCCCTTTACATGAAACATTTTAAGCCTTGGGACTGGGTTATATCTGCTTCGAGCTACAGGGAGGAATTCACAGAACTCATTCAGGTGAGGGATTTTGAAGATGAGCTTAACAAGTTGACTTTTGGCGAAACGGGCTATTCTTTCATTATGCAAGGGGATGGAACGAGCCTGGTACATCCTTATTCAAAGGGGAAAAGACTACAAGATGTTGGCTATGGCAATGGTGAAGCCCTCTATCAAGATATTATAAAACCAAAATGGAATTTTCACATACTTATGGCGCAATTCAGCGGATGAAAAAGAACGGGAAAAAATTGCTGTGGTCAAGTATTTCCTGAGTATGACTGGTACTTGGCTTCGTCGGGCTACATCGAAGAACTATATGATCCTGTCAACAGTGTGAAAAATATCCTTATCACAGGATTTGCCATCCTCATCATAACAGGAATATTTCTAACTGGTTTCATAAGCAAGACCATCTACAAGCCTGTGATTGACCTTGTGGCCTATGTGGAAAAAGCATCTGAAGGGAATATGGATGTTTTGCTTGAATGGGATAGAAAAGATGAACTTGGCATTTTAGGAGACAGTTTTGACCAGTTTATGAGGGCTCTGAAAAAATATAAAAACGAAACAGAAGTCTTAATATTAGAAAAGGAATATGCATTGAAACAAGTTCGGGCTGTGAAAAAAAATCTTGAACTTATTGTGGACAAGCGGACAGAAGAACTTCACAAGTCCATTGACCAGCTTAAGAAAACTCAAGATCAGCTTTTAGCAACTGAGAAACTTTCAACAGCTGGCCAGGTCGTTACGGGCATGGCCCATCGTTTAAACACGCCACTTGGTACGGCCATCACTATGATCAGCTTTTTAAGCAAGGAGCTTGAAAGAATTTGAAACTCTATGAAGAGGATAAACTCTCAGAAGAAGATCTTTACACCGCACT
>LQAG01000091.1_pt1 | contig 43217 bp, 66 predicted proteins | sample 1535801 | NCBI WGS metagenome assembly LQAG01 (sample SAMN04331584, study PRJNA305678) | bioreactor metagenome | isolation source: bioreactor_3 inoculated with Wadden Sea sediment 1st replicate of a... | place: Germany:Bremen
ATTAATATCGTAAACTTATGGGTGTATAAGTAGTTTGAATGGATGTTATTTACAAGTAGGGAACTAGAAAAACCTTGAAATGGAATTTTATTGATGATAGTAGACAAAACGAATCCTGCCAAACTCATCGACAAGGCTGCCGCGCTTGTCGTAATTATCCAACAAAAGGAGAGAAAGATCATGAGCTGGAAAAAGATTTTATTACTCGGTTTGATTCTCGCGTTTACTGCATCAAGCGTCATGGCTATTGAGGGGGAAACTCTCGTAAAGGGAAGCACCTGTACAAAAAAACTGTAAAAGCTGTCACGGTGCCGGCGGTGAAGGTGGCGAAGTGACACCGATGTCCAAGACCATGTCGCAGTGGGATCGCTATTTCAACAAGAAGGCTGACAAGCATCCGGGCGATGTTTTCAAAAATCTGTCTGACAGAGACAAAAAAGATATCAATCAGTTTTTGTTTGACAAGGCTGCCGATTCTCCATCTCCAGAGACTTGCGGTTAATATTTGAACGTACAGTTGTAAACCCTTTATTAGGAGGAAAAACAGAATGAAAAGATTTTTTGTTCTGATGCTGGCAACCCTGTTGCTGATCCCTGCCACATCTTTTGCTGCCGATCCAACAATTGAGGATCTGCAGAAGCAGATTGCTGAGATCATGGAAGAACTGGAAGATCTGAATGATCGGGTGAGTGTCCCTGAGCGCCACGCTGCGCTGGATCGGATCAGTTTCTATGGCGATCTGCGTACCCAGGCCAACAGCGTTCACTATGATGACATTACCTACAGCCCGGGCATTAAAGTTGACTTTACTGACTTCTTCATGAAGGCGGGTGCATGGCAAACAGATAGTCCATCCGGTTCACAAGCTGCGCTAAACACTCTGTTTGGAAATTTGCAAGCGAATGACCCCGCTATGTTTGCGCAATTGCAGAGTATGATGGGAGCCTTTATGGCGGACCCTGCGAATAATGCTCCAGGTGTCGGAAACTTCCGCTTGGCAGCTGCTCCAAAAAAATCAAATATCAATAACGACCTGCTTTATACGACCCGTCTGCGGCTTGGTATGAAGGCCAAGATCGCCAGTAACATGAATTTCTCCGGTCGCCTGCTGATGTTCAAGAACTGGGGCGATACCACGGGTTCCAAGGTCTTCGATTCCTGGGACGCCTTTACCATGGACGGCACCAGCGGTGGTAAGACCTCGGGTGACTGGTTGCGGGTTGAACGTGCCTATTTTGATTGGAAAGATATCGGCGGCAGTAATTTTTACCTGTCGATCGGTCGGCGCCCTTCAACTTACGGTCCTCCGAGCCAGTTTCGTGAGAACGAAATGCGTGGCGGTACGCCGACCGGGCATCTGGTTCATTTCAACTTTGATGGCATCACCATCGGTTACAAGCTGAGCGAATTGACCGGTATCGAAGGTCAGGTCGTGCGTTTCTGCTATGGCCAGGGATTCGAGTCGGAGTGGGGTAACGGGACACTGTTCAATGACGACATCACCAGTAACCTGAAAGACACCCATCTGGGCGGTTTCAATATTGACGTCCTGAACGACGGCCAGACCTTTGTCCAGGCGACTCTGTTCCGGGCTCAGGATGTTGTTGACGGTTTCAAGGGAACCATCGCTTTTCCAACCCAGTTCGGTGCATTGTTCGCACCGACTCTGTATGCCGATATGCAGAAATTCCCGACCTTCAATTTCGAAACCCGTTACACTCCGACCACCGTTATCGGTGATATCAACTTAGCAGCCCTTGGTTTTACCCGTGAGGAAGATAATGGATTCACCTGGTTCGGTTCTTTCGGCTGGACCCAACTTAATTCTAATGGTGAAGCCGGCATGTTCGGTGGTATGGGTAACGATGCCGTATTTGAAGCTCAGTTGAGTGCTGACAAGAGTGAAATCTTCATGGTTCCGGTCAGGGCCGAAGATGACGATACTCAAGACGGTTATGGCGTCTATGTCGGTATTCAGGTCCCTGCTCCGATGGGCAAATTCGGCCTCGAGTACAACTACGGCTCCGAATACTGGACTCCTTTCACCCAGGCTCAGGATGACGTGATTGGCAGTAAGCTGGCAACCCGCGGTCATGCCGCAGAAGCTTACTACATCTTTGACATCAACCGAAACGCCGCTATCAAGATTGGTGGAATCTACTACGACTACGAATACACCGGTAGTGGCTCTCCCGTTGGCAAGCCGCAAAAGGTTGAAGACGTCCAGAGCGGTAAGGCGCATTCGCTGCTGCCCGCTATCGATAAAGCCTGGAACGCCTATGCTCAGATGAGCATGAAGTTCTAGCCGGAAAGAGTGAAAACAGCACCATAAAAGGGGAGGGATCGCAAGGTTCCTTCCCTTTTCTTTTTGCATTGGGGCGATGGGGTTCACATATCCAGGACATGGATGCTTGATTTCCCTCCCCATCGGACAGCACCATCTATCCTTGGCCATTGATTATTGCGGCGATCATGGTTTGGCCGCCACCGAAATGGACTGGATCACATGATTGCCCCGCAAGAGCAGGCGCTTGGTTGTCTCGGTTGCCATGGCGATCGCGGCCGTACGGATTGGGCTGCGCTGAGCGACCGGGGGGGGGGCACAGGACACAGGTTGTCATGACCCGAGGGGCAATAATTGGAGAACCTTGACTTCATCGGTAGATGTAGTAGATTTTGTTCTTGCCTGAAATAAACCATTTAACCTGTTGCGGGGGGATCATGCTCTACACTCGTCATCTTTTTGTTGTGTTCGGTTTTCTTCTTTTCTCTGCGTTGCCTGCCTGGCGAGTGTTGACTTTTCTGTCGGTGGAGGTTACCTGGCAGGGGAGACAAAGTACCAGATCGGCGGTCGCACAGTCTATGCGGACGGCTCACAAAGCAGCCTTCATTTTCCTATCAGCGAATTGCGCTTTCCGGTCAATTCGTTTGTTATCAAGGGACAGGTCGATGCCCAATTCGCTAAAAAATGGACGTTGATGCTCAATGCCGAAACCAATCTGACCGACGATACCGGTGATATGGAGGATTTCGATTGGGGCGTCTGGCCGGGGTCGCCGACCTCTCAACTGGACATCTATTCAGAGAGTGACACCGAGATGGACATGTACGCTCTGGAGGGCAAACTGACTTATCAGATTTATGAAGGATATTATGGCGAAAACAAAGCGTATCCCGACAGCGGCAATGCTGATTTGAAGTTTGCCTATACCGTTGGCTTGGGCTACAAGTACCAGAATTTCGATTTTGAAGTTTATGATCTTGATCAATGGTACCCATCCAGTCCCGGGACTCCCCATGATCGTGTTTCCGGAAAAATACTGGCTTATGAGGCGGAGTATCAGATCCCCTATCTGGAACTGGGGATGAAGATGACGACACCGGAAAGGTTTGTTATGGAGCTGACCATCGGCTACGCGCCTTTAATTAATTTTAAAGACAAGGATCAGCATTTACTGAGAAACAAGGTCAATATCGCCGATCATGGTTGGGATGGCGATGCTCTCATGGCCAATCTGAATGTCCGTTACAATTTGAACCGGAGCTGGTTTCTCAAGGCGGATGTCGAGGTCATGAAGATTGAATCGGATGGGCGCTCGAAAGCGTATTTCAATGGTATTTTTGACCACAGCATTGCCCACGAAGCTTCAAGCCGCCAGTATCGTTCGTATTTGATGCTGGGCTATTCTTTTTAGGCTGGTGGCTCCCTCGCTTCAAGGGCGAGGGGTTACGTTAAGGTGTTGAAAATTCTTGAAACGATGTAGAATCCCCCTGATTCGAAAGAGTTAGGGGGATTTCTTTTGTAGCCGATCCGCGTGTTCCTCCGCCAGTTGGTTTTGCCTTGAAAAATAATGCAAGTCCCTGGACTTTTGGAAGTTTAGGGGCTTGCATTAAGCAGGATATCTTGCTTAATGCAACTCTCTTTTAGCTGAATTTCCGCGCCTTTTCAGCATCTTCATGTTCGAATGCAGATGCCATGCGATCAATTTCTCTCTTCCTGAGACCATGACGATCGGCGATATTCTGCCATTGGCTGACAGCAGCACTGACCTCATTGATAATTTCATTGGCGCGGCTTTTCTTGATCCTAAATTCCTCAATGACAGATAAGGCCGTATCAACTGAGGCTGTTGGATCATCAAAGTCGATAGAAGTTGAAAGGATTCGCGCTTTAATCTCAACCGGTGTAGGGTTAATGTCGTAAGCCCGTGATAAGCGCCACCCCTTATGACGTTCATAGACAAAACCATGGTTGCGCAGATGATCGTCTGTGTTTGACACCAAAACAGTAAAAACAATCCTGCGCCAAAGCTCTTCCATGTCTTGATTTGGGGTACTTCCATGTTGAGCCAGCGCGTATGCAATTTCTAAATAACTATGGGGTTCATTATCCCTAGCACCCAGCATGCTCATGGCTGATAAGAAGGGGATGCGGTTTTGTGCTTCCCGGTCAAACCGGCGCATAATCAGAACTGGCTTATCAAGCACTGGCTCTAATCGCCATTGAGCCGTTGATATCCCTGCCATTTCGGCAAGTGATAAAGTCACGGCCTCCCAGACAACAATATTAAATTCATCATCCTTTTTCGGGAACTTCGCTATAGCAAGGTGGCCGTCTTTATCCCTGATAGAGGCTTTCGGTCTTGCTCCCCCTAACGAGGAACCCGGAGCCAAAAGAATTTTAAGGTCTTCGGCTGTTTCATCATCGTCAAGGTAGCGCTCTGTCGCAGACAGTAATCGCGGCAGATCAATCAATGGCGGGATACTGGCTTTGTCTTTGGTGTCAGAAAAGGGCCATCTGGGTTGAGTGAAAACCTCAACGCGCCTTGCCGCGCCTCATCATTAACACCTAGAAGATAGTCTGCTTCCATGAGTGTACGTGGTGCCTCGTTGGCTGCTTTTGCACGCGCACTTTCCCCTCTACGCATAAGAACACGTCCCCACCGATCAGGTGCGGAATCACCAATTGCGCCAAATAGTATCTGGTCTGCTTGTGTGTGAAACGCCCCTTTGTAAGCTGCAAAGCCGGATCAAGAGAGAAGCGTTCAGAATGTTTAGCCAGCTTGCTCATATTCGAGGACGCGCTTTGGCGCGCTCCGCGTTGATGGCACCACAACTTCCCAGCGGGTATCGTGTCTCCCCGAGTTGTATAAAGACGTATACTTCCTTGCTACTCATTGTTCACTGCCTTTGCTGCTTCGGGGAGGCCTGACACGCTTAGGCAAGCATTCTTCTTCCAACTCCCGTCCAACAACATCGATGCTGGCATCAGCAATATTTTGAAGCTTTTCTGCCAAACCTAGAGCAAAGAGAACCGAGGCGTATGCCCCCATTGAAACCGTTGACTCCCCTTTTTCGATTTTGCCAAGGGTGATTCTTGAGATTCCTGCACGTTCGGCCAAGAGTTCCATGGTAATGCGCCGCCTCTTGCGGGCGTCAGCCATGTCTCTGCCCAGCTTTTTCAAGGATTTCTTGGCCGGAATCGGTAAGCTTGTTTTTTTGCCCAAATTTTCACCTTAAAGTATTCTCTGGTTAACACTATCCTACATAGTGATAAATTTAAGATACATTATAGTGCGGACTTATTGGTTTGTCCAGATATTTGTACTTTATATATCCAGTAGCATACACAAAATACTATAGGGTATAATTTAGTTTACATTATATGGTTTCCCCTAATAACTAAGGCTAAGCCGCTAACAGAAATAACTTATGCCTACATCTTTAATCCCAATTATAAGTTGACGCTAGAAAAGATTTTTCCAGAAAGCCGAATCCCGCCAACTTGTTGAAATTGACAGGGTAGTTGTTGTCATTTTGTGTTTTCAACAGGTTAACGCAACCCCTCGCTTCAGGGGCGAGGGAGTTCTATTCCGAAGACCGCCAAGCTGATTTATCGCTATCCTCGCAGTGCCAGCTCCTGCTTTTCCAATGCCAGCATCTGATCGCGCAGGTCCGCTGCCCGCTCAAAATCAAGGTCGCGGCCGCCTCAAGCATCTGCTCCTTGACGATTGAGATCTGTTTTTCAAATCATCCGGACTGCTGTATGCGGTTTCTCCTTCCGCTGCGAGGGGCAGGTCAACGTAGTCTTTGGACGACAGATCATCGAGGATCGAACGCAGCGATTTTTTAACCGAGGTGGGCGTGATATTGTGCTCTTGGTTATAAGCCAGCTGCTTGGTTCGGCGGCGATCTGTTTCATCAAGGCAGGCCTGCATTGAGCGGGTGATCTTGTCGCCATACATGATCACCCGTCCGTCAACGTTTCTTGCCGCCCGACCGCAGGTCTGGATAAGTGAACGCTCGCTTCTCAGAAAACCTTCCTTATCGGCATCAAGAATGGCCACCAGAGAAACCTCGGGGATATCCAATCCTTCACGCAACAGATTGATCCCGATCAGCACGTCAAATTCCCCTGCACGCAAAGCCCGGATGATCTGCATCCGTTCGACGGTGTCGATATCGGAATGCAGGTAGTTGACCCTGATATTAAGTTCCTGGAGATAGCTCGTCAGGTCTTCGGCCATACGCTTGGTCAAAGTGGTGACGAGAACTCTGTACTCTTTTTCTATGGTGATGCGTATCTCTTCTATCAGGTTGTCGACCTGTTCGGTTGCCGGTCGGACTTCTATCGGTGGGTCGACCAGGCCGGTCGGACGGATGACCTGTTCGACAAGACACCCTCGGCTTTTCCATTTCATAGTCGGCAGGGGTCGCTGAAACATAGACTGTCGCAGGTTGGCGTTCGGTGAATTCCTCAAACATCAGAGGTCGATTGTCCAGGGCCGATGGCAGACGGAAACCGAAATTAACCAGGGTCTCCTTGCGTGAACGGTCGCCGCGATACATGCCGCCGACCTGACTGACACTGACATGACTTTCGTCGATAAACATCAATGCGTCATCCGGGAGATAGGATAACAGGGTCGCCGGTGGGTCACCGGGGCTACGGCCATCGAGAAAGCGGGAGTAGTTCTCGATCCCCTGGCAGTAGCCCATCTCTTCGATCATCTCGATATCAAACAGGGTCCGTTGCTCAATCCGTTGAGCTTCAAGCAGCATGTTATTGGCCTGAAAATATTGAATCCGCTGCTGAAGTTCCTCCTGAATTTCACCGATGGCCCGTTTCAGGGTCGGTTTGGTTGCAACGTAATGACTGGCTGGAAAGATCGCAGTCCGGTCAAGGCGATCGATAACCTGACCGCGGAGAGGATCAATTTCACTGATGGCGTCAATCTCATCACCGAAAATTCAATACGCAAGGCACGCTTTTCTTCGTAGGCGGGGAAGACTTCGACACAATCGCCACGGACCCGGAAAGTGCCGCGGTGGAAGTCGATATCGTTGCGTTCATATTGAACTTCGACCAGATTATGCAGGAAGGTGTTGCGATCCAGTTCCATCCCGACGTGCAGATTGACCAGCATGCCGTAGTAGGCTTCCGGCGAACCGAGACCATAGATACAACTGACCGATGCCACAATCAGGACATCTCGGCGAGACAGCAGTGAGCGGGTTGCACTATGGCGCAGTTTGTCGATCTCTTCGTTGATCGAGCTGTCTTTTTCGATAAACGTGTCGGTTGAGGGAACGTAGGCTTCAGGCTGGTAATAATCGTAATAGCTGACAAATACTCAACGGCGTTGTTGGGAAAGAGTTCTTTGAATTCCCGTAAAGCTGAGCCGCCAGGGTTTTATTATGGGCCAGCACCAGAGTTGGTCGCTGCATCTGGTTAATGACATTGGCCATGGTGAAGGTTTTACCCGAGCCTGTGACGCCAAGCAGGACCTGATGGCGGTCGCCCCGTTCGATTCCTGCAGTCAGTTCATGGATCGCCTGGGGTTGATCTCCGCGAGGTTGGTAATCTGATACCAGTTCAAATTGAGCCATAAATTTTATCTCTTGTGTTGAAAGCTGCCCTTAACGTTGATGAACAGAAAAATGGATAATCGCCTATGTTGTCTGAATATCGACAGGTTGTCATCCCTTTTAACTGCGGCAGAAATATCAATGCCTGAGTGTCCTTTTGTGATTTATCGTGCCCGTCCCTCAGCACGACCTGAGCTAACTGAAAAATAACAGTTTTTTATTGAAAACAGGATTGACATTGATTCTTTTCAGGAGCAGACTCCGCTCTATTTTTCATTCAATCTGATGAAGTAGATGAGCAGGTAAGAGGATAAGTGATGACGGAAGAGAAAAGCAAATTTGTTTATTCGGTTTTCTGGAACTGCAGCCTGATTATTATCGGCTGCCTGATCCAGGCCATTGCATATAAGGGCTTGGCTATCCCCAATCATCTGGTTCCGGGCGGAATCTTCGGGGTCAGTTCGCTGATTTATTATCTGACCGACTGGCTGAACCCCGGATTGCTCAACATTATCCTGAACGTTCCGATGTTCATCCTCGGGTATCTTTTCCTGTCCCGACGCTTTCTGGCCTACAGCGCGATGGCCATGCTGGCGACATCGCTTATTTACCAGGTTGTCGATTTTACCATACCGATCGATAATCAATTTTATGCCGTTTTGACCTACGGTCTGATTTTCGGTGTCGGTGGCGGCATGGTTCTGCGCTCTTTCGGTTCCAGCGGGGGCTTGGATGTTATTGCCATCATCCTGTTTCAGAAATACAATATCGGGCTGGGAAAAACCTTTTTCGGGTTTTAATTTTATCCTGTTTTTTTTCAGTTTTTGCCACCCTGGCTGCCGACCTGGTTATCGCTTCGATGATCGGCATGTTCGTGGCGTCGAAGGCGATCGATTATGTTCAATCCATGTTCAACCAGCGCAAATTGACATTCATTGTCTCCGATTTTCCTGAAAAAATAGCGGATCAGGTTATGACGCATTTGAAAATCGGTACTACCATGCTGCCTGCTGTGGGAGCTTACCACAGGCAGGCGCGAACTGTGCTGATGGTTGTCATCAACGACATCCAACTCAAACGTCTGGAAGAGATTGTTTTCACCGCCGATAATCACGCTCTGTTTATTGTTGAAAATACCTTTAATGTCCTCGGGTCATCCTTTTCCAAGCGCAAAATTTACTGACGCCGGTTGCCCGGCATCTCTGAGACCAGAAGGGCAGGGTCCAGCCGCTGGTCAAACCAATTGACGCGCCAGTCCAGATGCGGTCCGGTGACCCGCCCGCTGGCGCCGACGGTGGCGATTTTCTGACCCCGGGCAACGGTGTCGCCGGTTTTGACCAGGATACGATCCAGGTGTAGAAAGCTGGACGACAGGCCGTGGCCGTGGTCGATAATCAGAGTCGCGCCGGAGAAGAACATGCCGTTGTGGATCAGTGAACCGTACCGCCGGTCGGAGCGATGACCGGAGTCCCTTGGCGGTCGCAATATCGATACCGTAATGGGCCGTCTGGGTTCCCGTTGAAGATCCGCTGGCTGCCATAAACGCCGCTGATCCGACCTGTGACCGGCCAGATAAACTGCTCGCGAAAATACTGGAGGGGCTTGTCCGCCGCCGCGCTTCAGCGACCAGGCCGGCTTCATGGGCGATGCGCTTCAGTTCATCCGGACCTGGGTTCAGCATTTTTTTGCTGATGCCGTTAATCCGTTCGATTTTGTATTGACGTGGTTTGAGCTTGAGTCGCAGGGTTTCTTGCCGACCTCCCTGATGAACGATCACCAGTTGTTGCTCGGGTTCGGCATCACGCCCAAATCCAACAATGAAAAGTCCGTCAGCGGATAGCTGAAGTCGATGGTCGCGATAATAGATCTGCTGCCCCGGAGCCGCATAGCCGTAAATCAGACCGCCCTGGATCAACTGTCCTTCCAGCGGGATGGCTGCCGCCATCACAGGCTGAGCAGACAAAACGATAAGTCCACCGAGAACGAATAACAAGGTCGATTTCATCTGTTATGAACATCCTCTACTTGGCACTGATGCCGAACTCCACTCGACTGTTCGGACCTTTGTCCGCTGACTGGAAGATATCGTTTTTTTTCAGGAAAACTCTGGCTTTGATCGCTTCGTTACTGGTGACAAGCAGATCCCGGACCGCAAGAGCGCGACTTTTAGCCAGCTCTGCCATTTCTTCTTCTCCTGCCACAATATTCGCCAGCAGCAATTTTTCCATCTCTTCCTGAGGGAGTTGCGTCAGTGTCCCGATCATATTGCGTGGTCGCGGGAATTCGGCCGCTGTGTAAACAGCAAGGAGCAGTCCGGGATATTCTTCAGCGCTGTAGGTCAGCGCCTGATCTGCGGGAACGGTTGTTCCACTATTGAGCATTTGCTGGCGTTTCGTCGCTATCAACATCTGCCGCAGCTGTTCCTGACGGTATCCTTCCGGGTCCTTCCGGGGGTCGGAAAACCGCTGATCTCCAGGATTAGCGACGGTCTTTTGGCCAGCATGTCCGCCAGGCTTGCCAGCTTTGCCTGTTGCTGGGCGTCGACGGTCGCCGAACCACTTGTGAAGTGAATACTGGAAAAGTCTTCATCACCGCCGCCCAGTACGGAAGACAGCAGCGAGAAGGGCGATGTTGCCGCTTTGACCAGCAGGTTTTTGATCACCGTGAAGATGACACCGGTAACGCTGAAGTTAGGATCGTCCAGATCGCCATGAACCGGAACGTCGAGATGGATTTCATCGTTGTTGTCCTTGAGCAGGGCGATTGCCAGACTGATCGGCAAAGAGACCGCCTTGTCGCTTTCAACGGTATCTCCCAGGGTGAATTGATCGATCATAATCTTGTTGGCGGCATCGATTTTACGTTTTTCAATACGGTAGGTCAGGTCAAGGTAGAGCTTGCCCTTATCGATCATATACCCGATATAAGTCCCTGAATAGGGCGTCATGGGGGTCAGATCGATATCCTTGAAGCTGATGGTCAGATCGGCAAACAGGTCCCGACTCAAGGGGTTAATCTGACCGCTGATAGTCAGGGGAGAGTGATTTTCAAGTTGACCGCGCAAATCAATATCGGCTCGCATCTGTTCATCGGAAGCCATTCCGGTGACCCGGCCTCCCAGTTCATACATGGTGGCACTGAAGATTCTGTCCATGGAACGATCAACAAAGGAAACGGTACCGCCCTGCAGGGTCAAGGCATCAATACGGATATCGGGGCGCTGGACTGCCGCCTGTGTCATGTCTGCCGGTGGTGGCTGTTCAGCGTGTTGTGCTGATTGAGGGGGGGCTTCAGCGCTTTCAGCAGTAATGCTGGCAAGGTTGATGCGGCCGTCTTTGGTGATCTGAATATTGGCCAGATAGTTACTCAAGGCAATGTCTTCAATATGGATGGCAAGGGGGGCCAGGGTTCCTTTGAGTCCCTTGATATTCAGGTTGTCCCAGGCCAGAAGCTGGCCGTCGCCCAAGGGGTCGCGCAGATTGAAGCGGGTGATGTCTGTCGTGCCCGAGAACGTTCCGAACAGCTGATCTTTCCGCTGTTCGACGGCCAGGACCAGATTGGTATAGAGTCTGCCTTCTCTAAGGTTCAGATTGATCTGGTCCGGAATAAAACCATTGAAGTCCGCCAGTGGGAAATCACTGATTGTTGTCTCTGTTCTCAGGTTTAAAGGTGTATGCACAATGGAACCATCAATTTTGATTTTCCCTTTACTGCCGACTTGAGCCCGTAGATTGAAGGGGCTCTTTTCCGCCTCGGGGTAGGACAGCTTTTCTGCGTGAAAATCAATTCTGGGGATTTTTACCCGGGGCTGTCTGGGCAGCGATCGATCGATATAATCAAGCTTCAACTGCTGAAGATCAAAGGCATCAACAAGCAGTTTCCATGGCGGGAGTTCTTCTGTTGGTTGCTCCTTTTCCGGGCTATTGTTCTCAGGTTGTTGCTTGAGCAGTTTCAACGGTGAGATGCTGCCGTCTTCCAGGCGACTGAATTTAACATCTCCACTCTGTAGATTGATATCGCCCAGTTGCAGAGTGCGCTGGTGCAGATTGAGCGCGATTCCCGAAATATCCAGACCGCTGAGTTTGAAACGATCTTTGGCATGGAAGGGAACGAACAGATCCTGCAGGTTGAGCCGACCCCGGTCGAGCAGAACATTTCCGTTTTCCAGATAATTGATCTGTCCGCCGAGAGTCAGCGTCCCCTCTGGATTCTGGCTGAGATACGGTTCCAGGTAGGGGGCGAATGGTTGCAGTAACAACTGTTTGCCCTCAAAGGCCAAGGCAGCTGTCAATGGATTAAGGCCGAGATCACCTGTGAGGCCCAAGGTTCCCCTCGTTCGTTCCGCAGCTTGACAAGCGCCCCGGTCAGCGCATTCCGGTGCGTTGACAGATTGTCCAACTGCAGGTCAATGTCTTTGATTTCTTCACTGAAACCACCCGTGACAAAGTCATCACGGAAATGAAACTGACCGTTGATGAGGCGTAAAGATTCGAGTGTCAGGAGCGGGAGGGAATCGGTTTTTCGGTTGCCGGGGCCGGGTCTTTGACCGGGTTGTCTGGTTTTGCGGTAATACGCTGATAATTCCAGCGCCCCTGATCGTCGCGATTGAGATAGAATTGCGGTTCGTAGATGTCGATGGCCGCAAGGTTGATGTCTTGCTTGAACAGATCGGCCCAATCGAGGTCGAGGATCAGGGTAGGCATGCTGAATAACGGCCTGCCATCGAGTTCGCGCAGATCTATATCGGTTAAGGCCAGGACCCCTCCGAGCATCAATTTGGGCTCCTCGTTACTGGACACCCTGTAACTCAGATCAATTTCGCAATCAAGAGAGCCTTCTTTAATTTCAATCGGCAATGGAACCGGTGAATGGTCGGCATAGAATGCCAGATCGATGTTGTCGAAATTTGCGGACAGGTCGGTTTCAAAAGAATCGTGAAACGGTTTCAATTGTCCGGCCGCTTCGACCAATGCTCCATTGAGGAGAAGCTTTAGGCGGGGCTGGACATATTCATCGGTCAGGTAGGGAATATTGCCGATGAAGGGGATGCTCAGGTTGAACTGACGGATCTGGTGCCGCGAATTTAACTGAGAGGTTCGATCAGTAAAGTCGATACTGCCGTTGCTCAGGATAATATTGTTGAAAGAAAAGTGGAAAGCCCCTTGATCCTCCTCTGCCGAAGGTTGGGGGCTGGCGCTGCCGAGCCGGGTGAAATCGGAAAAATTAAACTCCTGCTTGCCGAGCAGTTCAATATTGATAAAGGGATCATCAAGCTCGACCCGATCAAGTATAATGGCCTGATCAATCAGGGAGCGGACACTGGCAGACAGCATCAGTCGTTTGAACGCGACAAAGTCTTTAGTGTCATTTTGTTCTGACAGTTTGAGATTGGTCAGTTCAACCGTCAAGGTAAAGGGGTTGAAGAAGGCCTTTTCAAGCGATAGAGTTCTGCTGGTGTTTTCCGTAACCCAGTTGTGCCCCTGTTTCTTGATCTGCCAGGGGACAAGCAGCATGGAAAGAAGCATCAGACCAATGATGCCGGAAAAGGTTGCCAAAACTATCTTCAGCCAGCGCGGCATAATTTTTCTCCTTGGAATGTGATTTTCAAATTTTAACACAATGACGCAGGAGCCTTGTGAAAATTTGATCGTTGGCGGAGACCTTTTATTTATTGTGGAGTAACGACTTATGTTCAGTGACAGACTCTATCAGCAGCGCCGTCGAAAACTGGTGGCGCAGATCAATAGCGGAGTGATTCTTCTGTTGGGAAACAATGATTCGCCAATGAATGCTGCTGATAATTGCTATCGCTTCCGTCAGGATAGCAGCTTTCTTTATTTCTGTGGTCTGGAGCAGGCGGGATTGGCGCTGGTGCTGGATGTCGACAGCGGAGATGAGACCCTCTTCGGGACCACGCCGGGGTTGGAAGATATGATCTGGAGCGGGCCTCAGGCCCCTCTGGAGGAGAGGGCCGCACGTGTCGGTATTGGCAACAGCGCCGATTTGACCGTTCTTGAAGAGTGGCTAAAAACTGCGGCGACGAACGGTCGGAAAATTCATTTTTACCGACCTGCAGAGCCGATAACCTGATCAGGCTGGCTCAGTTGACCGGCTGGAGCTTGAATCAGCTTGACGCAGAAAATCATCAACTCTGACCAGGGCGGTCGTGGAACTGCGGTCGATTAAAGACGATGGCGAAATCGCAGAGCTTGACGCTGCTGCAGAACTGGGTTGTCGGTTGCACGCCAAGGCCATGAAAATGGCGCGTTCAGGCTGTTATGAATGGGAGATTTCAGGTGCCCTTGAAGCCGTTGCGGCACGGTCTGGCCGCATGCTTTCATTTCCACCGATTGTCACTGTTCATGGAGAAATTCTGCATAATCATAAAGGTGAAATCCGATTGGAGAAGGGGGATCTGTTGCTGGTTGATGCGGGAGTGGAGAGTGCGCTGCACTATGCTTCCGATCACACCAGGACGATGCCGGTCGGAGGTCGCTTCACGACCCGGCAACGGGATATTTACGCCCTGGTTCTGCAGGGGCTTGAAAAGGCGAAAAAGCTGATCCGTCCCGGTGCCACTTATCTGGATATTCACAGGGATGTCTGTCGGACCCTGGTTGATGGGCTGAAGTCCCTGGGGCTGATGCGCGGCGATACGGAACAGGCCGTTGCTGCCGGCGCTCATGCCCTGTTCATGCCGCATGGTCTCGGCCATATGCTCGGGTTGGATGTCCATGATATGGAAGAGCTGGGGGAGGATCTGGTCGGCTATGACGAGCAGATTAACGCTCCGATCAGTTCGGTACCGCTCGACTGCGACTGGGGCGGATGCTGCAGGGCGGTTTTGCCCTGACCGTTGAGCCGGGGATTTATTTCATTCCGGGGCTGATTGCGCAGTGGCGCAGCCATCGTTACCTTGAGGAATTTATCAATTATTCGGAGCTCGAGTCCTATTCAGATTTCGGTGGGGTCAGACTTGAGGATGATGTCTTGGTGACGGCGACGGGGAATCGTTTGATCGGCCCTCCCATTCCATTACAGATTGACGAAATCGAAGAACTTTGCCGCGAATAAGGGGTTTATCGGCTGCGTGTCTTGACAATTGTTTACCCAGGCTATAAATTTTTTCTTCAGGGCAAAACTTTTAATGAATGATATGGTGTTATCATACATTCCACCTGAACTTGACCAAACCCTAATATGAGGAGGTTCCACCTATGCAGAAACATTTGAAGCGTTTGTTGCCTGTTCTTCTGCTGTTGTCGATGGTCGGCTTTGCCCAGGCCAAGACGCTGGTTTACTGTTCCGAGGGCAGTCCTGAAGGCTTTCAGCCCATCTTCTACACGGCTGGTACAACCTTTGATGCCACATCCAAAAATGTTTTCGAAGGCCTAACCCACTTCATTGTCGGCACCACCAAGCTGGAACCGGGCATGGCTGAAAGCTGGACCGTTTCTGATGATGGGACCGTTTATACATTCAACCTGCGCAAGGGATCAAATTTCATTCGGCCAAACACTTCAAGCCGACCCGTGATATGAACGCTGATGATGTCATCTTTACTTTTGAGCGTCAGTGGAAGAAAGATCATCCGTTTTATTCTGTATCGAGTGGTAACTACGAATACTTCAACGGCATGTCGATGCCTGACCTGCTGAAGAGTATCGAGAAAGTTGACGATTATACCGTCAAGTTTGTTCTCACGCGCCCGGAAGCCCCGATGCTGGCTAACCTGGCCATGGACTTTGCCGTAATCCAGTCAGCCGAATATGCTGATGCCATGATGAAGGCGGGGACCCCTGAAAAAGTCGACCAGTGGCCAATCGGTACCGGACCTTTTGTTTTCGAGGGGTACAAGAAAGATGCCCAGATCCGCTATACCGCTTTTGATGAATACTGGAAGGGCAAGGCTCCGATCGACAAGTTGGTATTCTCCATTACTCCCGATGCTTCGGTTCGTTATGCCAAGTTGAAAGCGGGCGAATGTCAGGTGATGCCTTATCCGAATCCGGCTGATCTCGCAGCCATGAAGTCCGATCCCAACATCAATCTGATGGAGCAGGAAGGCCTGAATGTCGGTTATCTGGCCTACAACAATCTGGTCGCACCTTTTGATAACGTCAAGGTCCGTAAAGCTCTGAACCACGCCATCAATAAACAGGCGATCATTGACACGGTTTTCAGGGGGCCGGTAAACCGGCCAAGAACCCGATTCCACCGACCATCTGGTCCTACAATGAAGCAACCGTAGATGACAAATTCGATATCGCCATGGCCAAGAAGCTGCTGGCTGAAGCCGGTTATCCGAATGGTTTTGAAATGAAGCTCTGGGCGATGCCGGTTCAGCGACCGTACAATCCCAATGCCCGGCGCATGGCCGAAGTTATTCAGGCGGACTGGGCCAAGATCGGTGTCAAGGCCGAAATCGTTTCCTACGAGTGGGGCGAGTACCTTAAACGTTCAAAAGACAAAAACCGGGATAGTGCTATCCTGCTTGGCTGGACTGGGGACAACGGCGATCCGGACAACTTCCTCGCTGTTCTGCTCGGTTGTGACGGGGTTGGGGGTTCCAACCGTGCCCAGTGGTGCTACAAGCCGTTTGAAGACCTGATCCAGAAAGCCAAAATTGTTTCCGACCCAGCAGAGCGGACCAGGCTTTATGAGCAGGCTCAGATTGTTTCAAGGAGCAGGCTCCATGGGCAACGATCGCTCACTCGGTTGTTTTTGAACCAACAAGCAAGAATGTCGTGAACTATAAAATTGACCCCATGGGCGGCCATATTTTTTATGGTGTCGATCTGAAATAAATCATAGTAAGTTGTCGTTCCGGCCGGGGAGGAATTGTTCCTTCCCGGCTTTTTACGCTGAAGCGATAAAGCCGATAGAGAATAGAAAGAATTTATGTTCAATTTCTTGATCAAACGCATAGGTGTTGTGATTCCGACCTTTATCGGGGTGACGCTGCTGACGTTCGCCTTGATCCGTTTGATCCCTGGTGACCCGGTTGAGTTGATGGCTGGTGAACGGGGGTCGATCCTGCCCGTCATGCCCAACTTCTTCACGAAATGGGGCTGGATAAACCGCTGCTGGTGCAGTACTGGGATTACCTGGTCGGTATTTTTCAGGGAGATCTGGGGACTTCGATCGTGACCCGAGAGCCGGTCCTGCGCGAGTTTTTTACCCTGTTCCCAGCCACTTTGGAACTGGGGCTCTGTGCCATTATTCTTGCGATTGCCATCGGTTTGCCCGCTGGCATTATCGCCGCTGTCCGACGCGGTAAAATGCCGGATTATACGGTCATGGGCCTGTCGTTGACCGGTTATTCGATGCCGATCTTCTGGTGGGGGCTGTTGCTGATCCTGCTCTTCTCCGTCAGTCTTGGCTGGACTCCGGTTTCCGGACGCATTTCAGCCATGTTCTGGGTTGATGAAGTGACTGGATTCATGCTGATTGATGCCTACCTTTCCGATGAGGCGGGAGCGTTGGTGTCGGCCTTGCGGCATTTGATTCTGCCTTCAATCGTTCTGGCAACAATTCCTCTGGCGGTCATCGCCCGTATGACGCGTTCGGCCATGCTTGAAGTGTTGAGAGAGGATTATGTCCAGGTAGCTCGTGCCAAGGGGCTGGCAATGCCGTTGGTTGTCTGTATTCATGCCCTGCGCAATGCCCTGATTCCCGTTATTACTGTTATCGGCTTGCAGGTTGGGGTGTTGATGGCGGGAGCAATTCTGACCGAAACGATCTTTTCATGGCCCGGTATCGGCAAGTGGTTACTCGATTCGATCCATCGTCGCGACTACCCCTCTGTTCAGGGGGGGATTTTGCTGATTGCCAGTATTGTCATCGTCGTTAACCTGACCGTTGACATCTTTTACGGCGTGGTTAATCCACGTATTCGTCATAATCGCTAAGGAGTTGTCCCGATGAGTGATCAAGTACAGACGGCGGTTATGGATGACATGGTTCCTCCCGGGCCTTTTCGTGAGTTCTGGAATTATTTTTCTGAAAATCGCGGAGCGGTGATCGGGTTCTGTTTTATCGTCATTGTCCTCTCTGCAGCACTGTTTGCCAATATCCTGACCCCCCATTCCCCCTTTGAACAGTACCGCGACTATATCCTGACACCACCGGCCTGGCAGGAGGGGGGATTGTGGCGCTTTCCTCTGGGGACCGACGAGGTTGGAAGGGATATTCTGACCCGTTTGATCTATGGCGGACGCATGTCATTGTTCATCGGTATGATGGTTGTTTCACTGTCGCTGATTATCGGCACCATGATTGGTTTGGTGTCCGGTTACGCCAGGGGATTGACCGATACGCTGATCATGCGGGCAATGGATATTATCATGGCGTTGCCCAGTTTGCTGCTGGCCCTGGCCATTGTTACGATTCTCGGACCCGGACTGATCAATGCCGCCATTGCCATTGCCATCACCTATCTGCCACATTACGTGCGAATTACCCGGGCATCTGTGATTGCCGAAAGTTCCAAGGACTATGTCACTGCTTCACGGGTCAGTGGTGCGGGTGTTATGCGGCTGATTTTTATTACCATTCTGCCAAACTGTCTGGCTCCTCTGATTGTCCAGGCCTCACTCGGGTTTTCCAACGCTATTCTGGATGCAGCAGCTCTTGGCTTCATCGGTCTGGGAGCACAACCTCCCAGCCCTGAATGGGGGTCGATGCTTGCTAACGCGCTCGAATTTATTCAGCGTGCCTGGTGGGTTGTAACCTTTCCGGGATTAATGATCCTGCTGACGGTGCTGGCATTTAATCTGATGGGGGATGGCCTGCGCGACGCCCTCGACCCGAAGATGAAGCGTTGATGGACATGAGGTCTGCTGAGTTGCTGAATCGCAATCATTTGAAAGAATGTTATTCATGGCATTATTAGAGATAGAAAATCTGACCGTTGAGTTTGGCAGTGAAAAGAACCCGTTCAAGGCGGTTGACCGCGTCTGTCTGACGGTCGATAAAGGTGAAGTCGTCGGTGTCGTCGGCGAGTCCGGATCTGGTAAATCCGTAACATCAAAGGCTATTATGGGGTTGATCGACTGGCCCGGCAGAGTGACGGCCGATAAGCTCGAATTTGACGGGCAGGATCTGATGGCCATGCCGGACAAACAGCGTAGAAAAATCACCGGCCGTGATGTGGCAATGATTTTCAGGAGCCGATGACCAGTCTCAATCCCTGTTTTACCACCGGTTATCAGATTACCGAAGCGTTGAAAATTCATGAAGGCGGAAACCGCTCCACCCGGCGGAAGCGAGCGCTTGAGTTGTTAGAGCAGGTTGGTATTCCCGATCCCCGGGCAAGGTTGAGGGCGTTTCCTCATCAACTTTCCGGAGGGATGAGCCAGCGGGTTATGATTGCCATGGCCATTGCCTGTAATCCACGTCTGTTGATCGCCGATGAACCAACAACGGCCCTTGATGTTACCATTCAGGCCCAGATTCTGGATCTGCTGCTCAATCTGCAGCGCCAACGGGATATGGCCCTGATGTTGATTACCCATGATCTGGCCCTGGTTGCCGAGGCGGCTCATCGGGTTGTCGTCATGTATGCCGGGCAAGTTGTTGAAACCGGTCCGGTGCCGGAAATCTTTGATTCGCCGCGGCATCCCTACACGGCGGCGCTGCTTGAAGCCCTGCCTGAACGTTCCGTCGGCCATAAGCGGCTGACTACGATTCCAGGGGTTGTGCCGGGGTTGTTCGATCGCCCCGGCGGCTGTCTGTTGAATCCCCGCTGTCGCTTCTCTACGGAACGCTGTCGGCAGGAAGCCCCTCTGCTGACGGTCGCTGCCGATGGTCGTCGGGTTCGCTGTCATACCCCGCTTGATGCTGAAGGGAAGCCGCAGTCATGAGAGTAGAAAATACAATCCTGAAGGCTGATAAACTGACCCGTTTTTATGAGGTTTCCCAGGGCCCATTCAAGCCGTCTGCGGTGGTAAAAGCACTCGATGGGGTCAGTTTCAGTGTCGAAGCGGGCAAGACATTGGCTGTTGTCGGCGAGTCCGGCTGTGGTAAGTCGACCCTGGCCCGTCAGGTGACGATGATTGAACGACCGACGAGCGGACAGTTGACGTTTGACGATTATGATCTGGTCAAGGCTTCAGACGCTGAACTCAAAGAGGCCCGACAGAAGGTTCAGATGATTTTCCAGAATCCTTACGGGTCGCTTAATCCGCGAAAGAAAATAGGGACGATTATCGGTGAACCTTTGATTATCAACACCCATCTGAGCAAGGATGAGCGCGAGACAAAAGTTCGGAAATGATGGAGCGGGTCGGGCTTCGGCCCGAATATTATAACCGCTATCCCCACATGTTTTCAGGTGGCCAGCGTCAGCGTATCGCTGTTGCCCGGGCTTTGATGTTGGAACCGAAGCTGGTTGTCGCCGATGAGCCGGTTTCGGCTCTTGATGTCTCGGTACAGGCTCAGGTGCTGAATCTGCTGATGGACCTTCAGGAAGAGATGAACCTGGCCTATCTGTTTATCTCGCACGATCTATCGGTTGTGCGCCACATTGCCGACGATGTTATGGTCATGTATCTGGGGCGGGTCGCAGAATACGGCAGTTCAGAGCAGATTTTTGAACAACCGCGACATCCCTACACTCAGGCCTTGCTGGCGTCGACCCCGCATCTGAACAAGGATAATCGCAAGGAGCGGGTTATTTTGACCGGTGAATTGCCGTCGCCGCTGGCGCCACCGTCCGGCTGTGTGTTCCATACGCGCTGTCCTTTTGCGACAGCGGAATGTGCTCAGCGTGTTCCGGATGTTGAAGAGTTCGACGGGCGCCTGACATCCTGCATGCGGGTCGCTGAGATCGCAGCTCAACAGAGGGCTTAGTCGGTCATTCCTCTGCCAGAAAGCCCCGTGACCATCACTATGGTCACGGGGCTTTCTGATGGGTGACTTCCGACAGACTGAAAAGGAGCGTCTGCAGCTGTTTTTCAGTTAATAGATCGACTGTTCCGTTTCAGCATCAAAAATGTGCAGATGGGTCAGATCAAGGGTCATATCCAGTTTCTCTCCAACCTCATAGATACGTCGGCCTTCCGATTTTGCAATCAGACCGGCCCCGTCAAAATCCATGTGCAGGTTTGTTTCATTGCCTAAAGGTTCAACGATCTGGACGGTTCCTTCAATGTTGAAATGGAATTTTTCATTGATCTTGTCATCCTCGTGGGCGATAAAAATATCTTCGGTACGCAGCCCCATGATCACCTCATGACCAGCGTTGAAATCGGTTCCATTTTTCTTCGGAATCGGTATTTCCAATGTGTCGCTCAGTTTAACCTTCTGTTCTTTACCCGAATTAACAATGCTGGCTGGATGCAGATTCATGGGTGGTGAACCGATAAATCCGGCGACAAAGGCGTTGGCCGGGTTCTGGAAAATTTCGAGCGGACTACCGACCTGCTCGATATAACCGTCGCGCATAACGACGATGCGGTCGGCCAGAGTCATGGCTTCAACCTGATCGTGGGTGACATAGATGATCGTGTTTTGAACGTTGTGATGCAGTTGCTTGATTTCCAGTCGCATCTGGGTGCGCAATTTTGCATCGAGGTTTGAAAGTGGTTCGTCGAACAGGTAAACCGCCGGCCGGCGGACAATTGCCCGCCCCATGGCAACGCGCTGGCGCTGGCCGCCGGACAACTCATGGGGCTTGCGATAAAGTAATTCCGACAGTTCCAGGATATCGGCAGCTTCCTGAACGCGCCGGTCGATTTCGTCTTTCGGCATTTTGCGCAAGGTCAGACCGAATGACATGTTTTTATAGACGTTTCATGTGGGGATAGAGGGCATAGTTTTGAAAGACCATGGCCGCGTCCCGGTCCTTTGGGGCCAGATCATTCACCACCCGGTCGTTGATTTTAATGGTGCCGCTGGTGATATCCTCGAGTCCGGCGATCATTCTCAGGGCGGTGGATTTGCCACAGCCGGAAGGACCGACGAGAACAACAAATTCCTTGTCTTTAACTTCCAGATTGATGCCGTGGACGACTTCGAGTTTGCCGTATTTTTCACGACATCGTTCAAGATGACATTAGCCATAACTTTCTCCACTTCAGTCCAGTCTGTGTGATCAGTGTAATAATCTAACAAATTCCACGTGTATTTAAATAATTTTCTAAAAATAATTGACGAAACTTGTATCCGAGCTATTTTTGATAAGAAGTATTTTGTTTTATCCCTGAAAAGTGTTTCGGTCCAGATTTGGATTGGTTTCTTCTTTTTCGGAACTTACCTTTTTGAGGAGGATCTATGTCAAAAGTCAAGTGCTTCTGGTTGATCATGGCGATCATGATGCTGATAAGCTTTGCCGGTTCCGCTTTTGCGAAACCGATCGAAATTCAGTGGTGGCATGCCATGCGTGGAGCTCGTGGTGAGGTCGTTCAGAAAATTGTCGACAGCTTTAATAGCTCTCAGTCGGACTATCGTGTTGTTGCAACCTACAAAGGCGCCTACGATGAAGTTGTCAACGCGGGAGTTGCCGCGGTGCGGGCCGGCAAGCAGCCGCATATCCTACAATCCTTCGAGGTCGGTACCCAGACCATGATGTTGTCCGGCGCGATTTATCCGGTCTATCAGTTGATGGCTGACAAAGGTTATAAAATTGACTGGTCTCAGTATCTTCAGCCGGTTCTTTCTTACTACATGAATGCCGATGGTCATCTGATGTCGATGCCGTTCAACTCTTCAACTCCGGTCATGTATTACAATGTCGATCTGTTCAAAAAAGCCGGAATTCCGATGTTGTCGAAAGACCAGCCGATTACCTGGGATGAATTGGGCGAGATCACCGGCAAGCTGGTCAAGTCCGGTGTTGAAGGTGGTCTGGTAACGGCCTGGCAATCATGGACTCAGGTTGAGAATTACAGTGCTATCCACAATATTCCTTTTGCCAGCAGATCGAATGGTTATGAAGGGCTTGATACTGAACTGATGATTAACAAACGAAAAGGTTATCAATCATATTGCCCGTCTTAAAAGTTGGATGGCCGACAAGCGCTTCTATTATGGCGGCCAAAAATATCAGGGACCGAAGTCTGAGTTTATTGCCCAGAATGCCGGTGTTTATATCGATTCGATCAGTGGGATCGCCAAGCTGAAGACGGCGGTGAAGGATTTTACCTGGGATGTTGCTCCGCTACCGGTTGAATCCTGGATGACCGAGCCGCAGAACAGCATCATCGGCGGTGCCTCCCTCTGGGTTTTCAAGGGCCTGCCCAAGAAGGACTACGCCGGTGTCGCCGCTTTCCTCGAGCATCTTGCGGGCAGCGAATCTCAGATTCTCTGGCACAAGGAAACCGGTTATTTCCCGATCACCCTGGCTGCCTATGAGCAGCTTAAGAGTGATGGTTACTACGACAAGAACCCTCTTCAGGAAGTCGGTATCAAGCAGTTGACCCGGCGTAACCCGACCAAGATTTCACGTGGCCTGCGACTGGGGTACTTTATCCAGATCCGCAATATTATTAATGAAGAGCTTGAATTGGTCTGGAACGATTCAAAAACGCCGAAAGAGGCAATGGACAGTGCTGCTGCAAGAAGCAATCTCAAGCTGCGCGAGTTTGAAAGAACTTACCAGTAGTTCAAATCGGTATGAATTAACCACGCTCGGTTCAGGGTATCTTCTGTATTGTCGATACCCCTGAATGCTTGTAAGATAGGCCTATGATAAAAAAACGCTCATACTTCAAAACCCGTTCGTTGCCGTATCTGCTGATTCTGCCTCAGTTGTTGATTACGGCGACCTTCTTTTACTGGCCGGCCGTCCAGGGTCTGGTGTCCTCTTTTCAACTGAGCGACCCATTCGGGTTTCGGACCCGCTTTGTCTGGTTCGATAATTTTATTACCCTGTTTTCCGATCCCCTCTACCTGAAGTCGATTACGACGACTCTGGTGTTCAGCGGTCTGGTCGCGATTGTTCCATCAGTTGCGGTCTTTTCTGGCGACCATGGCTAACCGGGCTCTCAGATTTACTGCGCTGACACGGACCATGCTGATCTGGCCCTATGCCATTGCCCCGCTATTTCGGGAATTCTCTGGTTGTTTCTGCTGCATCCATCGTATGGTGTTGTGGCGATCGGATTGGAGCGCATGTTCGGGCTTGACTGGAATCCGTTACTGAACAGTTCTAACGCCATGCTGATGATTGTTCTGGCCAGTTCATGGAAAAATATCAGCTATAATTTTGTTTTTTTTCTGGCTGGACTGCAGGCGGTTCCACACTCCCTGATCGAAGCGGCCGCCATGGATGGAGCCAGTCCGTTTCGGCGCTTCTGGACCATTACCTTTCCGTTGCTGTCGCCGACCATGTTTTTGTCACCGTTATGACGATCATCTTTTCCTTCTTTGAATCTTTCGGCGTTATTCACGCCGTGACTCAAGGCGGGCCGGGTGGTTCGACCAATATTCTGGTCTACAAGGTTTACCAGGATGGCTTTATCGGCTTGAATCTTGGTTCTTCCTCAGCCCAGTCGGTGGTCCTGATGAGCCTGATCGTTCTGATTACCGTTCTGCAGTTTAAGTTTGTCGAACGCAAAGTCCAGTATACGGGGTGATTCTGAACACGATAATTGTCGCATGACAGGACACAAATTATGATGGTTGAAAAACTCCAAAGCTTGATCTGTTTACCTATATAGCCCTGATCGTTGGCATTATCGCGGTCGGTTTTCCGATTCTCTATGCCATTATCGCGGCAACCCTGCCGATTGAAGATGTCTCCAAGGTGCCGATGTCGATGGTTCCGGGGAACCAGCTGTTTCATAATCTGGGTGAGGCGTGGTCGCGGGGCGATCTGGGAACTCAGTTGTTTAACTCTTTTATCATGGCCAGCGGAATAACCATCGGCAAGATCGTGGTCTCATTGTTCGGGGCGTTCTCCATCGTTTATTTTGATTACCGCTTGCGCACCGTTGCTTTTGCAACAGTTTTCTGCACCCTGATGCTGCCGGTTGAAGTGCGGATTCTGCCAACTTATGAAATGGCGGCGAATCTTTTCGGGCCACTCCAGGGGGTCTGGAATTTTCTGGGACTGGACAGTGTCATCAGCTGGTTTGCGGGGCACGATATTGAAGTGTCGCTGGAATTCAGTTTGCTTGATAGTTATGCCGGATTGATCCTGCCGTTGACGGCATCAGCAACCTGTACCTTTCTGTTTCGCCAATTCTTTCTGACCATTCCAGAGGAACTCTGTGAAGCGGCCAAAATGGATGGCGCGTCCCCATGACTTTTTTCTGGAAGATCCTGGTTCCTTTATCCAAGACCAATATTGCTGCACTGGTGGTTATTGAATTTGTTTATGGATGGAACCAGTATCTGTGGCCGCTGCTAATTACGACCAACCCGAAAATGACGACGGCGGTCATCGGTCTTCACCATCTGCTTCCTTCCCCGGAGGATCCCCCGACTGGCACATTGCCATGGCCGGCGCCCTGATCGTCATGTTACCGCCGGTTCTGGTTGTTCTGTTGATGCAGCGCTGGTTTGTCAAAGGTCTGGTTGAAAGGGAAAATAGGAGAGTTCATGATACAACCTGTACGGACCCATCCCCGTATTGTCGAAATGGACATTTACCGGTCTGGCTGTACCTGTGGCGGGGAGCATCCCGCTCCGCAGGTCACGCTTTACAGCGGTGTCGATGCTTGCAGGGTTATGGCGGAAGATTGCCGGGCCATTTATAAAGACAAACCTGTTTTTCTGCTTTTTGATCCGCAGACCGGTGCCGTTGCCGGAGAAGAATTATTGACACAATTGCAACGTTGCGGTGTCCGGGTTCTCCCCTGTCGACTGCCGGAAGAGCCTTTGGCTGATGATGTGACTGTTGACAGAGTTCGCGCAGCCTGTCGCTCCTGTTGTCTGGTGATCTCGGTCGGTTCGGGGACCATCAATGATCTGGGGAAATATTCTGCCTTCCACGAAAATATTGATTTCTGGAGTATGCCGACGGCCCCTCAATGAATGGTTACACGTCAAGTATTGCAGCAATCAAGGTCAAAGGGGTTAAGCGGACTCTACCCGCAGATCCCCGCAGCGGATATATGTTGTTCCCGAAGTTATCCAGCAGGCCCGCTGAACTGCGCCAGGCCGGTTTCTGCGACGTGTTGGCCAAGGTTGTTTCTGATATCGACTGGCAGTCGGAGTCGCTGTTGTTCAGTCACACTTACTGCGCTCTCCCTTCCAGTATGATGGCAGCTGTGGAGCACAGCTATTCCGATTTCCCGGAAGCGATCGGCCGTGGAGAGGAAGAGGCCGTCAACGGGCTGTTCCAGGGTTTGTTGATTTCCGGTGTGGCGATGAGTTTAGCCGGGTCCAGCGCTCCTGCCTCGGGAGGAGAGCACCTGGTTTCCCACTTCTGGGATATGCGTGAGCCGCTTACAGGTCGTGAGCCCGAGCTGCACGGTTTGCAGGTCGGACTGGGGATTATTCTGTCAACGGCCTGCTACCGGCATCTGGCCCGAATTTCGATCGACCGTTTGAGTGGCCGGGCCGAACAGGCTTTTGCTGCAACAGCCGAACAGGTTCCTGCGATCTGGGGCCGTTATGCTGCTGAAGTGGCCGGGCAGTTCGACAACAAGCTGGAAGCGCTGTTGCAGTTTGATCACCTTTTACCCGAGCATTGGGATTACTTGCAAGGCTTGTTCGGACAGGTCCGCTCTCCCGAGTATTTCTTCGATCTTTTCTCCCGTGTCGGCGCTCCTTTCAGTCTTGACGCCTTTAAGTTGAGCAGGGACGAATTTGTGCTTGCCGCGCGCAATGCCCGGGCTATTCGTGAACGGATTACCGTCCTTGATTTTGCTGCCCATGCAGGAGTTCTCGAAGCCGCCATTGAAGACACTTTGCAGTTGATTCATTGACGGGCTTAACCTTTTCCCGCCCCTGTGATCGTTTGGATCTGATGTTCCCTTTCCTTATCCCTGGTGAAGTCTATGAAAGAGCAGAGAGCGCAGAGTTCCAGCGGGCAGATTTTCAGGATTTTTCTACGTCTCGGCCTGACTTCCTTCGGTGGCCCGGTGGCCCATCTTGGATATTTTCGTCATGAATTTGTCGAACGGCGCCGTTGGCTCAAGGATGAGGCGTACGCTGATCTGGTTGCTCTGTGTCAGTTTTTGCCGGGCCCGGCCAGCAGTCAGGTTGGAATCGGTATCGGCTTGGCACGCGGAGGTTTGCCGGGAGCGGTTGCCGCCTGGACCGGTTTTACCCTGCCTTCGGTTATTGGTCTGGTCCTGTTTGCCTACGGGCTTGGTTTGATGGGGGATGCCGTCACCTCCGGCGGGGTGGCTGGGGGGATTGAAGATTGCGGCCGCTGCTGTCGTGGCCCAGGCTGTCTGGGGCATGGCGGATAAACTCTGTCCTGACATGGCCCGAAGAGGCCTGGCTGTGGTGACAGCCTTGATCGCCTATCTTTTCTCCGGGATTACCGGACAGTTGCTCGCTTTGGTCGTAGCTGCCGGGTGTGGGTATCTCTTTCTGACATCGCCTGAACAGCACAACGAAGCGGAAAGTCGGCTTTTCAGTGTCAATCATCGCCAGCCGTTGGCAGTTTGGTCCTTTTTCTGGCCTTGCTGTTGTGTCTGCCGATAATCTCCACCTGGGGACATCCGGCGGCATTGTTCGACAGTTTTTACCGGGCCGGTTCGCTGGTGTTCGGCGGTGGTCATGTGGTCCTGCCGCTGTTGCAGGCGGAGGTCGTTGAGAATGGTTGGTTGGGCAAGGGATCTCTTCCTTGCCGGGTATGGGGCCGTACAGGCTGTGCCGGGGCCATTGTTCACCTTTTCTGCTTATCTCGGTGCCGCCATGGGAAGCGGCCTGGAGCGCTGGCTCAATGCTCTGATCTGTGTTGTGGCTATCTTCTTGCCATCTTTTTTATTGGTCGTCGGTATTCTCCCTATTGGGATCGACTGCGCAGAGTACTTTCTGTCCGCAAGGTTCTGGTCGGTGTCAATGCGGGGGTTGTCGGGCTGCTGGCTGCTGCTTTTATCGATCCGGTGTTGACCAGCGCGATCCATGGCGGGGGTGGCGCTCTTCTGGCAGTGTTTGCCTTCTGGTTACTGCAATGGAAATCCTTCCCCGCCTGGGCGGTGGTCCTGCTTTGTGGTGGCCTGGGCGGACTGTTTTCCTGAGGAGGATGGAGGGTTCGATAGTGTTCTTGTGCTGGCGTTGCGATTTTTTCGAAGGTGACAGACGGGACAATTTGCCCTGGTTCTGCTATGCTCAAGCCCTGGTGTTCTTCTGTTGGAGTTAAAATGAAAGAAATCGTCCCTGAGTGCGGTTTGCCGCGTTACTCGGTGCGGCCTTTGCCTCCGTATCGTCATCTGCCGTTTCAGAATGCGCATCCCTTTATGGATGCAGATGGGCACTCCTACGGTGAAAAATTGAATCCGCCGGAATCATTTGGCCCGCCGATTGGCGGCATTGTGATGACTATCTCTATTGTGTCGATCTGTTCAATCATGCTTTCTGGTGGGAAGCCCATGAACGTTTCAAGCCGATCAGTATTGGAGCCGGGCGTCAGTCTGAATGTGGACTGTTTATCCAGGGGCTGATCCAGTTGGCTGCAGGTTTACTGAAATATTCCCTTGGTGAGGAAGGTCCGGCAAAGACCTTGGTGGCGATGGGGCTGGAACATCTGGCTGCTGTGGAAAAGAGCTATCTCGGGATTGATGTTCTCGCCCTGTGTGATGCCGTGGCCTATTTTCAGGAGCGGCGTGAAAAGTATCCCTGCCTGCTCCTGGATCTTGCCGATGGCGGGGACCGCTGATGCAGAAAACCCTGATCTTCTTAGGTGTTGCCATTGTCCTGATCGGAGTTCTGTGGCCTTGGCTCAGCAAGGTTCCGTTTGGCCGCTTACCGGGCGATATTATTATTGACAAACCAGGCTTTAAGGTGTTTTTTCCCATCACCAGCATGCTGCTGGTCAGTGGTTTGATTTCGTTGGTGATGTGGTTTTTTCGTAAATAGCCGGAGCGGGGATAGAGAGGCGCGAACGGTGGTGAAAATCTCGATGATTGTCGCCATGGCGGGAAACCGGGTCATCGGTTGTGAGGGCGGCTGCCCTGGCGGTTGCCGAGTGACCTGCAGCGTTTTCGTGCGCTGACGATGGGACATGCCCTGCTGATGGGACGGGCGGACCTATGAATCGATCGGCAGGGCGCTGGAGGGACGCAGAACCATGGTCCTGAGTCGTAACCCCGGTTTTAACGCCCCCGGCTGTGAGGTCGTGACCGATATCACAAAAGCACTTGAACTGGTGCAGGGCGAGGAAGAGTTGTTTCTCTGTGGTGGAGAGGAGCTCTACCGTCAGACGATGCATCTGGCTGAGCGGGTCTATCTGACCGAACTGGTCGATGATTTTGACGGTGATTGTTTCTTCCCGATTTTGCCGGAAGGGAAATTTCGGGAAATCAGACGTGAAAAGGTTATGGATCGTCACGATTATTATTTTTCTGTACTCGAAGTGTCGGGGGCTGCGATGGTTCCTGACGAAAATAAAGGATAGAGCATATGTTTATCAGATGTATCCTCAGTGGTTTTTTTCTGTTGTTTCTTGCGTCATGTGGCCCTCAGACTTACAACTACAGCAATGTTAATAACCCGTTGCCGCAATTGATTGTGAATGCGGATGCAACCGTCAAGGCCAAGCCTGATCTGCTGCAGATGCGGTTGGGGGTTGTGACCGAGTCGGTTGATGCTGGTTCAGCCCTGGCTGATAATAATCTGCGCATGCAGTCCTTAATGGATATGTTGGCGAAAATCGGGATTTCCCGTGATGAGCTGGCAACGGGACAGTTTCAGATCCGTCCGGAATGGAGTGTTCCGCCGCGACCGACGCCAGCCAATTGGAAGCGTGAAATTGTCGCCTATCGGGTCAGTAATGATCTGAATCTGTCAACCACCAGGTCGATCTGGCCGGCGACCTGCTCGGTTTGGCCCAGAAGTCGGGAGCGAATCAGATCGGTGGCCTCAGCTTTGGCTTGTCAGACCCGGAGACCTACCGCCGGCAAGCGATTGCTGCTGCGACTCTCAAGGCGCGTCGTAAGGCCGAAACTTTGGCCGGTGCTGCCGGTGCCCGGTTGGGACAGATCATTTCTCTATCTCTCGATTCCTATGGTGGTTATGCCGGGCCGGAACTGATGAAAATGGAACGTTCGATGGCTGTTGCCGACGCGGTTCCGGTGGCCGCGGGAAAGGTTGATGTCAAGGCGGGTGTGACGATTATTTACCGTCTGCTGGATGCTCCCGCGAGCACTCGGTGAGGTGACTATGGAGCCCGTCAATAAAGAAACAGCAGCCAGCTTGATGTCGACCCGCAGCGCGGTTTTACCCCGCTCTGTCCAGATGAACTTCCAGTTCCGGGCGGAGACCAGATCGCCGCAGAATTGAATGCTCAGGCCGCTTTTGCCCGCCTGCGCCTGGTCAGCAAGGACTGTCACCCCGAGACCGCTCCCTGGGTGGCGCAGAATCCTGATGAAATCATGCAGCCGGTTGAGGGAGATTATCCAAATCTTGATATCAAGTGGCCGCCCCACTGTGTTGTTGGAACCGAAGGCAATCGGCTGATTCCCGGTTTGCCGGATGAAGATGCTTACGATCTTGTTATTGAGAAGGGAAGCGATCCCCTGATGCACCCCTATGGCGCTTGCTATCAGGATCTGATTGAAACCAGAAGTACCGGAGCGATTGAATGGTTGCGGAAGCAGGGGATCGATACCGTCCTGCTTGGCGGGTTGGCGACCGATTATTGTGTCAAGACGACAGGTCTTCAATTGTTGAACGCTGATTTTCGAGTCATTCTCAATCTGGCCGGGTGTCGTGGGGTGGCAAAAGAAACGAGCGCTGAAGCTCTCGCAGAACTTGAAGCCGCTGGGCGGAATTCATCTCTGACAGTCGTGAATTGGAAAATTGATGCAGCCATCAATCAATCGCTGGCTGATAACCAGTCTGATGGACACCGACCTGTATAAGATCACCATGCTCCAGGCCTTTTATCACGCGCCGGAGTTTCGCACCGTCGATGTCGAATGGAAATTCGCCTGCCGTGATCGAAATGGCTTCAACCTGGCTGAACTCATCCCTGATATTTTTTCCCAGCTCGAGCATCTCTGCAGTCTTTCCTTCAGCGATGAAGAGCTGGATTACCTGGCCTCTTTTCCGTTTTTCAAGCCGGATTTTATCGAGTTTCTTCGCGTATTTCGACTTGATATGCGCTTTGTGGCCGTTCAGTCTAAAGGGAACGATATCGATCTGCGTTTCCGAGGGCCGTTGATCCATGTAACCCTGTTCGAAATCTATGCTCTGGCGATTATCAGTGAATTGCATACATTGCGGCACTGCACCTGTATAGACCTGGCCGAAGGACGTAAACGTCTGAAGAAAAAGATCGACCTGCTCAAGCAGCAGGGGGAACTGCCCGGCTTTACCTTTGCCGATTTCGGCACCAGGCGTCGGGCCAGTAAAGCCTGGCAGAGGGAAATTGTGCAGACGCTCAAAGCAGAGATCCCGCAGTTTTTTCAGGGACCAGTAACCTTGAATTTGCCCGTGAATTTGATCTTTTACCGATCGGGACCATGGCCCATGAATGGTTTCAGAGCTGGCAGGCGATTACCCGCTTGTCCGATGCCCAGAAGGCGGCATTGGAAGGTTGGGTACGTGAGTATCGGGGACGACTCGGGATTGCTTTGACCGATTGCTACTCGATGGATTCTTTCATGCGGGACTTTTCCGACCCTTACTTCGGCAAACTTTATGACGGTCTGCGGCATGACAGTGGATCGCCATTCGAATGGGGCGAAAAAGCCATCTCAATGTATCGGCAGATGGGGATCGATCCATTGACCAAAACCCTGGTTTTCAGCGATTCTCTAACTTTTCCTCGAATGCTTGAAATTTATCGTTATTTCAAGGATCGAACCAGGGTCTCCTTCGGTATCGGGACCAATTTGACCAATGATGCCGTCTGTCCGGCCTTGAATATGGTGATCAAACAGGTTGCTGCAGATGGGAGGCCGGTTGCCAAGATTTCTGACGAGCCCGGGAAAAGTATGTGTGAAGATCCTCATTACCTGAGTTACCTGGCATCGGTTTACGATATTGCAGACCCAACGGGACGTCGATGAAACACTTTGACCTTATTGTTGTCGGTGGTGGCCCGGCGGGAGTATTTGCCGCCGGATTTGCTGCTTCTGCCGGCAAAAAAGTCTTACTGCTGGAAAAAAATCGCCATTGCGGAGCCAAGGTCCTGATCACCGGCAAGGGGCGTTGTAATGTGACTAACCGTGAAGAGGACCCACGCCGTTTCTGTGAAAATTTCGGTCGTCAGGGCAAAAGCTTCCTGACTGCGCTTTATGCTTTTGGAGTTCAGGAGACGATCGATTTTTTCGAACATCGAGGGCTTGAGCTCAAGACCGAAAGGGGTGGGCGGGTGTTTCCGGGCCAAGGAAATGCGACAGATGTGCAGAAGGTGCTGGAGCGCTTCATGGCCGATGCAGGGGTGGTTGTGAAAACCCGTTGCACCGTTAAGGAGATGGTTCAGCTTGAAGGGCGGATCGACCGTGTGATGACCAGCCAGGGATCATTTTCTGCTGATTCCTTCGTGATTGCCACCGGGGGCTGTCTTATCCGGAAACCGGCTGTACCGGTGATGGTTACCAGTGGGCCAAGGATGCCGGACATCGTCTGGTTCCACCTGAACCCGCACTGGTCCCGGTCGGATTGGTGGAGGACTGGACGGTTGAACTGAGTCGTTTCAACCTGAAAAATGTCCGTATCTCCCTGCTGCAGAATAACAAAAAATTGGACGAACGGTTCGGAGAGACATTCTTCACCCGCAACGGCATTGGTGGCCCGATTATTCTGGATATGAGTGCAGCGATTCGCGATGCCTTAAAACAGGGATCGGTCCAGCTTGAACTGGACATCAAGCCGGCCGTTGATGACGATCTGTTTGACAAGCGTCTGCAGCGTGAGCTGGCTGCCCACAGTAACAGGGATTTCCGTAACGCATTGAGCGGTTTGCTGCCGAAGGATATGATCCCGCTCTTTATCCGCTTATCTGAAATTCCTGAAAATCGTAAATGCCATTCGGTGACCAAAAAGAGCGTAAGGTCCTGCTTGACCTGTTTAAGCATCTGAGGCTGCAGGTGAGTCATGTCGAGGGTTACGATAAGGCTATTGTCACATCCGGAGGTGTTTCCCTGCGCGACATTGATATGCGCACCATGCGCTCGAAGAAGATCTCCAATCTCTTTTTTGCCGGTGAAATGATCGATCTGGACGGGCCGACCGGCGGTTATAACCTGCAGGTTTGCTGGTCGACCGGTTATCTGGCAGGGGTCAGCTCAGCCGGTTGAATTTTGACGCTCATTAAAAAGTCAGTTTTTTCATCGGGAAGTAAGTGGCGCCATCCCGCTGTCCGGGATGGCGCCGATCCGTTTCCGCCGACCAGTTGTTTCCATAACTGGCCAAATGGTAACAGCAGAAAGTCTATGCTCAGATGTTCTCTGCTGGCGGTTTGAATGAAGCCCTGCTTCAGGATCGCACGTTCCAGTTCCTTCATGTGCAGGGCTCCCCAGGGAATGACCAGATTATCGTACTTTTTCAGTGCCATGGGTAAAAGCGACAGCAGGTGTCGATTGCGTTGTCGATCAGGTCGGCCATGACCGTTTCATCAAAATCTGAACTCAAATTCTGTTCAGCCCAGCGGCTGAATTCCATGTAGCCTGCCAGTGGTTTTTCCGCACTCAGAACATTCTTGGCCAGGGCATTGAGAACTTTGATCGTCAGAGGATCAAAACGGCTTAGGTCGATGTCGGCGGGCAGCAGGTCGATACCTTGGTTGTCATTTGTGATTGAGCTGTTCAAGTCCTTCAAGCTGATCTGGCGACCTTGGAAATGAGAGCGGCGCTGAGAGGTCAGGCCAAGAATATCGGCAATCCTGACATAGCTGAACTGTTTTTTTCAGCAGGCTGTCATTGTCGGTGACCCCTTCCATGAGAATCAAGGTCCGGTGTTGAGGCATCACAGCCATCAGGTCTGTATAATACTGAGGTCTGGCCAGATGAATCATCCCCATCAATTGAATCTGCTTGTTGTCCCGACGGTAAGTCCGTTCGATCATATAAAGGCCGTTTGGCTTAAGTTGCACAAAACCGGCACTGGCGTTTTCAATCAGGTTGCTGACCAGAGCAAAGCCCCCCAGTGTCAGCAGGATTGGAAAGAGAAGGATATTGAGCAGAAGAAATTTTAACAAACGACGACCTTGAAAAGAGGGGCCCGCAAACTGCTTGTCGGTCAGGAGCAGACTCTGACCGTTGATGATCTTGTTGCACTGCAGAACAATCAGGGCGAGGATCAGCTGGGCAGCAGACGTATAGAAAAGGTAGTGGGGGCCGAAAACATTTTCAAGCGGCCAGAAATCAAGTACCCTCCAAAGAAGCCAGATCTGGAGCGGCAACAGGATCAGTGCAGGCAGATGACGATTAAAACCGTAACCGAGATAGAGGAGCGTGACACATAAGCCACAGGCACTCCAGATCAATTGAGTCAAAAGCAGCGGAAATGTGAACGCCGTGAAGGTCTGCAGCAGCCCCGCGGCCAAGGGAATAACTGCCGTCAGAAGAAATAAAATCAGGAAGAGATTCGCTGTCTTTTTCATTTGGTTCCTTGAATGGTTGTGAATGCGTTGACGCTGGCTAGACAATCATTGTGTCTGTTGTGTTGAAAGTCAATTATCTTGTTTGGAGCTGTTGCGTTCGTTGATTGTGTCGATATGCTATTATAAACGGAAAAAGAGGGAGGATTTATGAAGTTATTCGTCAAATTATTCGCTGTGCTTGTGCTGATTGTTGCAATCGCTTTCGCCGGAGCTTTTTTCTACGTGGATGCGATTGGCAAGAAAGCCATTGAGCAAGGCGGTGAAATGGCATTGGGAGTTCCGACAAGCCTGGATGATTTACATATCTCACTGCTCGGTGGAGAGGCCGAATTGAACGGGTTGAAAATTGCGAACCCCTCTGGATTTTCCGCCCCCGTCTTTATGGGATTGGAGCAGGGGGCTGTTGCAATATCCCTCAGCTCGCTGATGGATGATACGGTCAAGATCCCTCATGTCCGCCTGAGTGGGATCAGGGTCAATCTGGAACAGAGCGGCAAGAAAAACAATGTCGAGCCGATTTTGGCCCGAACCAGAAGCATGGCTGGTCAAAAGAGTTCGGCAGCCCCTGAACCGGCAGCGGAGGGTGGGGGGAAAAAGTTCATCATTGAATACTTTTCTCTCGACGATGTTCAGGTTAATGCCAACCTTGAGTTGTTGGGACGGTCATCAAAGGTAAATCTTGTTCTGCCAAAAATAGAAATGCGCAATCTCGGGGCCAAAGAACAGGGGTTGCCGATGCCCGAACTGGTCCAGAAAGTTGTTCAAGCTGTCCTCAGTACCGTTCAGAGCAGCTCTGCGCAACTGTCTCCCGACCTGGCCAAACTGCTGGCCGGGGAACTGGGCGATCTGGAAGGGATAAAAACTCAGGTGATCGGCAAGGCCAAGGCTGAGGTCGAAAAGAAAATTGAAGGGGTAAAGCAGCAGGTTCAGGATAAACTCAAGACTGGCATGCCTAAGACCCCTCTGACCGAAGAAGCCGGTAAGGCGGCTGAGGAAAAGGCCGGGACTCTTTTAAAGGGGATTCTCGGAGGGGATAAGGAGTAGGACCAGGTCAGTTGAAAAATAAGATGTTGAGGCATGGCACAGGATTAAGTGCCATGCCTTTTTTACTCACTGAAATTAAATCATCATGATTTGTGCTATAAATATATTATTTGCTTTTATGGATTGTTCTTTTTGTTTGTGGGGTTACTGTCGATGTCTACCCAAATCGGAGTGGGGCTGAGCTTGTTGGCCGATTCTTGCCAAGCAGCTTCAGGTGCTGTCAATAGCGCGCTTGCAGGTGTTCAAAACAGTAAAGACAGCTTGGTTTTAGTCTTTTCAACACAAGCTTATGAACATGAAGTTGTTCTTCAGGTCATCAATGACAACATTGAAACCTGCTCTATTGTCGGTTTTACCGTTGCTGGTGTGTTTACAGGCAGGAAGGTTGCAACAGAAGGGATTATTGTCGCAGTCATTGGCAGTGAAGAGCTGGAATTTTATTGCGGCTATGAGGCAGGCCTGAGTCTTGACCAGGATGTCGCAGGGAGCAAGGTGGGGCAATTTTTCAGCAACATCCTGAGCCAGACCGGCAGGCACTCGTTGCAGTTGCTTTTTCCCGATGGATTAAACAATCGGGTCGGCAGTCTGCTGGATCTCCTTTTTCATACTCTGGGTTCTCGTACAAAATATGCCGGAGGGGTGTCTGGAAACGGTTTCTATTTCAGGGATACTCGTCAATACTTCGGGAGCCGAATCCTTAAGGATGCACTCGTGGGTGCTCTGATCATATCAGATTCTCCGATTGGTGTCTCTGTTGCTCATGGCTGGAAGCCGGTCAGCCCGCCCATGATTGTGACGCGTGCCGAAGGCAATGTGATTTATGAGCTTGACTGGGAGCCTGCTTACGATGTTTACGCCCGCTTCGCCAGGAGAGTTGACAATGTCGATGTCACTGAAGACTTGTCCCATTACTTGATGGGGCATCCTTTTGGAATTCCACAGGCAAAAGAAGAGTATGGATATATCGTCAGGGACCCGGTCGCCAAAAATGATGACGGTTCCCTTCTGTGCGTTGGAGAGATTCCGATAAATTCCGTCCTGCGTGTGTTGAGCGGTAATAAGGAAAGTCTGCTGTCTGCAGTCAAGACGGCAACCCGTGCAGCTGTCGATCAGATCGGGACTGCTGACGTTGCAGGAGTCCTGGTCTTTTCCTGTGTTTCACGCATGGCGTTTCTGCAGGATCAGTTTGCTGATGAAGCATTAGCGGTTCAGGCGATCGTAGGTGATGCTGTCCCCGTGTGCGGTTGTATGACCTTTGGTGAGATTGGTACCATCGATGAGGCCCCCCTGAATTCCATAACAAAGCTGTTGTGGTCTGCGTGTTTCCCGGGAGGGCAGAAAGAGAACACCATGACACTCTCTCATGAAGCAGAGCTCGATCGGAAATTGCGTGATCTTTCAGTCATGTATGAGTTGACGTCTTCCATCGGAACATCTCTCGATCTGCAGAGAGAACTTGATCATTTCCTGCAGAAACTGTTGAAACGGTTTGGTTTCTCGCTGGGAAGTATCCTGTTCAAGTCGGAGGAAGATGGACTGTTTTATGTTGCCTCTTCAAGGGGACATCTGTGCTCAAAAAAATTGTCGGACACAAATGCCGGGCTGATCAGCACAGCATGGAGACCGTTTTCAGGACAAAAAACCGTTGTTACACAGCCGGATGAGCGATGACCAGAAGGCCATGTGCCTGGTGCCGGAGATCTGGAAACGAGCAAAGACATTGGCATATCTGCCCATCGTTTTTGAAGGGGAGGTTATCGGTCTGTTAAAATTATTTTCATTCTCAGATAAAGAAATGTCGGAGAAAGTGATCCGTATGATAACTCCACTGGCGGATCGTCTGGGGACAGTGGTCAGTCATATCCTCATGTTGAATCGACTGCGTGATACCGAAAAAAGGCTGCGGGAAGAAAAAGATTTCACCGAAACGGCGTTCAATTCACTGACTGATCTTTTTGTTGTTATCGACCCCAAGACAAGGAAACTGATCCGCTGGAACCGGCAGGTTAACAGAGTGACCGGTTTGTCGAACGACGAGCTGGCAAACGGCGATTTTCAATACCGATTCCGATGTTGTCCTGGACCATCAGCTGGATGAGCTTCTGGCCAAGATAAGATCTACGTCCAGTGAAAGTCTTCTGAAAACCAAAATGGAGAGATTATCCGATTGAGGTTCGGCATCGCGCTTTACCGATGAGAATCATGAGCGGGATTATATCACGGCAATGGGGCGCGACATCAGAGATCGGAAAAAGTAGAAAGCGAAAAGAGAGAGCTGGAGGAACAGCTTCATCAGAAATACAAGATGGAAGCCGTGGGGCTGATGGCTGGAGGAATTGCTCACAATTTCAACAACAGTCTGGCGATTGTTCTCGGCAACCTCGAATTGGTTCAGAGAAAGGCCGACCAGCCCGATACGGTCAGGCGTTACGCCAGAAACGCCCAGACGGCGGTATTGAGAGCACGCGATCTCGTGAATCAGATCCTGACCTACAGTCGTAAGGGCGAGCAGGCCCAGAAACCGATCAAATTTTCTGCTGTCATGAACGAGACCCTCCAGCTGCTCCACTCAACAGCGCCGACAACGATTGAACTGAACAGCCGAATTGATCCGGCATGTGCCGACGCGATCGTTAGAGCGGATCCGAGCAGAATCCAGGAAGTTTTGCTGAATCTCTATACAAATGCTTTACATGCCCTGAATGAGGAAGGTGAGATCGTCTTTTCTCTGGCTGCCGTGACCCTTGCTCAAGAGGATATTCCTGTCTCCTGCAATTGCCTGCCTGGACGTTACGCCCGCCTTGGTGTGCAGGACAATGGCTGCGGTATGAACCCGGAAATACTTAATCGCATCTTTGATCCATTCTTTTCCACCAAGGAGGAACATCAGGGGACGGGAATGGGACTTGCCACTGTTCAGGGGATCGTCAATCAGCACAATGGTTTCATTCAGGTTGCCAGTGTCCCTGATCGGGGGACACTCTTTTCCCTTTTCTTCCCCGTCATTCTAGATGAGCCTGAATCGACTGCGGCAGATGAGGCTGCCGCCCCGGAGGGGTCTGAGAACATTCTTTATGTCGATGATGAGCCGATGGTTGCGGAACTTGCCAGAGACATGCTGTGTGGTCTGGGTTATCAGGTGACGATTGTTTTTGTGCCCGGGATGCCCTGGCCCTGGTCAAGGAGCAGCCAAATCATTTTGATCTGGTGATGACGGATCAGACCATGCCGGGGATGACCGGATTGGAATTGAGCCATTCTCTTGCCCGTATCGATGAGACGCTGCCGATTGTGTTGTGTACAGGCTATAGTTCGAAAGTATCTCAACAGAATATTGGCCAAGACGGGATCAGAGCGATTTGCACCAAACCTTTGAAACTCTCCGAGCTGGCGAATATTGTCAGAAAAGCCATTGATGGTGACTGAGCTGCCCCGTGGCTCTGTGTTCCCCATAAATCTTACACTCAGTCTTGACATGACGTGATGCCCTTAATTAGTATTGAAAACTAATTTCAACTATGGGAGTTAAATAAATGGCAAGATTTAGTGGACCGAAGGGAAAGCTGGTGCGGCGCTTCGGGGTCAATATTTTTGAAAATCCAAAATATGATCGTTTGTTGGAACGCAAGAATCACCCGCCGGGCCAGCATGGTGAAAAGCAACAACGGCGAAAAGTTTCGGAGTACGGGCTGCAGTTGATCGAAAAGCAGAAACTGAAATACAGCTATGGACTGCTGGAGAAACAGTTCAGAAATACCTTCAAACGGGCGGCTCGCAAACAGGGTGTGACCGGAGACAACCTGCTGCAACTGCTGGAGACGCGTTTGGATAATGCCGTCTTTCGGGCTGGACTTGCAACAACCAGGATGCAGGCCCGTCAGTTGATCAATCATGGTCACTTAAGGGTCAATGGCAGGCGTGTTAACATCCCTTCCTATCAATTAAAGCGAGGCGATGTTATCAGTGTAAACGGTCGCGACAGTTCACGTTCTCTGGTTGCGAGTCATATGGAGCAGAGCCCGGTCTTTCAACGGCCTGACTGGTTGTCTACCGATGCGGAGAACTTGACAGTCAATGTTCTGCACCTGCCGGGCGGGGAAGGTATCCAAGCAAACATCGATGCTCAATTGATTGTCGAGCTTTATTCCAAATAATCGGTCGTGGCTTTGTTGATAGCTTTTGATCGCCCCCGGCCCTACGCCTTGTTGTCAGAGGCGGTTGTAGCCGTTCAATGCCGCGACCCGGTAGGCTTCGGCCATGGTCGGGTAATTGAATGTTGTGTTGATAAAATACTCGACATTGTTATACGGAGCAGGTTGGGCCATGATCGCCTGACCGATATGAAGTATCTCCGCCGCATTGTGACCGAAACAATGAATGCCGAGAATTTCCAATGTGTCTCGATGGAACAACAGCTTGAGCATTCCCGCCTTGTGACCGGTAATCTGGCCGCGGGCCAGATTGCGGAAAAATGAGTGTCCGACCTCGTAGGGATACGTTGTTCCGTCAACTCTTGTTCCGTTCCGCCCAGGCAACTGATTTCCGGAGTGGTGTAAATACCGGTCGGAATATCCCGGACGAGGTGCATGTTGCATTCCCCTTCGATGATATGAGTACCAGCAAAGCGTCCCTGGTCATAGGCGGCACTGGCCAGATTGGGAAACCGACAATATCTCCAACAGCGTAAATGTTCGGGAGGTTGGTCTGATAGGCGTCGTTGACTTTAATGTTGCCGCGGTGGTCGATATCAATCCCCAGTTTTTCCAATCCCAGATCCGTCGAATTACCGGAACGACCGTTCGCCCAGAGCAGCATGTCCGATTTTATGACTTTGCCTGTTTTAAGTTTCAGGACGACACCATCAGCAGTACTTTCCACCGACTCATATTCTTCGTTCTGGCGGATCAGGATCCCCTGCTCATCGCGCATATGATAACTGAGCGCGTTACTGATTTCTTCATCCAGGTATTCGAGCAGTCGAGCCCGGGTATTGACGAGATTGACTTTGACGCCAAGATCTTTGAAGGCCGATGCATACTCGCAACCGATGACTCCGGCTCCATAGACGGTTAAGGTCGCTGGCAGATCGTCCATCATCAGGATGGTGTCGCTGTCGACAATACGACGATCATCGAAATATATATCATCCGGGTGGTAAGGGTGAGAACCTGTGGCAATTACAAAATTATTAGCGTGGTAGAGCCTGGTCAGGCCTTCAGAATTGGTGACTTTCAACGTGTTTTCATCGATGAAGCAAGCATGCCCTTCGATGACGGTGATATCATTACGTTCGTAAAAGCCCTCGCGGTCGCGAACCTGTTGATCAACGACATCCTCAACTGTTTTCAACAGCATCTCACTGGTGATTTTTGGGTTGATTAAAATGCCTGAAAAAACGACTTTTTTTCTCGCTTGAAAATTGTCTGACCACATGGATGAGGGCTTTGCTGGGGATTGTTCCCCAGTGGGTGCACCCCCCTCCAACCAGTGAATGCTTTTCGATCACCGCAACCGATTGTCCTGCCTTGGCCAGTTTGATCGATGCTCCTTCCCCTCCAGGGCCGCTACCGATGACAATTGCATCAAAGTGAGATTGTTCTTCCATCTGAATTCCTTTTGGCTGGTCGTTGTCAGAAGTTAGCTTGTATCGTGGAATCGCGTTAAACATTGTATCTTATTTGACGCCTCCGGGGGTAGCCGTTGACGAATATTGAGGAAAAAACGTTTCAGTTCACAGGAGCTGGTCATTGCCAGCGGCTTTTCTGCCAGTGATGACGTCAAGGCCCCATTGCAACCGGGAGCCGACGGCTTTATCAAAAAACCGTACTCCTCATCATGAGCTGGGGAGGTTGGACAGGGCCGTTTTGATAAAAAATCATGACTGGCTTCTTTTTTATCTCTACGCCTTTTGCTCGAAACGATTTTCTTTGTCTGCCTCCTTGTTGTCTCTACGATAGTCTTTTCCCCACTGATACATCATCTGTAGAATAGGAACAACACTCTGCCCCAACTCGGTCAGGGAGTATTCGACCCGCGGCGGTACTTCGGCATAGACTTTCCGGTCGATCAGTCCGTCCCCTCTCCAGTTCTCGGAGTTGCTGAGTCAGCATTTTCTGGGTAACCTTGAACAGACGGCGTTGGAGCTGGCTGAAGCGTAATGTTTATAGCTCAAATGCCACAGAACCAGAGATTTCCATTTACCACCGATAATATCGAGCGTTGTTGAAACGTGGCAACGATAAGTGCAATCATCTTCCATCGATAATCTCCAATAGTATCTTTTAGGGTACTACCCTACTTAAAAGTGGGTACTTGTTTAAAGTGGATATACCCTTTATTTTGTAATCCATAACAGTAAAATGTCAAACTGAACTTTTTAAGGAGGCTCTATGTCGACTGAATTTAAAGCATTGCTGGTTGAGCAAGTGGAAAAAAAGGTTTTCGACCGTTCAATTGTAACCCGTTCTCTGGATGATCTCCCCGAAGGAGAGCTGGTCGTTAAGGTTCATTACTCATCGCTTAATTTTAAAGATGCTCTGTCTGCTGTCGGCAATCCGGGCGTGACCCGCAACTTTCCGCATACCCCTGGAATTGATGCCGCCGGTGAGGTTGTCTCCTGTGTTGATGGATCTTTTCAGCCTGGCGATCCAGTGATCGTGACCAGCTATGATCTGGGTATGGAAACCGATGGTGGTTTCGGTCAGCTGATTCGGGTGCCGAGCAAATGGGCGATTAAACTGCCTGAAGGGCTGAGTTTGAAAGAGAGCATGATGCTGGGGACCGCCGGTTTGACCGCGGCGTTATCTGTTCTGGAGCTGGTGGAAAACGGTGTGGAGCCCGACAACGGTCCTGTCCTGGTCACCGGGGCCACCGGGGGGGTCGGCAGTCTGGCTGTGGCCATACTGGCCAAAATCGGTTTCAAGGTGACCGCCGTGACCGGAAAGATGGATGAAGCCCCTTATCTTGAAAGCATTGGTGCCGATCGTGTCATCGATCGTGAGACCTTGCTGGCCGGCAACGAGAGGCCGATGTTGAAAACCGCCTGGGCTGGAGCTGTCGATTGCGTTGGTGGCGATATGCTTGCTGCAGCACTCAAGTCAACCAAGTATGACGGTGTTGTTACCTGTTGTGGCCTGGTTGCCTCGGCCGACCTGAAAGTCAGTGTGTTTCCTTTCATTCTGCGCGGTGTGCGTTTGATCGGTATCGATTCAGCCGAGTGCTCAATGGAGCGCAGGACCAAGGCCTGGCAGAATCTGGCAAGTGAATGGACGCTGGATGGACTCAGTGGAATGGTCGACGAAGTTACCTTGACGGGTTGGAAGCAAAATCCAGTTGATTCTCAAGGCGGCTGAAGCGCCGGGCATTGGTGAACCTGCTCGATAGCTGATTTGCTCAGCGACCTGATACCTGTATTAAGCTTGATGCGGCCGGGATGTTTCCCGGCCGTTGTTGTTTTTGCTGAAAAATTGTAGGATCATCCGATGCTTAACTGGTTTGATACCCATATTCATCTGTTTGCACCTGAGTGGCAGCAGTCTCCCCGGCAATTACATCAGCTGTCTGTAAAGGCGGGATAAAAAAAATGCTGATGCCGGGGGTGCGTGTCGCCGACTGGCCGCAGCTGTTAGCACT